>Ga0265314_10001889_pt1 | contig 22435 bp, 18 predicted proteins | sample 4126metaG_FD_203106 | JGI IMG/M metagenome (GOLD analysis project Ga0265314, IMG submission 203106) | Rhizosphere microbial communities from Carex aquatilis grown in University of Washington, Seatle, WA, United States - 4-1-26 metaG | ecosystem: Host-associated > Plants > Roots > Rhizosphere >... | reverse complement strand
CCGGCGAACTGGGGGATCTATTCAATGATCTGGAAAACATTCAGAACAGTGTCGGTTTCCCGATCATGGTGTGCAACACCAGTCTCGAGCTGACGCGTTTCAACAGCCCGGCGGCTGCCCTGTTCTCCCTTTCCACGGTCTCGATCAAGCAGCCGATCACGAGCATGCGTCTGCCGGTCGGGATGAAGGAGTTCTCCACGGTCGTGCACGAGGCCATCACCAACAACCGCGTCGGCGAAACGCATATCTTCTCCAACGAGCGCCATTACCTGCTGCATGTCTCGCCCTACGAGACCAAGATGCACGGCACGCGGGGCGCGATCATCGTGCTGCTGGACCACACCGAACGTTTGGTGGCGGAGCGCGACACGCGCAAGAACCGCGAGATATTGCTGGCGATCATGAACAACTCCACCTCCGTCATCGCCCTGAAGGATCTGGCCGGGCGTTACGAATTCGTCAATCGCCAGTTCGAGAAATTCTTCGGGCTGGAATCGAAGGACGTGCTGGGCAAGACCGATACGCAGGTGATGCCGCGCAAGATCGCCGACGACTTCCGCACCAAGGAACTGGATGTGGTGCGCTTGCGCACCTCGCTGGAGTTCGAGGACCACCTGGCCTTTGCCGCCGGCCAGGAACGCTACCTGCATTCGATACGTTTCCCGCTGCTGACCGAGGACGGCGTGGTCTATAGCATCTGTACGCAGTCGGCCGATGTCACCGAGCACAAACGTGCGGAAGATCAATTACGCCTGGCGGCGCGCGTGTTCGACCGTTCCGGCGAAGGGATCGTGGTCACCGATGCGCAGCAGAGGATATTGACCGTCAACAATGCTTTTACCCAGGTCACCGGCTATACATCGGAAGAAACGATCGGCAAAACACCCAAGCTGCTTGCCTCCGGCAAACAGGATGCCTCGTTCTACAAGAGCATGTGGACGCACCTGGAGACACACGGCTGGTGGCAGGGTGAGGTGTGGAACAAGCGCAAGACTGGCGAGATCTATCCGGAGTGGCTGACCATCAATGCCGTGCATGATCCGGAAGGCAACGTCATCAACTACGTGGGCATCTTCAGCGACATCTCGGTGGTCAAGGAGTCGCAGCGCAAGGTCGAGTTCCTCGCCACGCATGACGAACTGACCGGCTTGCCCAATCGCGCTCTGTTCCTGGATCGTCTGCGCCAGGCCATCGCACATTCGGAGCGCAGCGAGAGCACGTTTGCAGTGCTGTTCATCGATCTGGACAACTTCAAGGTCATCAATGATTCCATGGGCCATGCCGCCGGTGACGATCTGCTCAAAGAGATATCGTCCCGCTTGCGCGACTGCGTGCGTGGCGGCGACACGGTGGCGCGCTTCGGCGGCGACGAGTTCGCACTGCTGATCGAAGAGGCGAGCGTGGCCGAGGCGGAAATGACGGCGCACCGTATTGCCGACGCGATGCTGCGCCCGCATCCCATCGGGCGACAGAATGTCTATCCGGGCGCCAGCATCGGCATCTGTCTCTACCCCAATGACGGACTCGATCCGGAGACGCTGCTCAAGAATGCCGACAGTGCTATGTACCAAGCCAAGGACGGCGGCAAGCGCGGACACCATTTCTTTACCGATGAATTGAAACGGGTCGCCGATGAACGCCTCAAGCTGGAGACCGAGTTGCGCGGCGCCATCGAGCGCGATGAGTTGTTCCTGGTATATCAGCCGCAAGTCGATATCGGCAGCGGACGCCTGGTCGGTGTCGAGGCGCTGGCACGCTGGCAGCATCCGACCGAGGGCTTGATCCCGCCCTCGAAGTTCATCCCGCTGGCCGAAAAGACAGGCATCATCGACCGGCTGGGCGAGTGGGTCGCCGCGACGGCATGCAAGCAGATGGCGGCTTGGGTCAAGCAGGGGCACGACATCCCGCGCGTGTCCATCAATGTGTCACCCTACCAGTTCCGCCGCAGCAACGTCCCGGCCATGATGTTGCGGCTGCTCAGTCAATTCGGACTTGATGCCGACCGCGTGATGCTGGAACTGACGGAAAGTGCACTGGCGGAAGATACCGATCAGGCACAGCAGTTGCTGCAGGAGTTGAAGTCGCTGGGCATCCGTCTCAGCATCGACGATTTCGGAACGGGATACTCGTCGCTCGCCTACTTGCGCCGCCTGCCGATCTATGAACTGAAGATCGCGCAGAATTTCGTCGTTGATATCGCGCACGACCCGGATGCACAGGCGATCGCCAAGACCATTCTTCTGATGGCGCAGGCGCTGGGCTTCACCGTGGTGGCGGAAGGAATCGAGACCGAAGAGCAGCTGACTGTGTTGCGCAATGCGGGATGCGACATCGGGCAAGGGTATCTGTTCGCGCATCCGCTACGGCACGAGGAGCTGGTCGCGCGCTTTGGCAAGGAAGATCAATGCTCAGTGGAAACATGAAACATGCCGCATCGTCATAACCCGAACCAGAACCGTTTGCTGGCTGCATTGACTGCCCAAGTGCTTCAGGAACTGTTTCCGCATTTGCAATCGGTTTACCTTAAAGCGGGCGAACTGATCGCAAAGTCGGGGGAGAGACTGAGTCACGTCTTTTTTCCCATTGACAGCGCCATCTCCCTGTTCTATCGGTTGGAGAGCGGTGAGTCGGCTGGCGTCGCGGTGGTGGGCAACGAAGGCATGTTCAGCATCGCACAGGTGCTGGGTGGAGAGGCGGTGCCCTATTGGGCGATGATAGAGACCGCGGGACACGTCTTTCAGGTGGATGCGGATGTCCTGGGCGAGCTGGTCGCGCGCACGCCCGCGTTGCGCGATACGCTGCTGCTGTATGCCCAGGCTTCGCTGACGCAGGTCTCTCAGGCAGTGGTGTGCGGCAAACATCATTCGCTGAACCAGCAGCTGTGCCAGCACTTGTTGTTGATCAACGACAAATCGCTTTCCGATGATTTTCGGCTGACGCACGAAGCTATCGCCAACATGTTGGGCATGCGACGCGAAAGCATCACCGAGGCGGCGGGCGCACTGCGCGACCAGGGGTTGATCGATTACAACCGTGGGCATATCAAGGTGTTGAACCGTCCCGAATTGGAAAAACAATGCTGCGAATGCTACGGCGTGGTGCAGGAGGAGTTCACAAGGCTGCTCGGGCGAGCGAGATAGCTCCCTGTCCGGTTATTGCGTGATGACTACACAACACCAACACCAGCTGAACGACATCGCCACGCGCGATGTCACCTGCCTGTCGGCTGATGCCAGTATCGGCGAGGCGGCGCGCATCATGGCGCAGCGCCGATTCTCTTCAATTGTGATCACGGACGAAGCGCACCATCCGGTCGGCATCGTCACCGAGCGTAATGTCATGCAAGCCATGCGTTCCGGTTCTTCCCCCGAGACCCTGTTGCGTACCTGTATGTCAGCCCCGGTCGTCGTCATCTCCGGTGCGGCGAATTGTCTGGATGCCTATCAGACTTGCATGCGCGAAGGCATACGCCATCTGGTCGTGGTGGACGAAGGGGGTGCAGTTGCCGGCGTGGTCAGCGAAACCGATTTTCGTCAGCATCTGAACCTGACCGCGCTGGCCGGACGGCGCAAGGTCATCATGGTGGCGCAGCGTTCTGTTAGCAGCTTGCCGCCGCAAGGCAGCCTGATGCAGGCGCTCAACCTGATGCAGTCGCAACGCGAGACCTGCGTGGTGGTGGTCGAAGATGCCAAGCCTGTTGGCATCGTCACCGAGCGTGATGTGGTGCGTTTCTATGCGCGCGAGCCTGATCGGGTTTCGGTTCCGCTCGCTGAATTGATGGCAGCGCCGGTGCTGACCATCACCAGCGATGCCACCATCAATCAGGCAGCCGAGCTGATGCTCGAAAAGAAAGTGCGGCATCTGGTTGTGGTCGATGCTACAGGGCGGATGGCCGGGCTGGTGAGTGAACACGATCTGACCCAGACCATGGCGCTGGGCTTGCTGGATGAGAAGGCCGAAGTGGAAGAAGCTTTCCTGCACACCATCATGAACACCATCCCCGATCTGGTCTGGCTGAAGGACGTCGATGGTGTCTTCATCTCGTGCAACAAAAGTTTTGGGCGACTGGTGGGCCTGAAGGAAGCGGACATCATCGGCAAGACCGATTACGACTTGGTGGAGAGAGGCATGGCGGATTTCTTCCGCGAGCATGACCGCGAGGCGATGCTGGCGGGCAAGCCGTGCGTCAACGAGGAGTGGGTCACCTACGCCTCGGACGGACATCTGGAATTGCTGGAAACCATCAAGACACCGATGTACGACAGCCAGGGGCGGCTGATTGGTGTGCTGGGCGTGGCACGCGACATCACCGAGCGCGAACGCATCAAACGCACGCTGGCCGAGAGCGAACAGGAATTTCGCACGCTGGCGGAAAACCTGCCCGACAACATCATCCGTTACGACCGCGACTGCCGGGTGCATTACATGAATCCCTCGATGGCGCGGACCATCGCGCCGGAGTTGTTGCCGAAAGTGGGTAACTTTCCATTCGAGTCCGCTCCGGACTCGGGACAGATACGCGGTCTGCAAAATCTGGTCGAGCAGGTCATGGATAGTGGTGAACGAGAGGATGTGGAGTTCGAGATCAAGCATCCGGATGGCACGCCGCATGCGCACCATGTCATCTTCGTCGCGGAACGGGACAAGGAAGGGCGAGTCACCGGTGCGCTGGGCATCGGCCGTGACATCAGCGAGCGCAAGCGCATGGAGGCAAGTCTCGCCGAAAACGAGCTGCGCTACCGCACGTTGTTCACCTCCGCGAATGACGGCATCTTCATCCTGGATGATCGCGGTGCGTTCATGGAGGTCAACCCCAGAGGGGTGGCCATGTACGGCTTGCCGATGGAAGACCTGATCGGGCACACGCCGCTGGATTTCTCCCCGACAAGACAACCCGGCGGTGAGCTGTCATCCGAACTGTTCCTCAAACCGATAACGCATGTCTTGCAGGGTTCGCCGCAACAGATCGAATGGCAATCATTACGCGCCGACGGAACGCTGTTCGATGTCGAGATCACCCTGAACACCATCGAGCTGCGCGGCAAGCAATGCTTGCATGCGGTCGTGCGCGACATCACCCAGCGCAAGCAGACCGAGAAACAACTGGAAGAATACCGGCAACGTCTGGAAGGGCTGGTTGCGGAAGAGTCGACCAAATTCCGTGCATTGGTGGAGCAGTCGCTGGTGGGTATCTACATCATCCAGGATGGTTTCTTTCGCTACACCAATCCAGGCTTGTACGAGATGTTCGGCTACGACTCACTGGACGATGTGGTGGATACGATACCGGTGCTTCAATTCATCAAGGATGAGGACAGGGCGCTGGTCGAAGAGAACATCCGCAGACGAATCGCGGGTGAAGTGAAATCGCTGCGCTATAGCTTCAGGGTCATTAGACCGGATGGCGCGGAGATCACCGTGGATGCATACGGGCGCAGAATCGAATATCAGGGGCGCCCGGCCATCATCGGTACCTTGGTCGATATCACCGAGATGCGACGCAGCAACGAGGAGCTTGAGCGCCTGGTGGAAGAGAAGTCTGCCGAGCTGCGACACCACGAAGAATTGCTGCGGACGCTGATTGAGGCCATTCCAGATGCTATCGAATTCAAGGATGGCGAGGGCCGCTGGCTGGAATCGAACTCATCGGCACGCGCCACGTTCGGGCTGGATGTGGACACCAGCCAGGGCAAGAGTGACATCGAGCTGGCGCAGATGGTCGATCCGCAATACAGGACTGCGCTGTTGCAATGCAGCGCATCAGACAGTCTGGCGTGGCAGGTGGGCAGCACCTCGCGCGTGGCCGAGGTCATGCAGATGCCCAATGGCGAGGAGATGACCTTCGATGTCATCAAAGTGCCGCTGTTCAACGACGATGGAAGTCGCAAGGGGCTGGTCATCGTGGGGCGCGATGTCAGCGATCTGAAACGTGCCGAAGCCGCGCTCCGCTCCAGCCTGATCGAGTACAGCGGACTCGTGCAGCGGATCCCGGTCGGTGTCTACAAATACCGCATGCGTCAGGACGGCAGCACTCTTTTCGATTACGTCAGTCCGCGCTGGTGCGAGTTGCTTGGTGTGTCACAGGCGGATGTACTGCGCGATCCGCAGGCGGCTTTTGCGCGCATCCATCCGGAAGATGCGGCCCGGTTCGCCCTCATCAATTATGTATCACGTGACTCCATGAGTCATTTTGTGTGGGAAGGTCGCGTATTGGGAAGCAATGGGGAGGTGCGCTGGTTACATATCGAATCCCAGCCAACGCAGCAGGAGAATGGCGATATCCTGTGGGATGGCATCCAATATGATGTCACTGATCGCCGGATAGCCGAAGATGCGCTACGAGTGACTGCCAGCGTGTTCGAAAACACCCAGGATGCGATCATCATCACAGATGCGAATAATGTCACCATCGACGTCAATCCAGCGTTCACATGCATCACCGGTTACAGCCGCGACGAAGTGCTGGGCAAGAATCCAAGCATGCTGAGATCCGGGCGTCAGGACGAGGCGTTCTATGCCGGGATGTGGAAGTCGCTGCGAGATGACAGGGCATGGCGCGGCGAAATATGGAACCGGCGCAAGAGCGGCGAAGTATATGCCGAGCTGTTATCTATCTCGGCCATCTGCGATGAGGCGGGTGCCGTGCAGCGCTATGTCGGGGTGTTTTCGGACATCACTTATTTCAAAGAACATGAAGCCGAGCTGAGCCGAGTCGCCAATTACGATGCGCTCACCGGTGTGCCGAACCGTCGTCTGCTTGCCGATCGCATGCAGCAGGCACTGGCGCTGGCCCAACGCAACGGCAGAATGCTGGCAGTCTGCTATATAGACTTGGACGGTTTCAAGGACGTCAATGATCGTTACGGGCATGAGATGGGAGACCATTTGCTGGTGGATATCACTCGGAGGCTACAGGCGAACCTGCGTGCGGGTGACACACTGGCGCGGTTGGGCGGGGACGAGTTCGTGGTGTTGTTCAACGATCTGTCGCAGGAAAGCGAATGTTTTCAGGTGCTGGAGCGCATCATGCCGGCGATAGCGGCACCCATGATGCTCGCGGGACACCAGATTGCCGTGTCGGCAAGTGTCGGCGTGACATTCTATCCGGACGACAATGAAGATGCGGATACCCTGCTGCGGCATGCCGATCAGGCGATGTATCGCGCCAAGCAGGCAGGCAAGAATCGCTATTACGTGCGTAATTCCAGTCGCAGCTAGGCAGCTAATGCAGGAGTCGAATCGGGAGGAGCTGCCCTGCGTGCTGACAGTTCGCTCGTGATTTTGCGGGAATGCGACATGTTTTAACGAACATGTGTGACTGTCTTGCGGCTTTCGACGTCATGCTGTAGATTTCTCGGCTGAGAAATATCGATACGGGATACTGGTATATCGTTCCGTATAGGGATGGAATCGTCGCAGCTGGTTTATATCATCAACCCGAATCAGGAGTGTCAAAAATGTCCAAATTTACCAATACGTTATTACTTTGTGCCGTTGCGGCAGGAATGGTTGCATGTTCGTCTTCTCCGGCCAAAGTGGATGCACCGGCCAAAGTGGAAAAAATTGCCGAATGCGTGTTCCCTAATTCTGGAGCTTCGGCGCCGTTATGGGTCTGCGATGCACCTGTTGAAGGTATGTCAGTGGGGGCAGTGGGTTCTGCGGCGAAAACCGATGCTGGTATCGCCTTCATGAAGCAGATGGCGGCCACCGAAGCGCGCGTGCAGCTTGCCCAGAACATGAAGGTGCAGGTGCAGAACATGATAAAGCAGTATGCCGAGACCACGGGCGCGGGCAGCAAGGAGACGGTGGATCGCGTGAACACCTCGGTTACCAAGCAGATCACCGACCAAACGCTGCAAGGCACCAAGATTTTCCGCAGCATCCAGGGGCCGGATGGCACGATGTATGTGCTGGTCGGGCTGGATGAGTCTTCCGCCCAGAAGCTCACCGAGACCGCCGTCAAGACCAGCATGAACAACGACCAGGCAGCATGGCAGCAGTTCAAGGCGCAAAAAGGTCAGGATGAACTGGCCGCTGAGATCGCCAAGCAAAAGGTTGGCAAGTGACGGAGGCAACGGGGCTCCGTATAGAATGCGGAGCCTTCCTTATTGATAATCCAGGGTATTGAAGTTGGGCCTTTCCATAAATCACTTATCATCTGCGCCTCGTCGATCCGGCAGCTTGTTGCGAAATTCGTTCGCCGCGCTGATCCTTGCCATGATGCCTTTCGCAGGGGCATGCGCCGGATCGTTCGTGATCGCCCCCGAATTGATGCGCGATCTGCGCGACCAGCGCGTTCTGCTTTCGGGCAAGGTGCAGGAACTGGATGAAGTCAGCAAGCAGATTGTTGTGGCGCGGGCAGACAAGCGTGCTGCGGTTTCTTCGATCAGTCGCCTGGAGAACGAGAGTATTCAAGCCAAGGCCAAGCTGGAAAAACTGCAGGAATTCGACCGTGATAATCCGGGCACCATCTCGCAAGACCAGTTGCGCTCAGCCGAAGACCAGAATCGGCAGGCCTTCAGTTCGTTGAAGGCGGCCCGAGAAAAGAAATCCAGTTCCGAGAATCGGATCAATACACTGAATGTGGATGCGAGCACCAAGTATGCCGAGTTTCTGCGCTTGCAGAAGTCCTTCGAGCGGGATGTGGACCGGGTGGTGGATGCCCAGTTGCAGGAGCGCCTGCGTGCGCTGCAGGTGAAGAAGGAGATAACGGCGACCGAGAAGGTCTCTTGCGGCGATGACTCCATCCCGGTGTGCAAGGAGCGTTCGAAAAAGGCGGCCGAACTGAAGGCTTCGGAAATGGGTTCAGTCGTCTTCGTCAATTCGCTGACCGAGGTCAAGAACTTCAAGCTGAGCAAGGAAGAATTGCGCAGCGAAGTGCAGGCGACGTTGTCGAACAAGGCGTTCACCAACCAGCATATGGTGGGCGAAACCGAATACGAAACGACCATAAACGCCAATGTCGAGCCGGTCATCGGCGATTCATTGCGCAGCCAGATGGCCAGCGGGATACGCGAGCAGGTGTATGACATGGTCGGAGGCAAGATAGACTTTTCGCAAGTGCAGAACCCGTCGCAATTCGCCGACACGCAGGAAGAAGATGCCGCGCCGGTGAGATCGGCAAAGAAGAAGAGAAAAGTAGTACAAGAAGAAGTTGAAGAGCAGGAGGCACCTCAGCAAGTAGCACCAAGACGGCAGGCTCCAGTCGCGCCTCCGCCGGCACCAGCGCCGGCCCCGGTGCGTAAACTGGAAAAACCGACATTCACTTTTTAATTGTTCTTTACGTTATAAATGGGAGATATGGAATGAAAAAGTCACTACTGATTTCCGGTATGTTCATCGCAGCAACCTTCGCGTCACAGAGCGCTCTGGCTGAAGTCAAACTGCGCGTAGGCGCGGCGAGTTCCGATTACAAGCTGTCCGGTGATTACATCCAGGCGACATCCAGTTATAGCCCGATCACAGCCGGCTTGACCTTCGCTTCCGACAGTGGCTTTTATGTTGATCTCGCATATACCGACGGCAAGGGTAAACATGACGGTTGGAAAACCGCAAACTTCCCGACTATCGCGTGCGGCAGTACTTCCTGTTTCAATGCCGCTTCAGCATCCGAAGACTTCAAGCGCAACGATTATGCGCTTATCTTCGGCGGCAGCCATCTCAACCGTGACAATGGCGTCGCGACGACAGTGTATGTGGGATTGAAGGGTGGTCAAACGACTCTGGATGCGCAACGCGCTGCTGTTGCCTGGAAATCGGAGACCTTTGATACGGTCGGCGTCGTCTTCGGTGGCGGTGCCAGCTTCCCGATTTCCCAAGGCAAGGCAGGTGCTGTCGGCGTGAACTTGGGACTGGGCGTTATGGGCGGTACCTGGAAAGACACGACCGGCTTCAGCGCGAAGGCCAAAACCACGATCGGCTACAGCCTCGGTGCCAGCTACACCTATCCCATCACATCCAACTTCGGCGTGGCTGTTGATTACAAGCTGAATGCGTACAACTATAAGTTCGCTTGGTCCGGTAACAGGACGGTGAGCATCACTGAAGGTATCAGCACACTCGGTGCCACGGCTTATGTGAAGTTCTAAAGCGGGATGCTGTCGTTCCGTTATTCGCCGTTAATCCTTGCTGCAGCCCTTATGTTGTCGGGCTGCGGCGGGGGGGCGGTGAACAGGTCGGAAGCGGCAGCGCCGACCGTGGCCGGTGCGCCATCCTGGGTACTCAATCCTGAAAAGCCGGGTTTCGTGAGTGTGGTCGGCTCGGCACCGAAGCAGGACTGGGGTGGTCATGCCGCGCAGTTCCGCGTGGCGGAGATGAAGGCGCGTCAGGAACTGGCACAGCGGGTGCGGGTGCGGGTGGAGTCCACCAACCGCTTTGCGACCGAGGAAAAAGCGGGCAAGGTCAGCCGCAGTGCGGATGTAGAGACGAGGTTGCAGAGTAGTGTCGATCTCAGTCTTGAATCGGCGCGCGTCGTCGAGGAGTGGCTCGATCCGAAGACAGGCGAGTTGTATCTATGGCTGGTGACCTTGGCCAACTGAAAGTGATGATAGACAAGGCAGCGCAAGGCTGCCTTGTGTTTTTGTGGTGACCTCTGTCCCGGATCGGGGCAAGCGACAAGTTAGGAGAAGCTCATGCGTAACCGGATATTTTTCCTGTTTTCCCTCTTCGCGATCACGACCCTTGCGGGTTGCGCTCATCCCCCTGAAAAGCATGTCAACAGCCCTGAAGTTCAGCGCAGCCACGCCGAGGGAGCGCAGGGCGAGCTTTCGTCTGAAGTGCGCAAATGATTATTGACCTGCGTCGCATCGGGTATGCTGCGCGTTATGCTTTGATCGCGGCCAGCCTGGTGCTGGCGAGTAGCTGCCCGGCTGCCGGCGACAGCATCGAGGTGGTCAAGACGGAAGGCACGGTGACGACCAGCGATGTCTCCGGCAAGCAAGAGCGCGCGGTCACAACCAAAAGCGTCATTCCGCCCAAGAATGTCCTGAAGACAGGGCCGAACGGTCGCGCCGTGGTGCGTGTCGGCGGTGCCGGTTATATAGTGCTTGAGAAAAATAGCAAGATCGAACTGGGCAACACTAAAGATCATGCGGGATTCCTGCGTCAGATCACCGGCATGATCTATTACGCGCTGAATGCACTTAAATCAGACGAGAAAAAGATCGAGGTACGGACGCCTACTGCCACTATCGGTGTGCGCGGCACGCGATTTTTGGTCGCGGACTCGCCGGAACGCAACGAGATCGATATGCGCAAAGGCGAGATCAACGTGAGCAGTCCCGAGGGCGAGTTCGAGATACACAAGAAGACCGAGCAGGACGAGTTCGAGGCCTACAAGCAGGAAGCCAAGGACGCGATCGCCAAACGGAAGAAAGAGTTCGAAGAGTACAAGGCCAATACCGAGCGCGAGTTCGTCGAGTACAAACGCGAATTCAGCTTGGGCGCAAACCGCATGGCGACCTTCGACGGCAAGCACGTGGAGGATCGGCCGCTCAGTGCCGAGTCGGTGAAGGATATGACGAGCATCGAGGCGTATGCCGACAAGTGGCTCAAAGAGGTTCATGACTGAAGGGGTGGCACAGATGCACCGTTTATTCACAATCTTGTGCGCCGTGCTGTTGCTGGTTTCGTGTGCGTCTGAACACACTGTCATCAAGCAGGCCGTGAGCGAAAGACCGTCGTGGATCGACAACCCCGGCAACGGTGTATCCGCTTCAGCCGGGATGCATGTGCGCGGCAGGGTGGCGCAGGAAGAGCTGGCCGTCACGCGCGCCAGGACGGAATATGCCAAGCGCTTCGGTGTGGCAATACAGTCAGCGCAGAACACGTCCACCACGGTAGCGAATGGCCGGTCGAGCACGGTCGGTTCCCAGGTTGTCCATGAGGACAGTAAGCAGGTCGATGTCAAAGCCGTAGTCAAGGCCAAGTGGCTCGATCCGGATACCGATGTGTTGTGGGTATGGCTGGTACCCGGGGATCAATAGAGAGGCTCGGAGGGGATATGCGCTGGATCGGGGTTTGGCTGGCAGTGACGCCTCTTGCGGTAGCGAGTTTGCCTGCACGGGCGGGCTCCGCGCAGGATGACTTCGAGGCTTATCGCCAGCAACAGCAACTTGGTGCGCAAGTGGTCAAAGCCGAATTCCAGAAGTACAAGGAAAATCAGGATGCTGAATTCGCCGATTTCCTGAAGGCACAGTGGAGCGAATTCGAGACGTTCAAGGACAAGGTGCGCATCAAGGAGCCCAAGCCCAGGCAGGTGCCGGTTGTCGTCGCCCCCGTTGCACCGCAACCTGTGGTCAAGCCTCAGCCCCCGCAACCGGTTGCGCCTACGCCAGTCCCCGACGTGCCGGTCAAGCTTGTGCCAGCCGCTCCACAGCCGACCATTCCGCCAGTAGTGGTCGCTCCTGTCCCCGTTGCACCACCGCCTCTACCGCCGCAACCCAAGCCGGTGCCGGTGGCACCGGACACGCTGGAGATAGCTTTCTACGGTAACCCGGTGAGTTTCTCCTTTGATCCGAAATGGAAAGATTTCCGCTTGTCCGGCGCGGCCAGCGCAGAGACGATGAGCGGGTTCTGGACGCTGATGAGCGGCAGTCGTTATGAGCCGACGCTACAGGCCGTCAACAATGCAAGACGCACGCTGAAGCTTGACGACTGGGGCCATGTGACACTGTGGCGCAGCGTGGTGCAGGCATTGCAGCCGGAACGCCGTGCGGAGCAGAACTTGCTGTTGTGGTACTTTCTGATCAAGTCCGGCTACGACGTGCGCCTCGGCTATTCTGGCTCCGACGTGTACCTGTTCGTGGCGATCCGGCAGCAGGTGTATTCCACCAAGTTCACCAGCGTCGCCAATCAGACCTATTACGCAGTTCTGACCGCCGACCACGGTGCCAGCATTGGTCGTTTCTATACCTATGACGCGAGTTATCCGGTGAAGCTGAAACCGCTCGATATTCAGCAAGCATCTACCGGTTTCACCAGGGCAGTGTCGGCGCAGCGTGGATTGAGCTTCGACTACAAGGGGGAGACGATCAGGTTGAATGTATCTTACGACCGGAGACTGGTCGACTATGTGGGCTCGTTTCCGCAAACCGAATTTCCGGTTTACTTCGATACCGAAGGCAGCTCGCTGATACGCCAGACACTGCTGCCCGAGCTGAAGAAACGCACATCCAGGATGGATGAGGAGGAAGCGGTGGATTTCTTGCTCGCCTTCGTGCAGAAGGCTTTTGCCTACAAGACAGATCAGGAGCAGTTCGGCTACGAGAGATATTTCTTCGTCGAGGAATCGCTATATTTCCCCTATAACGACTGCGAAGATCGTGCTGTGTTGTTCGCATGGCTGGTGCATGAATTGCTTGGCAACAAAGTGGTCGGCTTGCTATATCCGAATCACATGACTACGGCGGTGGCGCTCAGGCAGGTCAAGCCGGAATTCTCGACAGTCGAATATCACGGAGGCCGTTACGTCATCGCCGATCCAACCTATATCGGCGCAACTGTCGGCATGGCGATGCCGTCCTATGAAAAACTGAAGCCCGACAGCGTGGTGGATATCCGGTATTGATCCAGTTCCGGGAGATACTATCCTTGAACTGACTTCGAGCGCAGGAGTAGAATCGGACGCACTGTCAGAAGTGCATACGATCGAGGGCTGTTTAGATAACACCAGATGGACGCCGCAGTGATATTGCCGTTGGATGTAGTTGGCTGGTTAGTCCAGTTCTGGATCGTGCTCGGAGTGGCAGGTCTGGCTCTGCAACGCGCACCGAAGTTCATCAACAACATCATCTTTCCGCTCAGCTCGCTGACATCGCTGGCATTGGCAGCCACCGGCATGTGGGCACTTGCCGCTACTACCAACATCATGGTGCTGCCGCTCGGCCTCCCTGACCTGCCGTTCCATTTGCGTCTCGATCCGCTCTCGGCATTCTTCCTGATCCTGCTGGGTGGCGCATCGTTGGGTGTGTCCTTGTATAGCGCAGGCTATTTCAAGGCCATGGCGGGCGGCATGCTCGGCCTGTTGTGTCTGCAATACCACCTGTTCCTTGTCGGTATGACGCTGGTGCTGCTGGCGGATGACGCCTACCTGTTCATGGTGGCGTGGGAGACCATGGCGCTGGCCTCCTATTTCCTGGTCACCACCGATCACGCCATCCCAGACATCCGCAAGGCGGGTTACCTCTATCTGTTGATCGCGCACATCGGCGCCATCTCCATCCTGCTCAGCTTCGGCGTGATGCAGGCCGGGCACGGTATCGGCGCTTACACATTCGACGCGATGCGCAACACCCACCTGACTTCGTTCTGGTCGTCGGTGGCGTTCCTGCTGGCCCTGTTCGGATTCGGCGCAAAGGCCGGTATATTGCCCATGCACGTCTGGCTGCCCGAGGCGCATCCCGCAGCACCTTCGCCAGTGTCGGCGCTGATGAGCGGCGTGATGCTGAAGACGGCGATCTACGGCATCCTGCGTGTGAGCTTCGATCTGCTCGACACCCAGATATGGTGGTGGGGCGTGCTTGTGCTGGGACTGGGTTTACTCACTGCGGTGTTCGGCGTGATGTTTGCCGCCGTGCAGGGGGACATGAAGCGCCTGTTGGCCTATTCCTCCATCGAGAACATCGGCCTGCTACTGGTTGGCATCGGCCTCACCATCATCTTCCATGTCTACGGCAAGGATGCGCTGGCCGCACTGTCGTTGACCGCGACCCTCTATCACAGCCTGAACCACGCCATGTTCAAGTGCTTGCTGTTCGTCGGCACCGGCTCCATTCTGCACTCCACAGGCGAGCGCAATATGGGACGACTGGGCGGATTGATCCATCACATGCCTTGGGCGGCAGTGCTGATGCTGGTTGGCGTACTGGCCATCTCCGGTTTGCCGCCGCTCAACGGCTTTGTGTCGGAATGGCTGCTGCTGCAGGCATTCCTGTTGTCGCCGGGCTTGCCCAACAGTTACATCAACATGCTGGTGCCGGTGGCGGCTGCGGTGATCGCACTGTCTGCCGCCTTGGCGGCGTATGTGATGGTGAAGTTCTACGGCGTCATCTTCCTCGGTCAGCCGCGCGAGAAAGTGCTGGAGCACGCGCATGACGCGGGTGTGTGGGAGCGCATCGGCATGGGCTGGCTGGCGCTGGCTTGCGTAGCATTGGGCCTGGCACCGGTATTCGTGGTGCAACAACTCGATCTGGTCTCGCACATGCTGATCGGCTCCGGCTTAGGCAATGCCGCCAGCAATTGGGTGTTTCTGGCACCGGTGGATACTGACCGCGCCAGCTACAGCCCGCTGTATTTCCTGTTGGCGGTGCTGGGTGTGATGTTGCTCACCACGATACTGGTAAGGCGTCTGTATCACGGTCGGGTACGGCGCAGCGCTGCGTGGGATTGTGGTTTTCCGGCGCAGAATGCGCGCATGCAGGATACCGCCGAAGGTTTCGGCCAGCCGATCCGGCGCATCTTCGAGCCGTTCTTCAAGATCGAGCGCGAAGTACCGAGCCCGTTTGACACGCACCCCCGCTACCTCGGGCAGACCGAAGATCGGCTGTGGTACTTGCTGTATCTGCCGGTCAAACATCTCACCGCAAGGCTGTCGTCGTTGGCTGGACTGTTGCAGCACGGTCGTATCCATCTGTACCTGACCTACACGTTTGTCACCCTGATCGTCCTGCTGGTGTTTGTATGATGGATAACTCCAATCTCATCTTCGCCATCCTGTTACAGCTCGCGCAACTGTTGCTGGTGGTATTGTTGGCGCCACTGCTGACCGGCTGGGTCAACCAGTGTCAGGCCTGGCTGCAGAACCGTTCCGGTGCGGGTGTGCTGCAGCCGTACCGCGTGTTGCGCAAACTGTTCCACAAGGATGCAGTGATGGCGCACAACGCTTCGCCGCTGTTCCGCGTCACACCCTATATCGTGTTTGGTTGCATGTGGCTTGCGGCCGCCATCATCCCGATCATCGCGGTGGACTTGCCGTTCTCGCAGGCTGCCGACGTCATTGCGCTGGTCGGCGTATTCGCACTGGCGCGCGTGTTCATCTCGCTGGCCGCGATGGATATCGGTACCGCATTCGGGTCGCTCGGCGCGCGGCGCGAGATGCTGGTGTCCTTCCTGGCAGAACCGGCGCTGTTGATGGTGCTGTTCACCGCCTCAATGATCAGCCACTCCACGCAGTTGCCGCGCATCGTCGATACGCTGGCGCACCATCAGTTCATGTTGTACCCGAGCCTGGCCTTCGCCGCACTGGCCTTTGTGATCGTGCTGCTGGCAGAGAATGCGCGCATACCGGTGGACAACCCGAGCACGCACCTCGAGCTGACCATGATTCACGAGGCAATGATCCTCGAATACTCGGCACGTCATCTGGCGCTCATTGAATGGGCTAGCAGTCTGAAACTGTTTGCCTACATCAGCATCGGCATCGCGCTGTTCCTGCCGCATGGAATCGCCGAGGTGGGCAACTGGGCAGGGCTGCCGCTGGCCATCGTGGCGCTGATGCTCAAGCTGATGCTGGCCGGAGCAGCACTGGCAGTGTTCGAGATCGTATCGGCCAAGTTGCGCATCTTCCGCGCGCCGGAGTTCCTGGGTACCGCGTTCCTGCTCGCCGTACTCGGTTTGCTGATCCACTTCCTGCTGGGTGCATGATGCCGATTCCATTCACGCTGCAATTCATCAACCTGCTGGCCGCACTGCTGCTGCTGATCGCATTCGCCATGCTCACGCAGCGGCGCATCCTGTCACTGATCAATCTGTTCGCTTTGCAGGGAGCGGTGCTGGCACTCAGCACTTTTGTGGTCGCCTTTTCCACTAACCAGCATCATTTGTATTACTCGGCAGGACTCACACTCCTGTTGAAAGTGCTGCTGCTGCCCTGGCTGCTGCATCGTTTGATCAACAGGCTGAACGTGCGCTGGGATGTGGAGACAATGATCAATATCCCCACCACCATGCTGGTCGGTATCGCATTGGTGATCTTCTCCTTCAATCTGGCCGCACCGATCGCGCAGCTGTCAGAGGGCATCACGCGCGGCCTCATCGGCATCGCGCTGGCCAGCGTGCTGTTATCGCTACTGATGATGCTGACGCGGCGCAAGGCGGTATCGCAAGTGGTCGCCTTCCTGGCTTTGGAGAACGGCCTGTTTTTCGCGGCTACCAGCGCCACACAGGGCATGCCGCTGGTGGTGGAACTGGGCATCGCGCTGGACGTGCTGGTGGCCACCTTCATCTTCGGCATCTTCTTCTTCCAGATCCGCGAGACTTTCGATAGCCTGGATATCACCCATATGGAGAAGCTCAAGGATGATTGACCTGCAACTCCTGGTGCTGCTGGCTATCCCTTTGCTGGGCGGTGCGCTGCTGGCCGTGTTCGGTTCGCGTTCTTGGGCGGCGGAGCTCAATTCGCTGATGAGTTTCCTGACCTTTGCGGCTTCGGTGGTGCTGACCATGCGCGTGATCGAAGCCGGTCCGCAGGTCGCATTCAACGAGCAATTTTTCATCGACCAGTTCAACGTGTTCTTGGTCGCGCTGACTGCATTCGTGGCGTTCACCACTTCGTTGTTCTCGCGGCCTTACATGCGCATCGAGCAGCACCACGGCAAGCTTTCCATCGGCATGTTGCACCTGTACTACAGCATGTATCAGATGTTCACGTTCGCCATGCTGGTTGCGCTTACCACCAACAACATGGGCATCGTGTGGGTCGCGATGGAAGCGGCGACGTTGACCACGGTGCTGCTGGTCAGCCTGTATCGCACCCCGGCCAGCCTGGAAGCGGCGTGGAAATATTTCATCCTGTGCGGCGTGGGCATCGCGCTGGCATTGTTCGGCACCATCCTGCTGTATTTCGCTGCCGAGCGTGTGCTGGGCGAAGGCGGCACGGCGTTGATGTGGACGCACCTGAACCAGGTAAAGGGCAGCCTGGAGCCGACCGTGCTCAAATTGGCCTTCGTGTTCCTGCTGGTGGGCTACGGCACCAAGGTCGGTTTGGTGCCGCTGCATAGCTGGTTGCCGGATGCACATGCGGAAGGCCCGACGCCGGTGTCTGCCGTGCTGTCCGGTCTGTTGCTCAATGTCGCGCTGTGCGCGGTAGTGCGCAGCAAAGTGCTGGTGGACGGCTCGCTCAGTACGCACTTTGCGGGCAACCTGATGATGGGTTTCGGTCTGCTTTCGGTCATGGTGGCGTCGTTCTCGCTGTTCCGGCAGAAGGACATCAAGCGCATGTTCGCCTATTCCTCCATCGAGCATATGGGGCTGATCACCTTCGCTTTCGGCATGGGCGGCCCGGTGGCGACGTTCGCCGGCATGCTGCACATGACCGTGCACTCGCTGACCAAGTCGGCGATCTTCTTCGCGGTCGGCCACGCGGTGCAGAAGTCCGGCACGCAGGTGATGGAGAACATCCGCGGCCTGCTGCAAGTTAGCCCGACCGTAGGTTGGGGCTTGGCGTTGGGTACCTTCGCCATCCTCGGCATGCCGCCGTTCGGCGTGTTCGCCAGCGAGTTTCTCATCATCACCACCGCCATGCACGAATATCCGTGGGCCACGCCCATTTTGCTGATCTCGCTCGGCGTGGCGTTCGCGGCCATCTTCGGCAAGATGCAACCCGTCGTGTTTGGCGAGACCACCGCCAAACCGTTGCCGCATCCGCCTGCGCTGATCCCGGTGTTCGCGCATCTGCTGCTGGTGCTCATGCTCGGCCTCTATATGCCGCCTTATCTGGCCGACTGGTATCGCCAGGCGGCGGCTTTGTTAGGATAGAACGATGCCGATCAAACATCCCAACCTGAATTTATCCCGACTGACTGACGCGTTGCCTGCGTGGACGGGCGATGTCTCGCCCGATGATCTGTATGATATCTGCCAGCAGGTGCGCGATGGAGGCGGGCGGCTGGTAGCGTTATGGGGCAGCGATCCCCGGCTGCAAGGTAGCGGCTGCGACACGTTACCGACGGAGTCGGCTGACTGCGGAAGCCGCGCCTTGGCGCCCCCTCTCGCATCAGAGGGTTCCGCCCCACCGTGTCGGGGGCGCTGTTTTTTCCTGCATGTCACGCTGATGAATGAGACCGGCTTGGTCTGCCTTAACGTGCCGCTGCCATCCGAACACCCGAACTATCCCGATATCAGCCGCATCTTCCCCGCGGCCAACCGTATGCAGCGTGCTGCCTACGACCTGCTAGGCATCTACGCGCATGACGGGCACGATCATCGCAAATGGCTGCGTCATGGGGCATGGCACAGCGGCAGCTTCCCCTTGCGCAAAGACTTCGATGCGGCGGCCAGCCGAACGCAGGATGCGGATGACTACCCCTTCGTGCAGGTGGAAGGACAAGGAGTGCACGAGATCCCGGTCGGCCCGGTACATGCGGGCATCATCGAACCGGGGCATTTCCGTTTCTCCATCATCGGCGAACGCGTGCTGCGTCTGGAAGAGCGGCTCGGCTACGTGCACAAGGGCATCGAAAAACGCTTCGAGAGCATGAGCCTGCAACAGGGCGCGAAGCTGGCCGGGCGCGTCAGCGGTGACAGTACCGTGGCCTATGCCTGGGCCTATGCGATGGCGGCGGAGAGCGTCGCCAAGGTCACTCCGCCGGGCCGCGCCTTGTGGCTGCGTGCGCTGCTGCTGGAGCGCGAACGCATCGCCAACCATCTCGGCGACCTCGGCTATCTCGGCAACGATGTTGCGCTTTCGTTCGGCTTCGCCCAATTCTGGATACTCAAGGAACAGGTGCTGCGCAACAATGCCGCGCTGTTCGGCCACCGCTACCTGATGGACAAGATAGTGCCGGGGGGAGTCACGGTGAACCTGAGTCTTGAGGGCAAGAGCCTCATCGAACAGGAATGCGACATGCTGGAACAGCAAGTGAGCATATTGCGCGGCATCTACGACGAACATGCAGGCGTGCAGGATCGCTTCATCGCCACCGGGCGCGTCGAACCGGCGCTGGCGGCGCAACTTGGCCTGTGCGGCCTGGCGGGTCGCGCCAGTGCACAGGCGTGGGATGCGCGCGTGCAGTTCGCCTGTGCTCCATATGACAAACTGGACGTGCAGATGGCGACCTATCGCAACGGCGACGTCGCGGCTCGTGCCATCGTGCGTTTCGATGAATTGTTCGAGTCGCTGCGCCTGCAGCGCGACATACTGGTCAATCTGATCCACGAAGACGAAGCGCCGGCACTGCTGGAAAAGTTGCCGCCGAACGGTTTCGGCATCGGAATGGTCGAAGGTTGGCGCGGCGAGGTGCTGGTGGCGATCCACACCGATGCAATGGGCAACCTCACCCGTGTGCATCCGCATGATCCTTCATGGCAGAACTGGCCGCTGCTGGAACACGCCGTCATTGACAACATCGTGCCGGATTTTCCGCTCATCAATAAATCGTTCAACTTGAGTTACACAGGGCAGGACCTCTGATGTTCCAGATCATCAAACAGATCATCAAAACGGGTATCAAGACCGAAACGCCGCCCCGGGCGGATGAGTCCATGCGCGTCGATACGCAGCGTTTGCAGCAGGCGATACTTGATGCTTTCGGAGGCGCGCTGGCGATCCGCCAGGTGGATGCCGGGTCGTGCAACGCTTGTGAACTGGAGATACATGCCGTCAACAACGCCTATTACAACATCGAAGGTCTGGGTATTAAATTTGTCGCCAGCCCGCGCCATGCCGACCTGCTGCTGGTCACGGGCCCGGTTTCGCGCCACATGGAGATCGCGCTCAAGCGTACCTTCGATGCCACCCCGGAGCCCAAACTGGTGGTCGCCATCGGCGATTGCGCCTGCGATGGCGGCATCTTCGGCGAGAGTTACGCCAGTTGCGGCAAAGTCGCCAATGTCATCCCGGTGGATGTGGTAGTAAGCGGCTGCCCACCGACTCCGACGGCTATTTTGCAGGGCATACTCACTGCCATCAGCGCAAAGAAGTAAGGTGGGCACGCTGTATGTGCCCACGCTGTAGCAGGTGAATAAATGTTGTTGCGTCGCGTGGGTACAGCCGTGCCCACCCTACATTTTTCTTTGTTCCAGCTGCTGCGTGCAATTCAGCGCGGCCAGTTTGTAGCATTCGGCCAGTGTCGGATAGTTGAAGACGTTGCTGATCAGGTCGCGCACCGCGAAGATGTGCGGCAGTCTGGCCTGGAAATGCGGATCAAATTCGGGGCGCACAATAATCCGGTAATCAATTTGCAATACTCACCATATACGCTTCGGCTTTCCGACGCCGTAATATTTTATTGATGTTTGAGCGTCAGAAGAAGTGAATTTACAGTTTCGCTGTAACAAATTCCCTGCATTCTAACAGCTTAGGAGAACCCAGGATTATGAACACTCGAGTACGTCAGTGTATGAATGGCATTGCGGGATTGCTACTTACCATCTGCGTTACCAATTTATACGCGGAAGACCTTCGTGTCGGCGGTTCAACCACCGCACTTCCAATCATTTCCAGTTGCGCATCGCACTTCATGGAAAAGTTTCCTTCCTGGATTAATGCTGACAGCACATTGCCAAATGAAGCGACAATTATCTATGTAACTGGCGGCGGTTCCGGATTCGGTGTGAAAGGATTGCTGACTGGCACAATAGATTTGGGTATGGTTTCCCGCGAACTCAAGGATACGGAAATCAAGTCTCTTGGTGAACCAGTAGCGCAAGCCTTTGCTCGGGATGCGGTGGCGATAGCGACCAACTCCAAAAGCCCGCTCGTTAAAGTTCGCAAGGATTTTACGTCCGCCGAGCTCTCGGCCATCTTCTCCGGCAAGGTTAACCAATTTTCAAAAATCGACAAGAAGCTCCCTTCCAGCACCATCATTTTGCTGGCCCGCGACGCTTCTGGAGGCACCACGGAAGTCTTTCAGCAACGCGTGCTGAAAGAAGAACGCTTTTCTGCTGACAGGCTGCAATTCCCCTCGACAGCGGGGCTCATCAAGAAACTCGAAACCAGTGATAGCGCCATTGGCTTGGCTGCAGCAGGCAGCATAAGCCAAGACGACAAAATCACGGTCTATTCAGTTGATGGCATTGCTCCCACACAGGAAAATATTGTGAGCAACAAGTACCTGTTGAGCAGACCCTTGCTGATCGTTGCAAAAGCCAATCCGTCACGCAGAAGCCAATTGTTTATTGACTATGTGGTGCATGGTGAATGTCAGGCGACGGTCGATGAGCTGGGTTTTGTTCCGGTAAATCCCATCAAGAAATGAGTGCTGGCACGGTCACTGACAAGTTTCTGCGTTACGGTTCATTCCTCGCTTTGGCGGGGAGCATCGCATTGCTTGCTTTGGTGATCGGGTTTGTTGTCATGGAGTCGCGCATCCCGCCAAGTCCGGATACTTCCCTTGCCGGATTCCTGTTTCTGGATCGTTGGGATCCGACTGGAAACCCGCCATTACTCGGGATCAGGCATGCCTGGGTGGCCACGATCATGGTAGTTGGGCTGGCCGTG
>Ga0265314_10001888_pt1 | contig 22445 bp, 16 predicted proteins | sample 4126metaG_FD_203106 | JGI IMG/M metagenome (GOLD analysis project Ga0265314, IMG submission 203106) | Rhizosphere microbial communities from Carex aquatilis grown in University of Washington, Seatle, WA, United States - 4-1-26 metaG | ecosystem: Host-associated > Plants > Roots > Rhizosphere >... | reverse complement strand
TACGCCCAGCGCGTCAACCTGCCGCCGACCAAGACGCTCGACTTGGGCAATGGGGTAACGTTGGAACTCGTCCTGATCCCCGCTGGTACCTTCATCATGGGCACGCCTGAGCCGGTGCCGGTGGACGAAGACGCCTTCCACAAGCGCATCGTAATTGGGCAGGCATTGGTCGCCGCGAGCGCCGCAACGCTGCTGGTCCTGCTCGCTTTTGTCGTGGCCCGCGCCATTCGCCGTAAGAGTTGGCCGCAGGTCTCGCTGGGGCGGTTGCTTGTGCTGACCGCCGTGGCGGGCGTGGGATTGTATGGCGGTATGCACTGGCGGCAGGCCGCGCAAGAATTGCAGCAAGGGCTGGCAGATTTCGAATTGGCCAAGGTTCGTTTTGCAAATTCGGAGCAGGATGAGAAGCCCGCCCACCCGGTCACGCTGACCAAGCCCTTTTACATGGGCAAGTATGAAGTCACGCAGGCTCAATATGCGCAAATTCAGCGAGCGAACCCAAGCCTATTCCAGGGACCGAATAATCCCGTTGAAAAGGTGTCTTGGGAAGATGCGGACGTGTTTTGCCAGAAGGCCAATGCAGCAACGGGCGAGACCTTCCGCCTGCCAACCGAAGCCGAATGGGAGTACGCCTGCCGGGCCGGAACCCAGAGCGTTTATTCTTCAGGAGATCAGGAGGCCGATCTAGGGCGAGTGGGTTGGTACGATGGTAACAGCCAGGCTTCAACACACCCACACCCCGTGGGCGAAAAAGCGCCCAATTTTTTTGGGCTTTTCGATATGCATGGCAACGTATGGGAATGGTGTGCGGACTGGTATGCAGAATCCTATTTCGCAACGAGTCCAGCCGTCGATCCAACGGGGCCAGCCAGCAGTGAATACCGTGTGCTGCGGGGCGGTTCCTGGATCGGCGACCCGCAACACTGCCGCGTCGCGTGCCGCATCTGCAACTCCCCTGCGAGCCGTCTCAGTGGCATCGGCTTCCGGGTGGTGGTTGAGGTGTCGTCCCGGACGCCATAATTCATGCCAATTGTGCCATGTCCACGGTGAGCTGGGTTCCTTGCGCTCCCCGTGAAACGGGCTAACTTGCCGCCCATGCCCAAAGCAAACGCCATCGTCCCCGTCGAGCGTATCGAGCGAAGTATCCTGGTCATTCGAGGCCATAAGGTCATGCTCGACAGCGACCTTGCCGAACTATACGGCGTCTCAACGGGCGCCTTCAACCGAGCCGTCAAACGTAACCTGAAGCGTTTTCCACCGGACTTCATGTTCGGGTTGAGCAAGCAGGAGTTTGAAAACTTGAAATGCCAATTTGGCACATCAAGTTCATGGGGCGGTCGAAGGAAGTCGCCGAACGTCTTCACGGAACACGGGGCCATCATGGCGGCCAGCGTCTTGAACTCCCAGCGTGCCATCGAGGCCAGCGTGTTTGTTGTTCGCGCCTTCGTTCGGCTGCGGGAGATGCTGGCAACGCATAAGGACTTGGCCCGCAAGTTGGCGGAACTCGAACATAAGTACGACAAAAATTTCGCCGTGGTCTTTGAAGCCATTCGCGAATTGATGGAACCGCCCATCGAAGAATCCAAAGGAAAACTCGGATTCCGCAAGCCCCGCTCCTAATATCAGCGCCAATGGCGCTCCCCGAATCGTCGTGACACCGTCGTACCATTTGCCACCACCTTCGGCATGAACTCGGCTCGATCCCATTTGAACGCGCGCATCCTGTCCTTGCGCTCGTGCTCCACGCCGCCTTCGCGGCATACGCCCAGGCCGAACCTGCCAATGTAAGCCCGCGATCCGCATCCCGCACACGCCCCCAGGAAGATGCCACTGCACTTTTTCCAGGGAGCCCAGCGGCAAAAGGCATTTATCTGTTCGAATTCGACGGCCCGCGCGCCCGCGTTCCGTAACGGTTACAACGGCTTCCGGGTGGTGGTCGAGGTGTCGCCCCGAACGCCTTGAAGTTCCAACCCCCAGGTTCCTTCCTCCCGAATCGTCTAAAAAATATACCAAAATAAATTTGACGAGGTATGTTTTAGATGGTTTAATTCCCGCTAGGTTGGCGCGGGGTGTCGCACGCAAAGTTGGGCTGGGATGGGCTCGTTTCTGGGGCTGGAAGCTAAACAGATGCACCATGGTGCAAAGATTTACACGTCGAATGAAAACGGCGCGCACCGAGGTTTCGGCGCCCGTTCATGCACCTACGTGCACATTTTTTCACGGCCTGCTTCAAGCGTCGCCCAGGCTCACCACAAGATTGGTACATTTAATGGGTTAGGCCTCGATTTGCGCACGTCGAGCAGGAAATTTAAGAATTTTGTGTACCAGTATTACAACGGCTTGTATGGCTACTTCCTTCAATCCACAAGGGTTGCGCGCACCGTGCACAAATTTTAAGAATTTGGTACACCGCTCAAGGCCGCGGGCCCGCTCAGGCAGGGCGTCAGCCTCTCGTCTATCGGCTTTTGGGTGCCAGGATTCCGCAACGCGGTTGCTGCGCGTGCCGAATCATTTAGGCTCCTGAATGTTTCCGGACAACTTACGAAGCCGCTGCCCGAATGCGTCTTTTAGCGTGCTTCGCAACCCCTTCACGGAGGTACTCCTTTCATGGCTGGGAAGTCCGCCACACCCAAAGCCGAAGGCCCCGTCAAAGTCGCGATCGCCGGCCTGGGCCGCGCCGGTTGGGCCATTCACGCCGAAGCCCTCAAGCCCCGCAGCGATTTTCAGGTCGTCGCCGCCATCGACCAGGTCCCCGAACGCCGCAAGGAAGCCGAAGCCACGTTCCCCGGCTGCAAAGCGTACGAAGATTGGAAGACGTTCCTTAAAGAGAAAAATGGCGCGGAACTCGTTGTCATCGCCACGCAATCCGTCGCGCACGGCCCCATGTCCATCGAAGCGCTCGCCGCGGGCCTGCATGTGCTCGTCGAAAAGCCGATGGCCATGAACACCAAGGAAGCGGACAAGATGATCGCCGCGGCCAAAAAGGCCAAGCGCATCCTGACCATCCACCAGAACTACCGCGCGCACCCCGAGTTCAACCACCTCAAGCACATCCTGCAGTCCGGCATTCTCGGGCGCATCGTGCTGATCAAGAACTCGAGTGTGAATTTCGCGCGCCGCAACGATTGGCAGACCCTGCGCAAGTACGGCGGCGGAACGCTCAACAACACCTGCCCGCACACCATCGACCAGTGCCTGCAGCTTTTGGGCAGCCCGGTCGCCGATGTCTGGGGCGATCTGCAGATCGGCGTCACCGCCGGCGACGCGGAAGACCACGTCAAAGTCCTGATCCGCGGCAAGAACGGCACCGTCGTGGATATGGAAGTCACCGCGGTCTGCGCGGTCAAGCAGCCGCAGTACCTGATTCAGGGCACGCTCGGGACGCTGGTCTCCGACGGCTCGGAATTCCTGATCAAATACCTCGACCCGGCCAAGCTCAAGCCTTTAAAGGTCGTCGAAACGATGGCCGTTCCGGACCGCAAGTACGGGGTCATCGGCGGCGACCAGCTCGAGTGGCAGGAAAAGCGCGTCCCGATCGCGCCCCCGGAGTTCAAGCTCGACTTCTACGGGCGCCTTTACCAGTCGATCCGCGAAGGCAAGGACCTCCTCGTTACGCCACAAAGCGTGCGCGAAGTGATCCACACCATCGAATGGTCGCGCAAGGGCACGAAGTTCCCCGGCACGGTCCCGAAGGGCAAGAAGTAACGCGGGCCGGGGCAGCGCCGGATAAAAAGTAGTACACAAAAAGCGAGGGGCGGGACCTGTGGGTCCCGCCCCTCGTATTATTGCAGGGCTTGCGTGCGTCCGGCCCGGCGGCTACGCGGTGACGCCCTTGACGGTCAGCGGCTTCGCTTCGTCGCCGGCTTCCTTGCCCAGGCCGTCGTAGCGGCCGTACTCTTCGGCCAGCTCCGCCAGGCGCTGCATGCGTTCGGCCTTCACGTACGGCGCAACCGAGCACGCCGTCGAGAGTACAAAGCCGCCGTTGGGCTTGCCGACCTTGAGGCGCCACTTGATGTCGTTCTCGCAGGCTTCGATCCCGCCGCGGCCCTGCAGCAGGTTCGAGACCGAGTCGATGTTGCCCTTGAAGAAGAATTTGTCGCCCAGCTTCTGCTTGGCTTCTTCGAGGTCCGTGTTGCCGAGCGGTGGCGGGTCGAGCGTGTCGAGGCCGTTGACGCCGGTCTCCACCATCAGGTCCAACCGGTCGCCGATCGCGCCGCAGGTGTGCACGTAGCCCGGCAGGTCGATGCCCGCATCGCGAATGCCCTTCCAGACCATGCGTTCGCAGGGCAGCACGAACTCTTCGTAATGCTCGCGCGAGAAGAACCCGCCTCCGGCAAAGGCGCTGGTCATCAACAGGGCGTCGACGCCTTGCTGGGCGAGGCGCTTGGTGTACTCGATCGAGCCGTACGCGTAGCGCTCGAGGATCGCTTTCATCTTGTCGGGGTTGTCGAGGAAGCCCATCAGCGCGCGCTCGTAGCCGAAGAGTTCCATGATCTGGCTCATCGGGCTGAAGAACTCGCCGTGCACGCTCAGGTCCGGCGCGGCCTTGCGCACGAGCTCGATGGTGCGCCATTCGTATTCAGGGAAGTAGTCCTCGGGCTTGTTGTAGTTGGCCTCGTACTTGTTGTTGCCGAAGAAGTATGGGTATTTCAGGCCGCATTCCGTGTGTGGGTCGTCATAGAAAATCTTGTCCACGTCGACTTCGTCGATCTCGGGGCGCACGCGCAGGTCGTTGTCCTTCACGAACGCATCGACGTCGCTGGGATCGGGGTTCTGGCCGGGGAGGGGCACGTAGTGGTGCGCGTTGTCGTCGTGCGGGCACTTGGTCAGGCCCGGATAGTTCTTCCAGTAGATCAGGTCTTCGCCGTCGGCTTTGGGCGAGACCACGATCCGCTCGACGTTCTTCTTCCAGTTCTCGGGGCGTCCGGGCAGGTTGATCAGGATCCCGTCGAAGCGGTATTTGCGCGCAAGTTGGACCATGCTGTCGGCCAGCGCTTCGCTCGAATGCCAGACTTCATAGCCCGGGTAGCCGCAGTTCAGGATGTAGTGACCGATCGAGAGCTGGCACATCACCGGCACGCGGTCGGGCAGTTGGTGGCGCATCGTGCGCGCCATGCGTTCGCGCCCGGTCATGGGCTTGGGTTTGGCATGCGTCTTCGGTTCGGCGGAAACTTGGGGCAGCGACATATCCGGCTCCTTGTTCGGGGCGCTTGGTGCGCCGCTTCCTTTAGACCGATGAAAGTTCGGGAATCGCGAAGACCTGTTCCAGCACCAGCGCCGCACCGCCCAGAATGCCCGCCGCGGGGCCCAGCGCGCTGGTGCGCACTTCAAGCTGTTCGGCGAACGGGCGCAGCGTCTCGCGCCGGATCGCGGCTTCAAGCGGCGCGCAGACGGTCTCCTGATGCTTGGCCAGCGAGCCTGCCAGCAGGATCACGCGCGGGCGCACCAGATTGGCCACACTGGCCACAGCGCGGCCGATCCGGCGCAGCGCTTCGGCGCGCAGTTCGGCGTACGTTGCGCGGGTTGACGGCCAGAATTCTTCCAGGCCTGCCTCGGCCAGATCCGAGCGGCCCTTGTCGATCAAGCGTGTGCGGAGGTACTTCCAGCCGATGAACGTTTCGAGGCAGCCTTTGCCGCCGCAGGCGCAGGCCGGGCCGCCATCTTCGATTTTGACGTGGCCCAGTTCCGCCGAGCTCTCCAGCGCGCCGCGGACCGGGCGGCCGTCGCAGAGCAGCGCCGCTCCGATCTGGCCGGGCTCGAGCAGCACCAGTAGCACGTCGCGTTCGCCGCGCACCGCGCCATACAAGCGCTCGGCGCGCAAGTACCCGTTGGCCACGTTGCCCAGCATCACGTTATCGATCTCTAGCGCCGCGCCGAGCCGCGTGGCCTTCTTCCGGCGCGAGAATGCCCGGCAGATTCACGCCCATGCCCAGGCACGGGCCTTCCGGCGCGCCTTGCAATAGCAGCGCCTTCGTTTCGTTCACCACAATGTCCAGCAGCTTGGGCGCGCTCACATTTGGCGGCAGCTTGGCTTCGCGCGTCTTGAGCGGCGTGCCAGAGAGATTCACAAGCCCCGCGCGCAGGACTTCCCGGTCCAGATACACACCGATGGCGAAGGGGCCTTCAAGATTGAGCGTGAGGAGCGATTCGGGGCGGCCGCGTTCGCCGTCGATCTTCGGCGCCGTGCCGCGTTCGACGAGCAGTTGGGCCTGTAACATCTCGTCGACCAGATCGCCGACGGTGGATAGACGTATGCCAGTTTGTTTGTGCAGCCCCAGGCGTGAGACGTCGCCTTGGCGCAGCGTATCCAGGATCAAGCCGCGGTTGCGCGCGCGCTTGAAGGCTTGGTTGGAGTCTAAAACAGGCGGCTCGGCCATGATTATTCCCGTACCCGATAATAATTACCCCGGAAGGACCGATTTGTCAACGGATGTGCGAATAAATGTATAAATTGAGGCCTGCAAAATCGATAAGGCCTGTGCTTCACTTCCCGTGAGCCTCGATTAGAATTGGCCTGCTGACTATGGACTCGACCCCGCCGATCACCTTTCTGGCCGTCATTGACGATGCCGAGCTATTGAGCCGCGTGCGCGCGCTGTTCGAACACGAGCGCACCGCGTTTTCGCTTGTTAGCGCCAATAGCGTTGCCGAAGGCCTCGTGCATTTGCGCAATGGGCTCTTTCATGCGGTGCTGCTCGAATGCCGCGGCGGAGAGGAAGCTGAGTGCGCCGACCTCGCCACGCTGGTTGGGGCGGCGAGCGAGACGCCCATCGTGGGCCTGGCCCGCATCGAGAATCCCGCCGCCGAACGCGCCTTTCTGCGCGCGGGCGTGCAGGAAATCCTGCTGCTCGAAGAACTCTCGCTCCCCAAGCTCAAGCGTGCCTGCCGCCTTGCGGCTGAACGCATGTACTCCGAGCGCGGCCGGCGTTTCGACGAAGAGCGCGAGCGCCAGGTACAGAAATTCGAAGCCATCGGCAAACTGGCCGGCGGCGTCGCGCACGAATTCAATAATTTGCTGATGGTGATCCTCGGGCGCTGCGAACTGTCCGGGATGCAGCTCAACAAGCCGGACGCGCTCAAGAAGAGCCTGGATGAGATTCGCGCAAGCGGCGAGCGCGCCGCAACGCTGACGCGCCAGTTGCTGGCCTACAGCCGTCGCCAGGTTCTGCAGCTCAAGGTGCTCGAAGTTAACACGCTGATTAGAGAAATGGAAAAGCTGCTCAATCGCGTGCTCGGCGAGGATATCGACCTGAAGGTCTCGCTGGCCTCAGACGCAGGCAAGATCAAGGCGGACCCGGGCCAGATCGAACAGGTGCTGCTGAGCCTGGTGGTGTATTGCCGCGGCAATCTGCCGCGCTCGGGCGGCAGCATCACGATCGAGACCTCGAATGTGGATATCGATGCCGCCTACGCCGCGCGCCACGGCGGCGTCGCGCCGGGTTCCTACGTCATGATCGCGGTCGGCGACAACGGCAAGGGGCTCGAAGCGGAAGACCTGCAGCGCGTGTTCGATCCGTTTTTCACGTCGCAAGAGCAGGGGAAGGGCGAAGGCCTGGGGCTCTCCGTCGTTTACGGCATCGCGAAGCAAAGCGGCGGCAATGTCTGGGCGTATTCCGAGCCGCAGTATGGAACCGTCTTCAAGTTGTACCTGCCGCGCGTGGGCGGCCCCGTGGGCTCGGGCATTAAGAACGCGGTGAAGCCTTCCAAAGGCGGCGAAACGATTCTGGTTGCCGAAGACGAAGCCGGCGTGCGCGAACTAATTCTGGAAATTCTCCAGGCGCAGGGCTACCGCACTTTCGCCGCGCCGAATGGGCAGGCCGCGCTGGAATTGCTGCGGCGCTCGCCGGGCGAGATCCAACTTTTGCTCACCGACCTGGTCATGCCGCAAATGCATGGGCAGGATCTGTTTGCGGCCGCGCACAAAGAGCTGCCCGACTTGCGCGTGGTTTTCATGTCGGGCTATACCGACCGCGGCGCGATTGAATTGGGCGTACTGAGCGCAGGGTCGGCGTACCTGCAGAAGCCCTTCGGTCCCGATGCCCTGGCGCGAAAGGTGCGCGAAGTCCTTGACGCCACCCCTAGCCGCTAACACACACTCCACCGTTCCGCGCCCGCCGGCGATCGCGTTCGAAGGTCCCGCACCGAACCTGGAACCCGCGCCACGCCGCGTACTCGTGAAGGAAGTCAACTGGCTGGGCGACCTGGTGATGAGCCTGCCGGCGCTGCGTTCAATTCGCAAAGCCTGGCCCCAGGCGCATCTGGCCGTGCTCGTGAAAAAAGAACTCGCTGGATTCTTCGCGGGCTGCGACTGGCTGAACGAAGTCATTCCGTATTCGATCCGCAAGGGCTGGCGCGGCTTCGGCGACCAGCGTCAGCTCGTTGCGGAGCTCAAAAAGCGCGAGTTTGACCTTTCGATCTGTTTTCCGAACAGCTTTCGCTCGGCGCTCTGGCCGGCGTGGGCGGGCGTGCCCAAACGCGCAGGCTTCGCACGCGACTGGCGCGGCCCTCTGCTGACGCATCGCGTGCGGCCGCATAAAGACATCCTCGAGTGCCACCAGGTTCACTACTACCAGTACATGCTGCGCAAAAGCGTGGGTGTGAACGGTGCCCCGGAAGATTGCGCGCTGACGGCGCATGAACCCCTGCGGGCGAAGATGAAGCTGTGGCTGCAGGAGCGCCGCGAGCGGCCCGAAGGCAAGCTGATCGCGCTGGCCGTCGCCGCGGCCTACGGCCCGGCCAAGGAATGGCCGCCGGCGCGCTACGCGGCCTTAATCGATCTGCTGGCCGAGAAATACGACGCCGAATGCGTGCTCGTCGGCGCGCCGTCGGAGCGCATCAAGTGCGAACAGGTGGCCGCCGAAAGCAAAGTCGGCGCAATGCTGGCGGCAGGGGAGACGCAGGTTGGCGAAGCGATCGCGATGCTCTCGCTATGCGACGCCTTCGCGGGCAACGATTCAGGTTCGATGCACGTTGCCGGCGCGCTGGGGATTCCGACGGTGGGGATCTTCGGTTCAACGCGCGCGGACCGCACGGGGCCGCTGGGGCCCAAGACGCGCATTCTGTATAAGAAGCTAGAGTGCAGCCCGTGCCTGGAGCGCACGTGCCGCTTTGGCCACTATGATTGTTTAAAGCAGATCGAGCCCAGCCATGTGTTGGCGGCGCTAAACGAGTTGGGTGTGTTTGCGTAAGCGGACGGCTTTCCAGCCGTCCTTAAATCACGGCGTCAGTTCGACGCTTTCCATGCGCGCTGAAACGACTTTGGCGCGGTTGGTCAAGCCATCGGCCACGGCCTGGTAAAACGCCGCATCCTGCGCGTACTGTCGCGCCATTGTGCTGAACGCCAAGCTCATCTTTTTGCGCTCAGGACCGTCCAGCACGCCGTCGCGGTTCTCGTCGAACGAATTGATGATGAAATGCTTCGACTTCGCGATGCGCAGGTTGCCCTTCACGATTGCGGCTGGATCGAGCGGGATATCATCCAACTCGGTGAGCGTACCGATCATGAGGTTGCCGCCGTTGTCCAGGCTGCGCAGGAACTTCGAGGCGTCCATCAGCAGCGCGCCGGCGGTCTTGTAATCATCTTCAACGAACTTGCCCGAGTTGGAGGGATCAAGCCGCGAAAGATAATCGAGCACGGCCTCGCAGAACGTCTGGCGATCGCGGCAGACCTTCGCCGCGGCCTGGTACAGATCCAACTCCGGCACGTTAAACGTCACGCGCACGCGCACGGAATTTTTCTTGGGCTCTTCCTTAACTTCGTCGGTTTTCTTTTCCTGTGGCGGTGGCGTGCCGAAATGCTTTTCGTAGAGCGCGCGGCGGCGTTCTTCGTCCCGTCGGCGGTCGTCGTCCACCTTCGCTTCAGCGATGATTTTCTCCTTCACCGCCGCGACCTGCTTTTGGGCCACTAGTTCGCGCGCATCGATCAGGCTGCGGCAGTAATCGTCGACGACGTGGCGGTCATACTGATTCTGCGGGTCGAGCTTGCCGTGCCCAGGCACTGCGAGGTCGGCGGGGATCACCACCGGCTCTTCGGCTGCGGCGCAAGTCGCGCTCAAAAGCAGGCAACCCGAGAGCAGGATCCCGCGAACAGCGTTTAAATCGGTAGGCATCTTGGACGCCTTTCCAGAAGGCACGTGGTGCAAGGCAGAGAAAGCTACCGGCTACCTCGTATCTTGACCGCTTTTTCCCAAGCGTCAAGCTGGGCCTGAGGTACCAATAGAAGGAGCGATTGGCGAAGCCACCAGTTCAATCAGCACGCCGCCCGTCGTTTTAGGATCCAAAAACGCAACGTGCATGCCGCCCATACCAACGGCCGGATAGCCGGGAAGCACCTTTACCCCCGCCGCCGCGAGCGCCTGCAAGTCGGCCGCAAGGTTGGACGATTGCAGCGCGAGGTGATTCAAGCCGGGCCCCCGTTTTGAAATGAATTTCGCGATCGGGCCTTCGCCGGGCGGGCAGGCTTCCAGCAGTTCGATGCGCAGGCCGTCTTTTTCAACACAGAGGGCGCGCACTTTTTCGCGCGCGATGGTTTCCGGTTCGTGCGGCGAAAAACCCAGCGCGAGGTACAGGGCCTTGGCGGCGTCGAGGGAGTCCACCGCGATGGCCAAGTGTGCGAGCGCGCTTGGGGGCGCGGGTTTCTGATCTGCCAAGGGCGGCTCCTTCACTAGTGGCGCGGCTGGTACTCTCCGAATAGTTCCCGCCAGACGCCGCAGATTTCACCCACGGTGCAGCGCGCGCGAGCCGCGTTCAGGATTGCATCCATGCGCCCACCGGATTTCGCAGCTTGGCGCAAGCCGGCGAGCGCAGCTTGGACTTTCCCTGCGTCACGTTTGGCGCGCAAGGCGGCCAAGGAGTCGAGCGCGCTGTGTTCCAGACTGTCGTCCAAGCGCTGAATGCTGCCGCCCGAGCCGTCCACCACGCCGCCCGTGAATGAGTTCACGCCCACGACCTTGCGCTCGCCCGATTCGACTTCGCGCTGGTAGCGGAAGGCGGCTTCGGCGATGCGGCGTTGGTAGTAGCCTGTCGCAACGGCTTCGAGGCCGCCGCCGAGCGCGTCGATCTCTTTGACGATGGCTAGCGCGTGGGCTTCAAGCTGGTCGGTCAGCGCTTCGATCGCGTAGCTGCCGCCGAGCGGATCGGCGCACAACGCCACGCCCGATTCGTGGGCGAGAATCAGTTGCGTATGCAGCGCCAGGCGCGCGGAGAGTTCGCCGGGCAGGCCCAGGGCTTCGTCGAACGAATTCGTGTGCAGCGACTGGCAGCCGCCGAGTACCGCGGCCAGCGCCTGCAGCGCGACGCGCACCAGGTTATTTTCGACCTGCTGACTGGTGAGCAGCGAGCCCATGGTCTGCACGTGAAAGCGCATTTGCGTGGCTTTGGGCGCGGTAAGGTTGAAGCGTTCCTGCAAGAGGCGCGCCCAGAGGCGCCGCGCGGCGCGGAACTTCGCGACTTCTTCGAGAAACTCCGAGCCCGCCGAAAAGAAGAAGGAGAGCTGCTCGCCCTGGCGTTCGACGGAGAGCCCGCGCGCTTTCACGGCATCCAGATACGCCAGGCCGTTGGCGAGTGTGAAGGCGATTTCTTCGGGGGCGGTACAGCCGGCTTCGCGCACGTGATAGCCGCTCACGCTGACCGGGTGGAAACCCGTGGTCACACGCGCGCAATGTTCCATCACATCGACGGTCAGATCGAAGCTGGGACCCGGCGGATAAATATAATTATTGCGCGCGGCGTATTCTTTCAGGATGTCGTTCTGCACCGTCCCGGAAAGCTGGTCCGGCGTGAGGCCGCGTTCTTCTCCGACCACCTGGTAAAACGCGAGCAGCACCGAGGCTGGCGCATTGATCGTCATTGACGTCGAGACGGTGGCCAGGTCGATGCCGTCGAAAAGGCGATGCAGGTCTTCCACCGAGGCCACGGAGACGCCGACGCGGCCGACTTCGCCCTTTGCGCGTGGGTGATTGGGATCCAGGCCCAATTGCGTGGGCAGATCGAACGCGACCGAAAGACCCGTCTGGCCCGCGGCGAGCAATTTTCGGAAGCGCGCGTTGGTTTCAGCCGCGGTGCCGAAGCCAGCGTATTGGCGGAAGGTCCACAGACGCTGCCGATACATGCCGGCATGAATACCGCGCGTGAACGGTGGCAGGCCGGGATAGGCTTCGGCTTGCATGCGGGCTGGATCGAGGTCCGTGGGCGTGTACAGCGGCGCGAGTGGATCGCCGGAAATTGTTTTCGGGGGCAGCGCGCCGATGTCGGAACGGTAGCTCTTGGCCGCGGCGCCCTCGTGGTATTTTTTGTACCAGGCGTCGGCTTGGTTTTTCAGGTCGTCGCTCATGGCGCGGGGCTTCCCGCCTGTCCCGGCGTGGTGCGCAGCGCGCGTTCGACGGCTTCTTCGAGCGGCAGTTTGCCGTCGGCACATTCACGCACGAGCGCTTCGAGCGCGCCACCGGGCTGGACCGACGCTTCCAGCGCATCGCCAAAGCGCCGTGTCGCGCGCCAGACCAACTCGCGCGCCAGACGCTGCCGCATCAGGACATCTGACAATCCCGGCGAAGTCAAAAATTGTTTATGCCCGTCAAACGCCGCGAGCAGGTCCGCGCCGCCATTTTGTTCCAGCGCGGAGACGAGCACGACGGGCGGCGTCCATTCGGGACCTTTCCAGGCCGCGCGGAAGGCCGGGCCCAACTGGCGCAGCGCGCGGCAGACTTCGCCCGGCGATTCATGCAGCGCCATCTGAATCTGAATCTGCAGTTCCTTCGCACCGGGACGGTCGGCTTTGTTCACGATGAAGAGATCGGCGATTTCGAGGATGCCCATTTTCATCAACTGCACATCGTCGCCGAGCCCCGCGACCTGCACGACCGCAATCGTATCGGCCAGGCGCACGATCTCGGTCTCGGTCTGGCCCGCGCCCACGGTTTCCAGAAAGACGGTGTCGTAGCCCGCACCGCCCAACACGCGCAGCGCGTCGGCCGCTGCGCCGGCCAGCCCGCCGACGGTCCCACGGCTGCCCATCGAGCGGATGAATACGCCGGGATCCGAGCGGTGGCTCGACATGCGGATGCGATCGCCCAACAGCGCGCCACCCGTGAACGGGCTGCTCGGATCGACCGCGATGACAGCGACCTTCTGCCCGCGCGCGCGAATCAGCCCGATTGTGTAATCAAGCAGCGTCGATTTGCCGGAGCCTGGCGGGCCGGTGATGCCAATGCAATGTTTGGGTAGGGGCAGCGACGCGATCACGCGCGATGCCGCGCGGGTCACCTGCGGGTCGGGGGATTCCAGGAGCGAGATCAGCCGCGGCGGAGCGAGGCGGTCGCCATTTTTACAGGCCGCGACAAGGGCGTCGAGGGTGGCGCTCGAGGTCGTCATGAGTTTGGTTTTAGCCGCGCGACCGGACGACGCCAGTTCGCGGCACTATTTCTTCTGTGGTGCGGGCGCCGGGGTTGCAGATGGAATTGTGGTTTTGACGCCGGTCAATTCATCCAGCAGGGCCTTGAGGCGCGGAAACTTGCGCTGGCGGATCTCCGGGATGGGCTCGCGGAACGTTTTGATTTCGTTGCGCGTCCCGACATGTTTGGCTTCGCGGTTGTCGATCAACTGCCCGGTCTTGGCTTCGATCTCGACGGGGTTTTTCATCAGCATGCGTTGCAGGGCTTTCAGTTCAGTTGGCGCATTGGGATCTCGGAAAAACACCAGCACCGGATCTTCGGGCGCCTTGACTTCCAGATGCAGGCGGTCGATGTCGAGGTCGTACATGAGCCGATCGCAGTGCACGACCTGCGAGGGCGTTACGATCTCGACGCGCCCGCGCGCTTCGAGCGATTTGATCGATCCGGAGAACACGCCGCCGCCCGCCGGTGCGGCGCCATTGGCCGGCGGAGGGGTCGCGGGATTGTTCGGATCATCAGGCGCGAGCAGGAGGATCACTTCATCGGCGGCCATCTGCAGCTCCGGTTGAATCAGGTAAACATTGCCCTGAATCTTTACCCGGCCTGAGGCGCTGTCGAAAAAAAGGTCGCCGTCGCATGTGATCGTGACCGTACCACCGCCTGAAAGGGATAGGCCGGGCAACGCACCTGGCGTGGGCCCCGCATTGGCCGTCGGTGCAGGCGTCGCGGGATTGTTGGCGTCCGGGGTGGGCATGCTCAGATTCGCGACCATCCCGCCTACCGCCCGGAATGTGTTGAGTCGCGTGTCGATCACGAATTTAAAGGCGCGAACCGTGTCGGTCTCGCCCGACCACACGACGGCTGGTTTGCGGGCGTCGCGGTCGCCATCGACAATCGCGATACTCTTGGTCGGCTCGCCCTTGGCGTTGTACTTGGCTTCGTAATTCATGGTCGCGCCGCGCGCCTTGCGGTCCTGCGTGACCAGTTCAATCCCGCCGGTGGCTTCCAGAAAGTCCAGGTTGCCCGACGCCACGTCGCGCGTAATGACGACCTTTTGCGCGCGCAACACGGTGCCCTGGCTGGCCTGCTCGATCTCAACGTCTTTGTTCAAGGTCATGACTTCTTTGTCTTCAGTCCCGCCGCCAAGCTTGGGCTGCGTTTTAACTTCGCGAGAGAACGGTTCGCCGCCGGTCATCAGCGCGATGTCTCCAGCGCTGGGGTCGAGAATTGCCGGCGCGCTGGCATTGGGGTCCTCTTTCGGGGTCACGGGCTTAGGTGGAGTGGTGGCCGGAGTAGGCGGCACGCGTTTGGGATCGTTCCATGGGAAGATCGTGGAGCGCTTGACGTCCAACGGGACCAGTTCGCTTTCCTGGACCGGTTCGGGCTTGGGTGCCGCGGGTTTGGCGTTGGGGTCCGCTGGCTTGGCATTGGGATCGACGGGCGGCTTGACGTCCTGCGCCAGCGCGGCGAGCGGCGCGCAGAGCGTGGCTAGCATCAGGAAACGAAGCGCGATCATGGCGTCCCCTTTTCGGAGGCCGGCGGCGTCTTGGGCGCCGGGGTGGGAGGCTTGGGCGTCGGCGGCTTCGGGGTTTCTGGCGCGGGCGCATTGGGCGGAATCAGGCCTGGAAAGCCGTACGGGTTATCCTGCTTGAAGGGTACCATCAGCACGCGCCCGCCCGGCGTAAAGAGGCCCTTGTCGCTGTCGTAGTCCAATTGCCTGATCACGCGAAGGATCTTTGTCGCACCCGAGTCATCGTGCATGTACACGCGCACTTCGTCGACTGGGTCGAGCATTTCCAGGCGCAGGTGGTCGGTGGCCATCTCATAGAAGAATTTGTCGCAATGCACGTATTGCGTGGGCGTGCTGATTTCGATGTGCCCGAACGCTTCGACGCTTTTCACCGCTCCGAATCCGGCTGGCGCGGGGCTCGAACCTGGCGCGGCGGTTTTCGGATCGGCCGGCGGAGCCTTGGGGTCGGTAGGTGTTTTAGGCTTGGCCGGTTGGGCCTGTTTGGGATCAGTTGGAGGTTTCGGCGGCGTGGGTGGCTTCGGGTCCGTGGGCTTGGGCGGCTGCTTGGGATCGGGAGGCTTGGTGCCCGTGGGCGCCTTGGGGTCGGTGGGCTTCGCTCCCGTGGCTGGCGGCGTGCTGCCCGGAGGCGCATTGTCGAGATTCAGGACCAACTTGTCGGCAAGCAGGCGGAACGAGCCCTCCTGGTCGATGACCACGTCATCGGTCACGGTGAGCGTGCCTTCCGCTCCATTAAAGAGGAAGTCTCCCTTGCCTTGCAGCGCGATTTTGCCGCCGGGCGTCAGCGAGAATCCCGGCACAAAGCCACTCGAAGCGCTGGCGGGCGCCTGCGCGACCGGCTTTCCATCGGGGCCGAGCTTCGGCGTGGCTGGCGTTGCCACGGGCTTGCCGTCGGGACCGAGCTTTGGCGCGGCCGGCGCCGCAACCGGCTTGCCATCAGGACCGAGTTTGGGCGGCAGCGGTTTGCCGTCCGGGCCGAGCGCCGGTGCGTCGTCCGGTGGTGGCATCTTGACCCGCGCTACGGCGCCGCCAAAAGCGCGGAAAGAATTGGTGAGGAGATCGATGGCAAAGCTGTCGGCGCGTACCGCGCTTTCGCCCTGCCACAGGTACGCAAACTTATTCTGCTGGGTATCGCCGAGCAGGTACATCAGGTCCTTTGAGGCCTCGCCTTTTTCATTGTACTCGCGGTCGATGGTCATGCGGTCGCCCTTCAACTTCATTTCATCCTTGAGGGCCAGGACATCGCCATGCGCGCGCAGCGTTTCAATATTTCCGGTCTTGGAATCGCGAACGAATCGCAGGTACTGCGCGTTCAGGTTCAGCCCGCCATCGCCCTGCTGCTTGATTTCGACGTCTTTGCGCAGGGTCACGCGTTCCTTGAAAATTGGCGGCTGGTTCAGCCCCACGGGAATGACCACGGTTTCGCGGACCAGCGGGCCATACCAATTGATTTCGGTAACCCCACCGCTGGTGAGGTCGAAGAGTCCGCCGCTGGCAGCGCCTGTGGTGTCCGGAACCATTCCCAACCACGTATCCGTGGCCGGTGGTTTCTTCTCAGTGCTGGCCTTTAGCTGTGCCAGAAGGGCCATCGTCGACGGTGCGATCTTTAAGTTTTTTGGACCGGGCAGCGGCATGCTTAATTGCTGTGTCTTGCGTGCGATTACGCAGACCTGCGCGGAGAGTTCGCTGGCATCGTCCTTGATCGTGGCGGGATTGCCCGGGGTTCCTTCCGCGATCATGTTGTCGCTGAGCGAATCGAAATAAATGCGGAAGCAGTCGACTTCAAAGGGCCGGGTATCTGTGCTGCCCGGAGGTGGCGCGATCAATCCGGAAATCTTCACGCCACCCGTGGCTTCGGCGAAGTCAGGCTGCATTTCCGGCCCGATGATCGACATGCCTTTTTTAGCCGGAGGTTTTTCGGAGGGCTTATCCGTGGGCTTGTCGGTCCCTTCGCCAACGGCTTTATCGTGCGCGTCCTTGGTGTCTTTGGAATCATCGGCCTTGGGCAGCGGTGGGAACTGGATACACATGTGGCGGCAGGTCAAATCCGTGCGCTGAATCGAGACCGGCGCGGGCACGCCGGGGACCGGCGCGGGTTTGGGTAGCGTGGGGTCGATAATCGGCGTGCGCACCAGATGCACGCCATTGAAAAATTCAAAGCGCGGCGCCAGCCCGATGGGCTTAAGCGCGTTGTCGGCAACGCGTGGCGCGCGCGGCGCCGCACCTAAATCCAGAATCCCAGGGCCAACGCAATTGATCACGGTGTGCGAAGGCGGTTCAGGCGGCCCTACGGGTTTTTTGGCGGCTTTTGGCGCGGCACCTGGCTTTTCCGGACCGGTTGGCTTCACCGGTTTTTGCGGGCCGGCGGGCTGATCGGGCGAGACCGGTTGCGGCGGCGTCTGGAATGGCAATACGCCTGGGCTGCTGGAGCCGACCATGTTGACCACGATTTCCTGGTGGAAAATTGCGCGTTCGCGCTGCAAAACGCTGGTGCCGATGGGCTGGCCTTCCGCATTCAGCACGGTGCGCGGATGATCCAGTACTCCGTATTCGAAAATCATGCCGCGCGCTTCAATGTCTATCGAATTCGAACTGCCATCGTCGCGCTTGACGATGGTCTTCGCGTGCACAATCGGGTCCGGATCGCCGTCTTTCTCTGGCAAGGCCAGCAAGTCCACGATTTTGCTGCCCAGCGCCGGAATGGCCCAATAGCGCCAGCGTACGCGCGGACAGAGCACCGTGGTCGTGGGCTCCTGGTTTTCGTCTGGGCGCACGAGTAGTTCGACGCCGCCGCTGGCTTCGCCGGTGGAGTCGGCGACATCCATCAGGGCTTCTGCGGCGTGGATTTCGAGGACCGTGGTGTCGTAGCCAGGCGGCAGGGCGCCTTTGCCTTCCGATTTGCCGCCTTCCTGCTTTGAAACTTTCGAAAGCGCGCTTTTGTTGGCCGCGGCATACATGATGATCCGGATATTGGTCATATGCAGAAGCTGTTTTTCGCCATGCAATTCGGTGCGCACTTCGTCGGCGGTCATGCGCAGCCAGGGGCCCACTTCCATGCCCTCCTGGCTGAAGTTCTCCAGGCGCAGGTTTTTCATGTACTGGAAGCTGTCCAGCCCGAACGCGCCCACGCGCACGGGTTCACCGCCCTGCGAAACCACCGACTGCTTGACGCGTTTGTCCGCCGAATCCCACAATTGCGCGCTGCCCGCGACGCGGAAGAAGGTGTTGCTCTTCATCGGCGTGTAAGGCGGCTCGGCGGTGTTGTCGCTGAGTTCGACCACGTCCGCGGCTTTCGCGGAATAGGGCAACAATTCCAGCGCGCTCGCTGAATGCGCAGCCAGGGCCAGGACGGCGCCAAATAGCAGGATGAATGCGCGCGGGTTCAGCACTTACGCTCCCGTCCGCCCGAGGTATTGGGCCACCGCGCGTTCCCAATCTCCGTTGTCGCGGCGCTTGAGCAGATGTTCGCAAAGCTGCCGCACCGCACCCTTGCCACCTTGCGCAATTGCACAGGCATGGCTGACTTCCCGGGCTTCGGGCCGCGCATCGCCGGGGCACATGGCCAGACCCACGCTTTCCATCGCCGGTACATCGATGATGTCATCGCCGATGAACGCGACTTCGCTGGGCGAGACACCGCACTGCATCATGAGTTCCTCGAGCACCGGCAGCTTTTGGGCGACGCCTTGCCGCACGAATTCCGCGGGAATCTTGAGTTCCTGTGCGCGGCGTTCGGTGGCCACGGAAGCGCGGCCGGAAATCAGTGCCATTTTCAGCCCCGTGTAGCGCAGGAATCCCATGCCCGTGCCGTCGCGCACGTCGAAATTCTTGTATTCGGACCCGTCTGCGCCGAGCACCACGGCGCCATCGGTAAGTACGCCATCCACGTCAAAGACCACCAGCTTCAGCCCGCGATAGACACTTTGGGGCGGAAAGCCACGATGACCGGCCACGACTTCGTACATGGGCGCTTCCTCTTATAGGACCGGCCACCCTACCAGGTCTTGGATGTCCAGCATCCCGACGACCTTCATCTTTTTATCCACGACGGGAAGTACATTGATTCGTTTTTCGGCCATCAGTTCCTGCACGACGGCGACCATGGTGGCATCGAGCACATGCCGGCAGGGGCTGGTCATGTGGCGTCCCACGGGTTCCTTAAACTGCGCCGGATTGTGAACCATCAAGCGGCGGAAGTCTCCGTCGGTGAAGATCCCCGCCAGCTTGCCGCGTTTGTCGATAACCACTGCCGCGCCGCCGCGCGCCTTGGTCATTTTATCCAGTGCTTCGCCGACGAGGGTCTCGGCGCGGACCAGTGGCAGGCGCTCTTTTGTGCGCATCAGATCGGATGCGCGCATCAGCTTGCGGCCCAGCGCACCGCCCGGGTGGAAGCGCGCGTAATCGTGTACGGTCAGGCCGCGCGCTTTGAAGACCGTGAGTGCCAGTGCGTCGCCCAGCGCCAGCATTGCCGTCGTCGAACTGCTCGGCGCCAAGTGCAGCGGGCAGGGCTCTTCGATCTTGCCAATGTCGAGGACGATGTCGGCCGCTCGGCCCAGTGAGGACGCCGGGCGCCCCGTGATGGCGATGATCAGGGTGTGCATCTTGCGCACCGCCGGGAGCAGTCGCGTGAGTTCTTCCGATTCACCCGAATTCGAGAATGCGAGCAGGATGTCCTGCGCGAGAATCATGCCCAGGTTACCGTGCACCGCTTCCGCCGGGTGCAGAAAATGCGACGGCGTGCCGGTGGAAGCCAGCGTCGCCGAAACTTTCTCCGCGATGATCCCGGCCTTGCCCATGCCCGAAGTCACCACGCGCCCGCGGCCGGATGCGCTCAGCTTGCAGATATGCTCGACTGCTTCGCGAAAGTGCTCGTCGATCGCGCGGCGCAAGGAGGCCACCGCGATCGCTTCGGAGTCGATCACATCCCGCGCATAGGCGAGATCGATGGGGGCGTTCAGGCGTTTCTTGGCCACACGTCCTCCGTCAGGTTGCCTTTTTGCGGCGCGCTTCAAAATACGCCGCCAATTCCGCGCACGTTTTCGTATTCAGCACCCGCGCGCCCGGCACGCCGCCTTTGCGTGCCATGTCCACGCCGTAGCGGTAGTCAGGCAGTTCGCCCTGGTGATGCGAATCCGGATTGATGCTCAGCATCGCGCCGGTTTCGAGCGCCTTGGCGTGCCAGCGCCAGTCGAGGTCCAGCCGCACTGGATGCGCGTTGATTTCCACCACGACGCCATGCTTCGCGCAGGCCGCGATCACTTTTTCAAGGTCCAGCGCGAAGCCGGGCCGGCGCAGCAAAAGCCGTCCGGTCGGGTGGCCGAGAATCGTCGTGCGCGGATTCGAGACGGCTTTGACCACGCGTGCGGTCTGCTCGGCTTCGGAAAGTTCGAAGCCCGAATGCACGCTGGCCACGATGAAGTCAAAGCGCGCGAGGATTTCTTCGGGGTAATCGAGCGCACCGTCGCTTTTAATGTCGGACTCGATGCCTTTGAAGATGCGGAATTTCACGCCTTCCTTTTCGTACTTCTGATTCAGGCGTTCAATTTCCTCGTGCTGCGTTTTGACACGATCTTCCTTAAGCCCGCCGGCATAGGCCGCTGATTGAGAATGGTCGCAGACGCCGAAATATTCCAGACCCAGCGCGCGCACCGCTTCGGCCATCTGTTCGAGCGTATTGCCGCCATCGGAGTAAGTCGTGTGGCTGTGCAGAATGCCGCGGATCATGCCGGTCTGCACGAGATCTGGCAATTTATTGAACGCCGCAAGTGCGACTTCTCCGCGGCCTTCGCGCAATTCGGGTTCGATGTAGGCCAGCTCAAGCGCGCGATAAAGGTCGGCTTCGCTTTCCGCAGGGAGCGGCTTGCCGTCCTTGGAGAGCCCTGCGGCGGTCAGCGTCATGCCTTTGGTGTTTGCATGCGCGGTCAGCGCGGCCAAGTGCGCTGCCGAACCCGTTGCGAAGAGCAGACCCGTGGCGCGCGCCTCAGGCTTGAAGGCACTGACCTTCACTCGACCGCCCGGGCCGGTCTTTTCTGGCGCGGAAGCAGGATCGGGCATGCACACGGCGATGTTCAGTTCGCCCGCGGTTTCGCAGCGCCGGCGCACGTCGCCGGCCGGCCACGCATCCAGCACGCCCGGCAGCATGCGCACTTCGGCCAGCGCCGCTTCGACGGCCGCATCGGCCTGCGGCAGGCGCATGCGCGATGCCGCTTCGCGCACGAACGGCAGCGCGGCCAGCAGCTTCGCTTCCAGCTTCGCGCCGATGCCTTTGGCCGCGGCGAGCTTGCCTTTGCGTGCGGCTTCTTCGAGCGCATCCAGATTGGAGATGCCCATTTGCTCGCGCAGGAGCTGCACTTTCTTGGGTCCGAGGCCCGGTAGCCGCATCAAATCCAGTACGCCGTCGGGAACTTCCTCGCGCAGGCGTTCAAGCGTCGGGTGCGAACCCTTTTTGTGAAGCGAAGTGATTTTTTCGGCGAGCGCTTCCCCGATCCCTGGCATTTCCTTCAGCCGGCGTTGCGCGACCAGATCGGCCAGCGGCACGCGCAACTGGCGCAGCAATTCGGACGCACTGCGATACGCGCGCACCTTAAACGGCGGCTCGCCGGTCAGTTCGAGTCGGTCGCCGAGTTCATCCAGCAGATCGGCGACGGTCAATGCGTCCAGTTCGGGCATGCGCTAGCTCTGATTCCTCAAGCCTCAGGTCTGCATCTTGAAATTGTAGGACCAGATTCCGAACACTAGGAAAACCGCGTGCGGCAAAACCGGCATCCACGCGGGGGGTAAGCCTTCCCCGCGGCCCAATTCCGTGAACACAATATTGATTACCCAATACGAGGCGCCCAGCAAAATGGCCCAAGCGATTCCGGCCAGAATGCTTGAGTTGTGCCGCAACAGGAGCGGAATCGAGCACATCAACATCAATAATCCCGTGAGCCATTCGACGCCGCGGCGCCAGATCTCGCAGGCGAATTCCTTGTGGTCGCGCAGTTCCCAGAGTTCCTGAATGCGCATGACCTGCGGGCCCATGCTCTGGCTCTGGATGTACGTGGGCGTGAGCGTTCCGGCAAAGGTCCCGACTTGGGTCATTTCCTGGCTGTACGAAAGCGCGTCGCCGGGCTTGTCCTGCTTCTGGAACGAATACCTGATCCCGTGGGTCAGTTCGGGTCCTTTGACTTTATTCAGGTCGGGTTTCTTAAGCAGCAATTTTTTTGTGGCCGGGTCCAGGGAAAATAGCCGCCAGCATTGTTCGGTCTTATCCCACACCGCGCGATCGGCTTCCAGCCGGGAGATGCGTCCGGTGAAGGCGTCGTACGGGTAACAAATGCGGAAGCCATCGCAGGTGCCCGTGCTGCGGCTGTAGCTTGAGATTTCGTAAACAACCTGATGCCCTTCCGAGTCGCGCGCCTGGCCAGCCGTAGAGGACGGCTTGGGAGTCTTCAGGTAGACCAGCGGTTTAAGCCGGTTCTGCTCGACGGTCAGGTCGGGCATGATGGTCTGGCGCATCACCACAATGCCGACGGAGCAGAGCGCCGTGA
>Ga0265314_10001886_pt1 | contig 22461 bp, 7 predicted proteins | sample 4126metaG_FD_203106 | JGI IMG/M metagenome (GOLD analysis project Ga0265314, IMG submission 203106) | Rhizosphere microbial communities from Carex aquatilis grown in University of Washington, Seatle, WA, United States - 4-1-26 metaG | ecosystem: Host-associated > Plants > Roots > Rhizosphere >... | reverse complement strand
AAAATCCGACTCCGTATCTCAAAATGCGCGTGCTGGGCGCCATCGACATGGCGCCGGGCAACACCATCCAGGCCCGCATCAAAGCCGTCAGTCAGATGTCATTCACCGACGAGGATGGCCATCCACGCCAGTTCACCTGGCGCACCATCCAGACCTGGTACTCCCGCTACCAAAAGCATGGCGTCACCGTCATGGAAAACAAAACCCGCTCCGACAAAGGCAAGACCCGCAAGGTGCCGCTGGAGACCGTCCAGGAAGCCATCGACGCCATCCTACCCAAGGTCCACGGCCCACCCAAACGCGCCGTCCTCTATCGCCTCTGCATCGAGCAGGGATTGCTGACTCGCTCGCAGGTGGCCCCCAACACCTTCTCGCGCATCGTCAAGCAGTTCGACATGCTCAAGCCCCAAGCCCAGTCAGAGAATAAACAGCGCTTGGCCTTCGCCAAAGCCCACGCCAATGAAATGTGGCAAGCCGACACCCTCTACGGCCCCCACGTTCAGTTCAACGGTGAATCGGTCCAGACCCGGCTCATCGCCTTCCTGGACGACGCCAGCCGTATCTGCTGCCACGGTCAGTTCTTCCCAGCCGAGAATGTCGATACGCTCATCGAGTCCCTTCGCGCCGCTTTCTACAAGCGCGGTGTGCCCGCCTGCTTATACGTCGATAACGGTTCCATTTACACTTCAAAGGAGATCGTCCAAATCTGCGCCCGCGTCGGCTGTTTGCTTGCCCACACGCCGGTGCGTGACGGCGCCGCCAAGGGAAAAATAGAGAGGTTTTTTCGCACCACGCGCGACCAGTTCCTCTCGCGCCAACTGGACCTCTCTTCTCTCGAAGCCCTCAACCGCCAGTTCACCCACTGGGTCGAGGAGCAATATAACGCCCAACCCCATTCGGTCCTGGGCATGAGTCCGCTGGATCGCTTTGCCCTGGACCGCAACCGCGTCCGCTTCCTGCCCCCCAATGAGGCCAACGACGAGCTGTTCTTTGTCGAGGAAGATCGCCACGTGCGCGCGGACAACACCTTCTCCTTCCAGGCCATCCGTTTCGAGGCTCCACGCCACCTGCCCGACCGCACCGTCCAAGTGCGCTTTGAACGCCGGGCGCCCACCCGCCGAGTGGTCGTCTATTACAAAGGTGAGCGCATGGGCCAGGCGCGTCCGCTGGACGCCGTGGCCAACGATCGCCCGCCTCGCACCAAGCACCGCCCGCCGGCGCCAACTCCCGGCACGGCAACTCAACCTACCCTGCCACCTGAGCCTCCGACTGCGCCCTCCCTATGATCCGTTCTCACTTTGGTCTCCAACGCAATCCCTTCGACACCGAAACCCTGACGCTGTTGTCCCACCAGCAGGAAGTCTTCGACATCCTCAGAGTTCATGCCCAGCAAGGAGGCCTCTGCCTGGTGCTAGGCGAACCAGGCACGGGCAAGAGCATCTTGAAACAGGCGCTCCTGAACCACGACCCCAAACGCATGATCACTCCGGTCGTCAACCGCACCCTGCACACTTACCACAATACCCTGCGCATCCTCTGCGAGGCCTTCCAAATCGAGTTCCAAGGCCGCGACCACCACTGCGAACGGTTGCTGGTCCAGGAAGCCTTTCGAGTGCACCGCGCCGGCAAAATGCTCGTGCCCATCATTGACGACGCCCACCTCATGCCCACCGATTGCCTGCGCAAACTGCGCCTGCTGTGCGAGGACTTTCCCCACTCACACAACCTGGTGCTCATCGGCCAGCCCCCGCTGCTCCAATCCCTGGCCTTGTCGATCAACGAGGAAATCCGCTCGCGCGTCACCTATTCGGCGCTCTTGTCCCGCCTTGGCCCCGAAGCCGTCCAAGCCTTCATCCTCGAGCAACTTGACCGCGCCGGCCTGGGCCATAACACCCTGACCCAAGAAGCGCTAGCTCTCATCGTGCGTTCAGGCGAGGGCCTGCTGCGCCGCACTCGCAATCTTTGCCTCAGTTCCTTGATCGAGGCGGTGCGCGACCAGACCCGCATCGTGGACCTCAAGCAGGTCAACCGCGTCCTCATTCAACCCCATTGGAGAAAAGACTGTGACCACCCGCTTCCCTAAAACCAGGTGGACGCGCGAGCAAATCCGCGCCGCGCGTCTGGCCCCACTGCTTCCTTTGCTCCAAAAACGCGGACTCCCAACCCTCGCCCGCGAAGCGGGCAATTTCCTGCTGCCCGACTATCCGGGACTGATCGTCAAAGACTCCTACTGGCGCTGGCCTGAGCGCGATCTGGCCGGCAACGCCATCGACTTTTGCGTCAAAATCCTCGGCCTGTCCTTTCATGACGCCATGCAGGAAATCACCGCCTCCCAAACCAGCACGCAATAGAATCACCAACGCTCACTGCTGGCGCAGTTGCCCAACGGCCATACGATGACAACTTGGGCGCCGGGTGCGGAAAAGCTGAAACACCCGGCGCTTACAATGCCAGTTTGGTCGTCCGGCACACCGCCTGATCATCATCGTGCCCTTTACAATGGCAGTCCGGCCAAGATGCGCCAGGAGATCAAATCGCAACCGCGTTCGACAGCGCGTCCCGCCGTAACCTTGGCAAAGCCGGACGCCAGCACGGCCAACCTTACGATGGTAACCCGGCTCGGCCCTGGGCATCGTAACCCTACGACCAGAGCGCGGCAATTGGGCATCAAATTACGATCTCAGCCTGGCAACGTCTCTCACCCTTCAGCGCACCTGATCCATCAAGCCGAGGCGGTCGTACGGCTACGACCCCAGTTCAGCAATCTGGCGGCAAAACACGATGCCGGCACGGCAATGTGGCTAAAACCTTACAACGCCAAAAGGGCAGTTTTTACGACGCCAAATAAATCCGTAACACGAAGCGGGCAATTTCCTGCTGCCCGACTATCCGGGACTGATCGTCAAAGACTCCTACTGGCGCTGGCCTGAGCGCGATCTGGCCGGCAACGCCATCGACTTTTGCGTCAAAATCCTCGGCCTGTCCTTTCATGACGCCATGCAGGAAATCACCGCCTCCCAAACCAGCACGCAATAGAATCACCAACGCTCACTGCTGGCGCAGTTGCCCAACGGCCATACGATGACAACTTGGGCGCCGGGTGCGGAAAAGCTGAAACACCCGGCGCTTACAATGCCAGTTTGGTCGTCCGGCACACCGCCTGATCATCATCGTGCCCTTTACAATGGCAGTCCGGCCAAGATGCGCCAGGAGATCAAATCGCAACCGCGTTCGACAGCGCGTCCCGCCGTAACCTTGGCAAAGCCGGACGCCAGCACGGCCAACCTTACGATGGTAACCCGGCTCGGCCCTGGGCATCGTAACCCTACGACCAGAGCGCGGCAATTGGGCATCAAATTACGATCTCAGCCTGGCAACGTCTCTCACCCTTCAGCGCACCTGATCCATCAAGCCGAGGCGGTCGTACGGCTACGACCCCAGTTCAGCAATCTGGCGGCAAAACACGATGCCGGCACGGCAATGTGGCTAAAACCTTACAACGCCAAAAGGGCAGTTTTTACGACGCCAAATAAATCCGTAACATCTAATTGCCTATTGAAGGACGGACTGAGATTCTTCCATCAAGTGCACTTTCCACCCTTTCGAGGGAAAGGGAGTCACGACTCGTCCCCCGCAACCGCAGCAGCATTTGTGAATGGCTGCATGATACTCAGAATTCACCGTGCCGAGCCCGGAGACCTAAATCAATAGGAATGTTTGCTGGAGGCACCTCCTTAGCGAGTGTGATCAAATCCAACAAACGCGCAACGTCCCCGCTTCGCTCCAATCGTCCTTCCTCGACCAGACAAGCGAGAACCTCTGCCACACTTCTGGCGTCTGGATCAACCTGTAGAATGTGTGGGATCGTGGTTATTTGCAATATCAGCCGAACAGACGGAAGACCCAAGCACCACTCAACGAGTTTGTCACGATCACAGATGTGATCTCCCGGCTGATTTCCGCACCGGACAATCATCTTCGCACGCACCCACATCGCCCCTGTTATGATTCCCACCGAGTCCTCCGGCGAAACGCCGGTTGCCAAGGACTCGCGAATCAAAATTGCCAAATGCGACCACCCAAGAGCGACAAGTAGTTCAGGCTTATGGCAGCCAGGATCCGCAGGATCGGCATTCATCGCGCAGGTAAAAACGATGCCGGGCCAGTTTGTTTCGCCTGTTAGTCGACACTGTCCTCCCTGCGCGAGGAAGGTCTCGAATGCTGCGCAAGCGGCCCAGGGCGTTGGCCGATTTATTATTGACTCGTCGAACGTGACGGACATGCTAAAACCTGTCGTCCAGCAGTTTAACCGGATATCCCATTCGCTCAAAGGCCCTTTGGCCAGGTGTCCAAGTCTGGCCTTGATAGTGTCCGCTCCATCGATTTATCTCGAGAAAATTCCCGCGAATTCGAGCCTCGCCAGCGGCCTTCACGGCCTGGTTCTCCGCAGCCACCGCGTGAGAAATCTCGGCCCGGTCCACGATCTTCGGTACGACCCTCAGGACCCCATCTGGGGTAACCACCCATTTGAGCACCGGGTTCTGGCTTAAGAGTGTTTGCAACTGTTCAACCGATGTGACGGCGATGGACTGAACTCCGCGCGCCTTTGCGACTCGAAGCTCTGCTTGGTATCTCTCCGGCATCTTGTTCGGAATTAGGTCACTTTGGTCCTCGCCAGCGTTCCCACCGCCGGACGCAGAGCCGCTTGAGGTCCCTGACATCGCCATCACAACGATGTCCAACACTGCCATGCTTTGCGAGACCTGCATCCCTCCCTTCGCCGCTGCGACCCACTGAGAAAATGTCGCCCCGCGCCCAGCTGCTCCAGCCCATGCTAAGGCTTTGAAAGCTCCAGGCCCACCCATGCCACCAATTCCAAACCCCATGGAAAGGATGTCCACGGCAGCCCAGGCATAGCGCTCGGCTCGAATGTTCTGATATGCGGAGTAGGCATTCATGCCGACTGATAGCCCTGTTACAACCTGCATCGTCGTCAAATCGCCATCGTGACCGCTCGGATCGATGCGATTAACCGGATCAGCCGCGCAATAGAGGTATTTGTGGAGGCTCTGCGGATCGGTAGGTGAACCTTCGAAGGTATCCATCGTCCAGAACCGTCCATAGCCCGGACTCATGTAGCGAGCGCGGAGATAGTACATCCCCAAGTCCGCGTCCCACTGTTCTCCAGAGAAAAGATACACGTTAGCCGCGACAACGTTTGAGGTTAACAGCGTCCCATAGGTGTCAAATGTGTACGTATTGGAAACCGAGCTGTTTGCACCTGTCATCAGGCGCACCGAGCCAAGGCCATCGTAACTGAAGAAGTGGTTGGTTCCAGAACCCAGCCGCTGGCTGATCAAATCCAGACCGTAACTGTAGCCCTTAACCAAATTGGTGGTCCCACTCGAGTAGGTGAGTTCCTCAACGACCTGGGCGTAGCCGCTGGGATTCACCGTCGCCACGAGATACAAGTTTGTTGTGGTACCAACGATCTTCTTTATCCGATTGCCATCACCATCGTAGAAGATGCTGACTGAACCAGCGTTCAGGTTTGTCAGTTGGGTGTTCCAGTCGTAGAGATAGATGTTGGAGCCGTTGGTTCGAGTGTTTCCGGCGGCATCGAACCACGCGCTGCCGTTGTTGGTGGTGGTGTCCTTGTCCAGCCAGTCGTTGACGTCGAAATTAAATGTTTGGTTGGTGAGATAGGTCAGCAGCCCACTCGTGCCGGTACGATTGGTGCGGTTGCCGACTTTGTCGTACCCGTAGGTCAGTGTTCCTATGGGTGCGCCCCCGGTGACGATCTCGTTGGTCAGGCGATATAGCGAGTCATACGCCCACGCCGAAGTTCTCGCGATGCCGTTGTTCGTCTCCGCTAATCCCAGATGGTTACCGGACGGGCCTAAGGTATAGGTGAAGGCCGCCACATTGGTGCCTGACTTTTTCCAAGCGAGATTCAGCAAGCGGTTTCTAACGTCGTAGGCATAGAGACTCGTCACTGCATTTGGATAGCTGATGGTCTGCAGGTTTCCGACCCCGTCAAATCCGTAAATGGTATTGCTTCCCATCCTGTTGTCCGTGAACGTGGTAAGCCGGTTGAGGGCATCGTAGGCAAAGGAATTGGTAACCCCACTGGTCGTGCTCGATCCCAGACTTTTCAAGTTCCCGCCGGCGTCGTAGGTGTAATAAAGCGTGCCCACCGGAGTCACATTGCTGGTGAGCCTGTTCAGGGCATCGTAAGTGTAGGTGAGAACTCCGGTGCTGTTCGTTAATCCGGTCCGGAGACCGTTGACCGAGTAGGCGTACGCCAGCAATTGTGTGCTGCCCCACGAACGGGTCAACAAGCGGTTGGATGGGTCGTAACTGTTGGTAAACACCAGCCCCAGGAAGTTGGTTTGTGCCAGCTGGTTGCCGGCGGCGTCATAGCCGAAGGTCTCGTACTGTCCGCCTGGCAGGTTTCGCCTGGCCCTTCGTCCCCAGCCGTCTAATTCGAACGTAGTCGAACGACCAAGCGCGTCGACCTGATTGGTCAGGTTCCCAAGCTCGTCGTACATGTAGCCCGTGACGAAGCCCGTGGCATTAGTCCCATCCCAGAGAAAGTTATTGGTAACGCTGGTCAGTCGTCCCAAGGAATCGTAGCCGAAGCCCGTCACCACTCCGGCCTCGTCGATCTCCTGAATCCGCCGCCCGAGGTTATCGTAAACCGTGTCCCGCTCAAGTTGCACGGTCTCCCCGGTTCCGATCGGCAATAGAACCGCAGTCCGTCGATTGGAGGCGTCATACAAGTAAGAAGTCACGCGGCCCAGAGCATCGACCATGTTCGTCTGATTCCCGTTAGCGTCGTAACCAAAGAAGGTCACGACACCGTTGGTAGTGTTAGCCGAAATGGTCCCGGTGTCCAGTGGACTTACGGTATAGGCAGTGTAGTTGGTGACGCTGGTCCGCCGCCCGGCGGGATCGTATCCGGAGCCTGTCACGTGTCCCAGCGGATCCATAGTGTAGAGGACCCGGCCCGCCGGGTCGTACTGGGTTCGAGTAATCGTGAGCGGCGCGCCATTCGTCACCGACGTCGAAGTGAGAATCACGGTCCAAATCTGGTTGGTTGACCCCGCCGCCGCACGGTATTGAGTGGTGAAGTCGGTTATCGCCGCCCCGTTGGTCACCGCCACAGCCGGCTGCTTCTTGAGTGCGATTGAGGCCCACCGCTTGACCATCACAATTCGCCCGGCCAGATCGTACACGTTGAGCGTCGCGGTCGCGGTGGTCGCATTGGTGGCGTCGGGTTTCGCCCGATCCTGGCTCCAGAGCGCTCTGCCAAGCTCATCATAAGTCGAGCGCGAGGCGGTGCCGTCGGCGTAGAGAGTCTCGATGAGATTGCCCCTCGCGTCGTATGTCAAGGTGTTGGTCCTTCCCAAGGGGTCGAGTGTCGCTGAAGGCCGCCCGTTTGGTCCGTACAGGGTGTACGTCGTCTGCGTGCCCGGATCATCGCTCCCGTTGCCCCCCGTACGCACGGACACGATATTAGTCCGCGCGCGGCACTGGCCGTCAAGATAGGTGGTGGTGGTGATAGTTTGCAGAACCAATGCCGGATTATTTCCATTCGCATCTCGTTGCACAGCAGACCGATACCGCTTCTCGGTCACTCGGTTCCCGTTGGCATCGTAACTATACGCCGTCTGGTAGAGATTCGAACTCGATCCACTGGTCCACAAGGGCTCCGTCAAATAGAGCAGATCCCCGTTGGTCGCGTAGGCATACGTCGTCAATAGAGTGCTCGCCGACATCGCCACCAAGCGCGTCTCGTTGGTGACCTGGCCCCACTGGTTATAGTGGTATTCGGTGCTCGCTCCGCTTGGATCGGTCACTCCTGCCAGCGCACCCGCCGGGTCACCTTCTCCAGACGTATACCCGTTGCTCGGATAATAACTGTAGGTGGTTTGCCCGCCTAGAGGATCGATCGTGGCCTGGACCTGATCCAAACGCCCAGAGTCCGCGTACTGCGCGGTGACCGTGTTCCCCAACTCATCGCGCGTCGCCGTAGGCCGTCCTGAGGTGTCGTATTCCATCGACTTGAAGTTCCCGTTAGGGTCCCGGGTATAGGCCAGCCGGCCGTTCTGGTCGTAACCCAGATTGTTGGTCTGTCCGTTGGGGTCCTGCACTCCGACCAGCTCCCCGTTGCGGCTATAGGTGGCCAGGGTAGTCCCCAGACTCGTCGTCCCGTTGGCGCGCGCCACGCTCACGGCCATGTTGTCATCCGGGTCCGGCGTGTAGGTCATCGTGCTGGTGATACCAACAGGGTCTAACTGGTGATCCAGGAAGCCTGAGCCGTCGGTTTTGTAGACGTTCTCCAATTGGACGATCCCGTCGGGCCTGATCACCCGCGAGAGCACTGCGTTTGTTGGCAGGCCATTGTTCGTGAGAAAGGCGTATTCGAAGCGTGTCACCTCGTAGGCTCCGCTTCCCCGGTCGGTCAGCTTTCCAACTTCTGTCAGGATGTTGATGTTGGTATTGGCCGACAGCCTCTCAACCTTATAGCGCAAGATTGATCCCCCACCCACGGGATCATTCACGTACCAGTAGTTGCTGTTCGTGCCCGTGCCATCCACAAAACTCAAGTTGCGCCCGCTCGAATGCAGGATGTTCGTTAGCTTCCGCCCAAGGTTGAAGTCGGCATTGGTCACCACCGAGGACTGAAACTGCAACCAGTCTCCGTACTGATTGGTTATCGCTGAAAGATAGAGGTCCTGGTTGCTCGATCCAGCCACAGTGAAGGTCGGGTTGTTGAAGGCGTACATTGTCCCATCTACCGCGGTATAGAGGAAGCTGCTGGGCTGGTAGAGGTTGCCGTCACGGCGAAGGGTTACACCTACTACGATGGTTGACTGGCCCTCTGCCGGCGTTCCATCTAAATCTACATAATCGGGACTTGTCGCGATTTCCGTGAGCCCTCCAAGACCGTCACCCACCGGCTCGAAGTACAAGGGCATCCTCCACATCCCCGGGTCATCCGCGGCCGAGGAGTCTTTCCGGTCGTCCTGCGACGCGTCCCCCACCGGCTGGAAATACTCGACGGCACCACCGGGCAAGCTCACATCAATTCGGTGAAACCCTGCCTCTCCCAGGCTCGAAGGTCCTTGCTGAAAAATACTCCAAGTTGTTACCCACCCGCTAGAGAGGTCCGGCAAGCGCAAGCGCGCCTGATCCCACGTGGTGGACCATCCCGGTCCGAACGTGCTGTTGCCCACTGCTCGGCTGTCGTACGACCGTCCGAAGCTTAGGGGGAGACCGCGCGTGAGCAGACTGACGTCCGTCGCCTGCGTCGTAAACGCGGATAACTCGGGGCGCACCTTCACCGTGACATATCCTGGTGCACTGTCCTTGATCCGATGACTGGTATCCACCATTCGCGCGACGACCGTGTAGGTCCGGCCAGCGGCCGAGCCTGCAGGGTCCGTCCATTCCACCTCGTAGGGCGGCTGGCTCACGCTTCCAAATAGTGTTCCATTCGCGTAAAAGTCCACGCGATCAACTGATGGAGGAGTCGTCCCCGCGAACGCGGCTGCGACCGTCGCCCGCAGCACAAAGTTGGTCGGACAAAACACCGCTGTAGGGCTTCCACTCACCGAGCTCAGCCCCACCAAGGTCACGATTACGTTCGCACTCTCGGCCTGGCCGATCGTCTGTGCGGGAGTCGCAGGCACCACATTGGTCGGCGTGGTCGTAGCCACACCTACTGTCTGGTTACTGAGCACCAGCCCGTTGGTCAAATCCAGACCATTAACCCAGTAGGTGGCAATCAAAGATGGCTGCTCTTCGCGAACATCCACGTAGTACGGCGCCTCCGTTACTGCGATCAGGTTCGTCGTGCCCGGCAACACCCTCCACAGCTCGTAATGCGCCGCGTTAGCCATTGCCGTCCAACTGAGCGCCTGGACTGTGATCCAATTGCTCGCGCTCTGTAGGTTGGCGCCGGATGACACTTGGAAGACGCTGCTGGTCACTGCGGGGTTGTAGGTGTAGTCAAACCCTGGCAGCGAGACACGTTTCCAGAACATGCCGGCGTTGGTATAGATCGCGTAATAGGTCGCTGCCGAAACCGTGTCCCAGCTCAGGAACACTCGCCCATCACCCAGCACGCCGGTGAAATTCCCCGGCATAGGCGGCGGCGAACTCGCCAGCGGCTGTCCCATCACCTGCGGCGAATCCAACGTGTCGGTGTTTGTATTCACCGCCCTTATCACGTAGTACTCAAGACTGTCATTGACCAGATTCTCATGGGTGTAATGCGTTATGTTGCTCACCGTGCCCAGAGGTGAATAGGGTCCTCCGTCGGTGTCCGACCACAACACCTCGTACCAATTCGCGTTGGTGATTACGTTCCACGACAGCCGCACGGCCTCGTTGCAGCTCGTCGCCGTCAAGCCAAAGGAAGCGTTGGTCGCGAAAGTGTTGGTAGGGTAGATCCACCCGCTTGTGAACTCGTTGGTCACCTGAGTGGGGTAGTCTGGACTGATTGCGGTCAATTCGTATCGGTAACCGACACCGTTCACCAAATTGCTGTCCGTCAGGGTGTAGCCCGCCGTACCGTCTCCTATCGTCGTCAAGAGCCCCGCCCAGTGCGCACACGCGTCGGCAACTGACCCGCCTGCGGTGTTGTCCCTCCGTCGCAACACCCAGCGCCACTCATTGAAGTCGCTTAGTGTCTGGTCGTAATTCGTCCCGGGCCACGATAGCACGATCCGCTGGTTCAGAGGCTTTGCCACAATAGCCGGCATGGTTCGCAGAGCGCTCGCTGTCGGTTTGAGAGTGAACACCGAATTGTTGTCGGGCCCAGTCGCATAGGTCTCCCAGATCTCGTCTACCGTCACTGTGTAAATCGTTTCGTTAGTCAAACCCGTGATCCACCATTCCGCCGTGCCACCATCGTCAGGCCACACGATCTCGCCCACGGTGGTGCATCCGCTAACGGCAGGACTGATTGTCACGTTGTAATTCATTCCCGAGCCCGACCATTTCACGTAAAGAGATTGATTTCCTGCTGCCCAGAACGTCTGGACCATGTCGGGTGCTTGACCTGAGACACATGGTCGCACGACGTCTGATGGTGCCGAGTTCCCCCCTTCGCCCGTGGCATCGGCCGCTGATACGACGAATTGATACAAGTGGCCATCCTGGATCTTGAGCGACTCGCCGTAACGTCTAAATCCACTGATCGGCTGGGACGGAGAGCCTGAGTAGCTGGCAGCACTATACATCCCGAGCACCTCGAATGTTCCGAGACTCGAGTAGTTCGTAGTGGCCGTGTTCGTCACTAACTCCATGCATTTCACGTAGTAATAAAGGTCTCCGTTGGGATTCGCCACTGGATTCCACGTCAAATTCAGCCCATCGTCCCCAACAGTGACGTTCAAACCGGTCACGGGGCCTGGGCCGCTCGCCAACGTGGGCGTCACCGTTACGTTCGCGTCACGGAACGGCCCCGCTCCCGATAGATTAGTCGCGCGGACATTGTAGTAATAGGTGACATTGGTGAGCCCGGTATCGGTGAAGGACGTCGTATTGGTGCCATCGTCCTGCATCAAGTACACTGGCTGCATCGACGATGGCGAGGTCCCTCGCCATACCTCGTAATGCCTCGCATTTTCGACGGTTGACCAGGATACAAAGGCCTGCCGGCTGAGATGCGTCGCCGTCATCGTAGCCACTTTTCCTGGTACCGGCACAGGCACTCCGCTCACCGCCCCGCAATAGGCTGTCTGTAGACCATCAACCACCGCGCACACCCGATACCAATACTCAACGAGATTCTGTGCGGTGCCGTCACGAAAACTTTGCAAAACCTGCGTGTTGTCATCTCCGGTGCTTGCTAACCAGAAGAATTGCCCATCAAGGCTCCCGCCCCGTTGTATGTAGTACCTCTGGGCTCCGGGATAGCGCTGCCAAGTCAATGTGATCTCGCTGTCGCCAGGCAGGGACGTTAGCTCCCTGGGGCACGGCGGCCCCAGCAGCGCCACTGCGTAGGTCGTACTGGTCGGCCCGGCCGCCACCGAGTCCACCGAATCTACATCCCCCATCAACACCGGCTCGAAGATGAACAGTCCGCCGCTACCATCCCAGGACGGGTTTACCCAATCGGGCGAGCGCCCGAGTTCCCCGCGCACATTCGACCCCCAGCCCCAGACCCGCCCGGCGGTATCGACTACCAAAGCATGGTAACCACTGGTCGCAATGCTGGTTACGGTTCCCAAACCCGCAAGCGAAACCTCGCTGGCGTCATGGGTTGATAACGCACCCCACTGCCGCACGGAACCGTCCGCAAGGAGCGCCATGCTATGCCCGAGACCAGCAGCCACCATCGTCACCGGCCCTAAGCCTAGCACCTGCTTGGCTGACTTCTTGTAGTTGGCAGCCTCGTCCGTACCGTCGCCGCTGGTCGTAAATCCTAATTGCCCCAAATCGTTGGCACCCCAGGCATAGACCTTGCCACTCTCAGACAAAGCCAGGAAGTGGTCGCCTCCAGCAACGATCTGCACAATCACCTCAGGAAGGCTCACTTGCACCGGCGTGCTCAGTTGCACGATGGGCTGTGTCACGCCGCCCAACTGCGAAATCGTGTTGAATCCCCAGGTGCCCCAGAACCACACGGTGCCATCGCCCTTAAGCGCCAAACAACCGGAGTCGGACGCGGCTATCCCTCGCACATCACTCAGTCCTGTCAGCTGAACAGGCGTATTGGTTGCGCCTGCCCCGAGGCCGCCATAGTAGGGTGGCAGCGCCAAACCCAAGAACCAATCCTCATCCTCACCGCCCCACGACCAGACCGTCCCGTTGGATCGCAAAGCCAGAAGGTTTGCCCCTCCGGCCGCAATGTCCACAACTTCAGTCAGGTTCGTGACTTGCATGGCTACAACTTGCTCGTAGGCGAAGTCCGCCAGTGGCGTTCCATCGTCGGAATTCACGGTGTAGGACCCGTTTCCCAGATACCCCGCAAGGTTTCCGCCCCAGCTCACCACGTTGCCTCCCCCCAACAGGGCAGCTCCAACGGTCCAGTTCCGTACGACCTTGATCACGTTGGTTATCGGCAGCGAGGCAACGCTCGCGTTTGTGTTCCCCAGGAGCACCGGCACCGGAGTCTTCGTCCATGCCTTGGGGTAGAGAATGTCGCCCAGGAGTGCGGATTGTTCATGGCCGTTCGCTCCGATGGGTGTGGCTATCCCGTCTCCAAGAGGGGTTTGCGACCGATCGCCCCAGGCGTAAAGGACCGTTGGTTGCTTGACCAGGATCTTCAACGTCCCGGTACTCAATGAATAGCCGTGCCCGTTGCAAGCCTGCAACTCAAGCGCTGCGACCTCCTCGGACGCTGCCTCCCCGTTGGGTGGAGTCCACCGAGCCACGACGTTGGGTCCAAGCACCACCCTGTTGGTGCTCGGCAACTGCTCCAGGTAACCAGCCGCGATGTTGGTGTATGCGGACACCACCCCGTTCGTGCTCACGGTCGCTAACTCTAGTTTTCCCGCTAAGAGCCCTACTAGAGCAAAGCTCACTTGCTCGCCCTGAACATCCGCCGTATCCGCCACCGAACGCACCAAAGCCGCCGTGAGCGGCATCGCCGACCCTCGGAATGCCTGCTTCAGCGTCTGTATTCCGTTTATCATCGGCGGGTACGGGCCTCCGTAAGCCCCGGCCATTCCACTGAAAGCAACCGTCACCGGCGCAGAATCGGGCCCTTCATTTACCAGATTGCGCCCACGCACTACGTAGCGATAATCATTGGTCCGCACGGCAGTACCATCCACGTAAGCCTGGGTTCTGGTGCTTCCAATCAACTTGTACGTGCCCGAACCGCTGGTCCCGTTCGCCCGGAAGATTTCGTAGTCGTCGGCCATGGCGACCGGCGCCCAACTCAAATACGCCCCTAGATACCGACTTGAATGCGTCCCGTCCACCGTCGGCGATCCCAATGTATCCAGTTTGACCAACTGCAAGCCGTTGATCACCGAATTGCGGTCCATAAACTTGATGCTGATGGTTTGGTTCGTGGGCGCAATCAACACCCTGCGATAATTGAGCCCCTCTTGGAACGTGGTGTTGGTATATCCCACGCTGGGTACCTCCAAGTCCATGCCGTTGGCAACGACATGCACCGGCCAGCACGAATCATCCGCCAGCTGACCAGCCAGTTGTCCTCGTGAGCAATAGAGATACAAGTAGTACTTCCCATCATCCAATGGGCTGATGTCGATCTGCGCTGTCGCGTCCGCCGTATCGATCGCAAAGCCGGGCATCCCGCTCTCATACCCACACAACGAGGAATCCGCCACGCTAGCCAGATACGTTTGGAACATGAGATTGGCTGCTACGCCGCTCGTAGCCGACAAGGTTCCATTCGTGTCGAATGCCTCCAACCAGGTGATCTTCTGGTTGTCGGGGCGTGGTGGCACAAGCCCGCCTTGCGTGAGGATATGGTTGGAACTGCGATTGCGTGAATGGTACACGCAGTTGGCCAACGCCCCCATTCCGTTGGTGATGTAGTACTGGAACTTCGGAGTAAGAGTGGTACCTTGATCCCCGCCGGGCTTAGGCGGCGGTAGTGGCCCCGGGATTGGAGGTGTGGGCCGGCGCGGCGGCGGTAGGGGGCCTGGTGGTGTGGGTGGTGTCGGCCAATTGATCGGTGGAGGCATAGTGACCAGCACACAATCTTTGCTGCGGCAGGGCACAATGATGCCCACCGAACCCGGGCAAGCGAAACGCCCCCAATACGCTAGCGGTGACCACCACCACGACCCCACAGGACAACAGAAGGCGGTCCACGTGACTCCGTTGCTTGGACAACTAGTATAGGCGCACAAATTGTCATCCGAGAAGAACAAGCCGCCACACCCCGAGGCGCCATTTGTCGTGAACGCCGAGACGATTCCATCCACCGCCACCCAATTCCCGATCGGACCATATCGAGCAGACAATCCAATCCGCGCTTGCCCTCCCCCGGCGTCGCTCAGCCCGATGTCCCCTGCCTGGACCACGAAATCCGTCCATCGGTCGGTTCCGTCGACCCCGGCAGCCGCAGGTCCTCTGTAGGCTCCGGATCCGTCACCGCCGAAATCCACGTTGAACAGATGAGATTGATCACCTACGTAGAAATAACCCAAATTCGTCCGCCCGGGATTGTTTGTGCTGAGCGGGTTCCACCCATTGAGGTATTGAATTAGGTTGCTCGACGCGTTCGAAGCGTTATTGGGGTTCAGTCCAAACTGGTATTCCCAACCGTCCGGCATACCGTCGTTATCCATGTCCCCCAACCAGGGATTGAATCCCAGGCGCAATTCCTCCAAATCCGTGAGCCCGTCATGGTCCGTGTCCCGTGTCGCCACGGTCGTGAAGTCATTCGAGATCGTCGTCGAGGAAAGCTGGTAATTGAACGTCTCCAGGTAATCGTAGTCACCATTGGCGATATTGCCGTTCGCGTCACCTCCCACATAAAGCTTGCGATTCAAACTAACGCTCAAGGGCCAATTGGTGAGCACCGTGGTGGACACGTTCGTCAACAGTACCCCGTCCGCATACAGGGCCGCGTTGGTTGGACTGTACGTCGCCGCAAATTGGTGCCATCGGTTAGTCGTTTGTCCTGGCACGACCCATGAGTGCAGTGCCACCACCAAGTTTGTCGCTGAGTTCGTCACAACCAAGCTAAGATTGGTCCCTTTCGCGTCAAGCTGCAGGCTCCAAAACTCATTCGCGATTCCCCCCAGGCTCAACAGGCAGAAGCTCGTCTGCGTTGCATTCGTGACGATACGGCTGCCCTCAATCCAATGAGGCAGGAACCAGAATCGTACCGTTCCAAGCCTCGGATTTATATTCGGTCTGCCCCCCGGACCAAACTCGGCGTACGAGAGTTTCTTGGTGACCCCCGTGACTTCCCGAACGCTCACGGACAGACCTTCCCAGCTGTTGGTGGCGCAGCTTACGCCGGTGCTGTCCACCGCCACCTGGCCTTGGTCGCCCACCAAGGTGTTGTTAAAACGCCACGAAGCCAACTCAGTCATGACAACGTTCGTGATCGAATTGGGATTAGTGTGGTCGGTGCAGATTTCGTCGAAATCGCTCCTCCCGTCGTAATCCGTATCGGGCGTCTGCCAATTGGTCTCCCCGCTGGTCAGCGATCCGTTCCCGTTCGCATCCTCGAAATAGTCGGGAAGACCATCGCCGTCGAAATCCTGGGCGACGCCGTTGGACGCCGCCACGTAATGGAATCCGACATCGAGGGAGTTGGTCCCTTCCTTCCTCTGATCGAGCGTCGTGGTGTAGTGATACAAACCTATCGACCCCGGCATCCGACTGGCATCGTAGTCGATAAGTGTTGTTAGGCTACCCGCTCCGCCGTTGGTCGGGTAGTAGAAATCTCCAAATGGGCCCTTCACATAGGCCAAAGGCGTGTTGGTAAGGGCGAAGCCGGCTAGACCACTTGGAACCGAAGTGGTGAATGCATTCTTGTCGCTCGGAATTGGGTAGTTGTTCGGATCATTCACGGTGATCCCGAAGGTCGACTTGTCGAAAAGATTGTCGTAGATATTCCAGACGGACCAGGAGGAAGAGTAGTAAGTGAGTGTGAGAGAGCTGTTTCTAAAAAGATTGTTGCGCATATACAGAGGAACCGGGGCTCCCGTGCCGATGTACCCCTGATCAATGTTGAGGGTCGAGCCTTCAATCAGATTGTTCGTCATCGCCAGGCTCGGTGGCCCGTAAGAGTTCCCGGCATAGTTGTAGATCTCCGGAGAGTAAATGCCCCGAAGCCAGCAATCCGCAAAGGACCACGTTGCGCTGCTTCCGCCCAAGCCCGCTTGCCGCTTGTTTGGAGAGTCGGCCATTGCTGACACATCCGTGAAGCGCATCTGTGCGCTCCCGCTCCAAAACGTGAATGTCGTCTTGTTCGTGCCCCAGAACAAAGATTGCTCCTGCACGGCTTGATATCGAACTAGATGGTTCATCCCGGGCCCGGGTCCGCCATAACTTGTAAAGCTCCCAGTCCCCTGCAAGCCAACCCCGCTTGCCCCGTAGTTCGCCACCACGACGCCGCCCGTCAGTACCAAACTGCAGTTCGCGACGTTCAAAGCGGTCCAGGCATAATCAGCCGCCGGGTACAAATACCCCAAATCCGGTGCCCCAGGGTCCACCCGCGTTGGTCTCCGAGCGAGAGTGGTGTTCGCCGTGAAGTTGGAGGTAAGCACAACAGGGGCATAGGTGCTCAGCAAAGGGTAATCCTTTGCCACCACCACATTCGACGCCCCCCGACGCCGGTACTGATTCCACAGCAGATAATGCGCGCCGGCTCCGACGGTCTGGAAGACACCCGCTGGACTGGACACTCTTACCACGGCCACGGCACTGAATTGGTTGGTTGCTCCAACTGCCACCAGCAGCGAATTCGTAACGCATAAAGAGGTAAACGTGTTCGTTGCATTAAAGACGTTGGCACCGTCAGAGGTTAGATGTTCGACCACACCGGTCGAACCGGTCCCGGCGAAGTTGGTCAAGACGTTGTTGAATAGGATATTTCGCACCGCAACCGAAGTGTTGGTCAGCACAAGACCATTCTGCGCATTCAGAATCTGCAAATGTGAAAAAACATGGTTTGCGTTTCCCTTGACGACAATCGCATTTGTGGGATACGCGATGCGAAGGCCGGTGATGTTATAGCTTGTGACATTAGTGCCCGCATCAAAGTACAATGCGGTCCCACCGTAGTAGCCGCTGAGCGTATTGGTCCCGATCTTCTCACCGATGCTCTGATCGTCCGCCGCGGTGATCACTATTGGCCTAAAAATGCTCCCGCGCCAATCGACATTCGCTGCATTCACGATCAAACCGGCGTTGTTGGTCGCCGCCAGTTTGATCACGCAACCGCCCTCAACCGTCAGATTGGTTCCCGAAAACGTCACCGGCCCAGTCGCCCAGTAGTTCGTTGACGTCAGGGTATAATTAGTATAGCCAGAGCTCAGAGTTGTGTAGTCGAGCGAAAGTGCGCGTCGCTTGGCGAATCCGGCGAGCACCTCGACATTCTCCACTTCCTCGACGCTCGCCCGCTTCATTTGTCCCGAGGCCGGCTGATGGCCCTTCTGTGGACTCAGATTCCAAGCCGTTCGACGATCCTTCGAGGGTGTCCGCAGCAACGCAGTTTTACCCTTGGGCAAGCGCCCGAGCTCGTCGGCAATCGCCTTCACCGCAACTCCTTCGATCAGGAACGTCCGGCCTTCGCTCTGAATCCAGCTCTTCTGCACTGGAGCCCCGACTTGCTGGCTCCCATCCTCCCCCAGCCACAACGTTTGCCCATCGGCCATATGGATCTCTCCGAAATCGAGCAGATCATCCACTTGCGGCCGCGCAGTTCCATCAGCCACCTCCACCGCGTTTAGCACCTGCACGCCGATGCTCGGCTGAATCGTCTGGTCCCACTCAGTCCACACTTCAAGTCTCGAATCGGGGGAGAGATTATACGTCTCAGGCGGCGGCGGAGCCGACGTGAGCAAAATGTCCTGTGTCACGGAGGCTTTTCGGTACGTATATCGAATGCTGCCAACGACGCCGCTGGCGCTGTCGAACGCGTCGGCGTAGAGCACCTGGTTACCTAACACAACCCCTTGGCAATCCTTCACGCTCGTGATCAATACTGACATCCCACTGACGGGGTCGAAGTAGGCCAGTCCAAAAACATGGCTCGCCATTTTCTGACCGCTCATCAACGTCATTTGAACCGCCGCGGTTTGGTTTGCATTCCAATTGAAGAACACCTTGGTCTGCCCTTGGTCCGCCACCGCACCGCCCTTGACAATCCGTATTGCTTCTACGGCCTGCACCCACACGCCATTGGTGTTGAGATAGTTAAGTCCATTTTCCAGTTGCGTGAATGTATTCGTCTCCAGAATCGGGCCATCTTGATCCGCTCCGATCTGGCTCACCCGCTGGATGACCCGATGATGGGGACCTGCGTCAAGTATGGTGTCGCCCCCGACAGCTGAATTGCCAGATGCCGCAGTTGCCGACTCAGGCGACTGCTGAGCGGCAAGACTGTCCTCGGCTTGCTCTTGCGATTTCGCGGCCCACGGCGATGATGCGCAAATGCAAACCAGTGAAACGCAGACAGAGAAGCTCGCGAAACGGTTCGATCGCATAAGACAACACTCCTTCTAAATGATTCGGTTTGAGCCCGTGTGGGTGGTGCATACCGCCTATGATTTGATGCTCATCACATTTGCTGCTGTAGAATGAAATGTCGATAAGTTTCCGTTTGCGCGAGCGATTTCCAGCTAAGCTCATGAATGTGTCAAGATTACGTGATGATTTTACCTGTGATCCAATTGGTTCCTACAGCTCCCGAAGGCCCTTGGTGATTCCTTACCCCTACCGAGCATCTGGCCAGCGCACCGTGATTTCAATTTTGCTCTTGTGCCGACACGCTGCCTTGACGTAAGAAGCGGTGTCATGGAGCAAACAAACCAAGAGGCATATCAATTCCCCAAGTCCTCATCTACCCGATGGGCGGCGTTGTTGTCCGAGGGTGTTCAGTCCTGCGCATTTCTGATTGTCTTCGCCTGTGCTCTGATCTCACCACGCCTTCGCGCCGCGGAAGCAGAATCCCCACCACCCTTTGGGACAATTCCATCTGAACGACAACTTCGCTGGCATGCTCTTGAGTTCTACGGCCTTGTGCACTTCGGATTGAACACCTACACAGACCAAGAATGGGGCTTCGGGAACGTATCTCCTGAAGTCTTCAATCCGTCTCAGTTTGACGCGGGCAAGATCGTAGCCACAGCCAAGGATGCAGGAATGCGCGGACTCATTCTGGTCTGCAAGCATCACGATGGATTCTGCCTCTGGCCCAGCGCCTACACTGATTATTCGGTCAAAAGCAGTCCATGGCTGAACGGCAAAGGCGATGTAGTCAGAGACTTTGCCCAGGCCTGCCACTCCCGAGGCCTCAAATTCGGAGTGTATCTCTCGCCGTGGGACAGACATCAACCAGATTACGGGCGTCCTGAATATCTAACTTACTACCGCAATCAACTACGTGAGCTGTTAACCGGCTATGGCGAAATCTTCATGAGCTGGTACGACGGCGCAAACGGTGGCACCGGATACTACGGAGGTGCCCAGGGAATCCGCAGCATTGATCGCAGCAGCTACTATGACTGGTCCGCAACTTGGGACATCGTCCGTCAACTCCAGCCCATGGCATGCATTTTCAGCGATGTTGGCCCTGATGTCCGATGGGCCGGCAACGAACAAGGTCAGGGTGAGGATCCGTGTTGGTATGGCCTCATCACCGAAGGCTTGTATCCGGGCGCGCCGATCAAAACGTCCCTTGGTCGCGGTATCCGCAACGGCCCTCAGTGGATTCCGCCTGAGTGCGACGCATCGATTCGGCCAGGTTGGTTCTACCACGCCAAGGAGGATGGCAAGGTCAAACCCCCCGCCGCCCTCATTAACATCTATTACGCCTCTGTCGGCCGTGGAGCCTGCCTCGACCTCAACATTCCTCTCGATACTCGAGGCCTCATCCCCGATAGGGACGCTACGGTTCTGCATCGCCTCGGCGCAACCCTCAGGACCACTTTCGCCAACGATCTTGCTCGCAAAGCCACCGTCTCCGCGAGCAATACCAGAGGTCAGGCCAAGCGTTTCTCACCGGACCTTGTCCTCGACGGCGATTCGCAAACCTACTGGACCTGCGATGACGCTATCACCACACCGGAACTGGTCGTCGATTTGGCCAAACCAACTACCTTTAACGTAGTACGCGTCAAGGAGTTCTTGCCCTTGGGCCAGCGCGTGGAGGGTTTCGCTCTCGACCAGTGGACGGGAGTCGAGTGGAAAACGTTTGCGACCGGGGTTTCCATCGGCAGCCAAAGGTTGATGCGCTCCGAACGCATTACGACTACCAAGGTGCGGTTGAGAATAAGCAAAGCGGCGGCTTGCCCAGCGATTTCTGAGGTCAGCGTGTTTTTGGAGCCTTCACCCGCAACCACTCGCTAATGCAGTATTGCGGATGCGCAGCACCATAACCGCCCCGCGCACGGCTGCGGAAGAACCGCGTTTAACGCCACTTGGAAAACGGGCTCGTCTGGGTTCCCTTGGAACCCCAACATCGCTGCGACTCGAGGACTGGTTTCGATAAAAGCCCACCCACTCTGGCGTCATGCGCGGGTCGCAGGTCGACGGAAACTCGGCTGTAATCGACCATCAGATCGCCTCGTTTCCTATCCACGACCTATCTGCTGACCGTGCGAACCACAATCCTTCCGCTATCTTGACCGGCGGCGCTGTGTTAACTATGCCCGTGATCTGTACATGCATTGTTGCTGCCGCTGTAGGTCCCGTTGCGGACGCGCCTAGACCGATGCTAGGCGTCCAATGCAGCACTCTCTCGTCAGAGCGCCCAGTAAATCGGCGCGGCGCGAAAGACCAAATCTCCCGTCCGGAGCACACGCCCTAGACGGGAGTCTGGTCGCGCCTAAGTCAACTCACCAAATCGGCATGGTGACCTTCCACGTAGTGTTCGTCGGCTTAGTAAGCCAGAACCCTTCCGCGATGTTGAGCGGGATCACGGTATTAGTCCCGGATGTTTGCCAGACGTTGTTGGTAAGGGTGTAGGTCCGGTAGTTGCCGGCCGAGTCGATCATCTTCTGGATCGTGGCTTGCGGATTGTAGCCGGGAGTCTGCACCGGCAAGAGCGAATAACCTCCTAACCGGTTGGTGTTCAACTCATCCACCTGCATGTATCCAGATCCGACAACCTGGTAAAGCGGCGAGCAGAGGATGCTGTAGCCCTTGCCGATGTTCATCCAGAGCTGGTTGGTGTTGAAGATTCCCTGTACCAGGAAATGTTGCCAGCTATTGCTTGGCGCAATGATGAGCGTTCCGATCCCTTGCCCTACCGTGAGCGGACCATCCCACGAACCCGACGAATAGCTGTCAACCGTGTAGTTTGTAGTGGAATTGTTGTAACGATATACCGTGGTGCCTTCCGCCGGGGCGGGCAGAATCTCGGAGATGTCCTGGGCCCCAAAAGGTTCTCCGATCATGGAACGTCCAGCGCCCAACATTCCGTGACAGGCGCCGAATGCGTTGGTCGAATACAAGATCGTGGAATTGGTTCCCACGGTGTTGGTTCCGTATGCGCGGTAGATGCCATAGACTGTGTTATCAAGGTCTGCGCTGACGGTGGCTTGGCCGGTCCAGTTGAGGGTGAAGGTTTTGATCGCCGACCAGCCTGGCGTGTTCCGGTCGTAGTGTTCGACCACGCCCACCGTGTTGGTCGGGCCGTGAATCGTTAGCGTTACGTTCGTGTAATTGGTGACCACTCCACTTGAAAAGTAGAAGGAGTCAGCCCGAGCTATACAGAGACTCGCCACTATGGCGATTGCTGCCATGGTTCGTTTCATTGAGCGTTTCTTTCTCTTGTTCGTG
>Ga0265314_10001885_pt1 | contig 22465 bp, 17 predicted proteins | sample 4126metaG_FD_203106 | JGI IMG/M metagenome (GOLD analysis project Ga0265314, IMG submission 203106) | Rhizosphere microbial communities from Carex aquatilis grown in University of Washington, Seatle, WA, United States - 4-1-26 metaG | ecosystem: Host-associated > Plants > Roots > Rhizosphere >... | reverse complement strand
TGCTTGCTGTTAAAGTCTTGTAAAGATTTGTCGCCGCTGGAATAGCGGCAGCGGGGCGGGCATTTTGGATCGTTGTCGCAGGGCAAAAATAAAAATGGGGCGGCTCTATGATGGCAGGAGAGACCGCCCCGTGGCGTGGTGGCAAAGTAAATTTTTCAGTCGCTCATTAGTCGCTCGCCCATTAGTCGCTTACAGGCCCGTTTCGTTCCGTTCTTATTTACAGACCAAAGCGCTGTTTTATGCCGGGGTCCGCAATTATTTTCTGTGAACCCCGAGTTCCTGATCTCCATACGCACTGCAAAGGCAGCCCGATTCTGGGCTTGCCTGTTCCACGGTATCGGCCAGAAACACTCCGACCTTGTCTTGGGCAAGCCAAAAAAGGCCAACCCAATCCGTGAAACGCCGTAGATTCGACTCCGTCCGACCGCCAGTTTTAATTTCCGCCCGGCTCACCAGAGATGTTTCTTTGCGAGCCGCTAGTACAGATAGGCTCCCGAACTGTACTGAAAGCGATGTGAAAAGGCAACAAGTTTCTGGAATTTTTATTTGTCTCGACCACGTTTATGCCCCTGGCTCCTTCCCTTGCGAAACCCTCTCTTGATTCTACGCAGCGCTTCGGCAAAAGTTGCAGTAGACAACAAATTGCCCAAGTCGGTAAATTCATTTCCGGGCGTCCTAGAAAAGTTGCCACGGATAGGGAAGGTTTTCAGGGAGCCTGCATATGTCCCAAAGAATGTCGCAAACCCTTGATGATGCGATAGTTTCGCTTGCCTCAGCGGGCCTGACGGAGCTGGTCTCTCCACCCGTGAACGCAAAAGTAGCCGGGCGGCTGCCGGAGATTTTTCCGCTTGTGGAAAAGGAAATCCCCGCAGGGGGGCATCGGGAGTGTGTGCTGGCGGGCTTGTGGGTGCTGGCGGGGGAGCTCGATCGGTCGCACCAGATTTGTCAGGAAATCCCGGGTTCCCTCGGGGCGGCCTGGCATGCGGTGGTGCATCGGATGGAGGGAGATTTCTGGAATTCAAAATACTGGTGGAAGCGAGCGGACGGACTGCATTGGCAGGGATTTGCGGAGCGCGTGCGGAAGGAATTGCCGGCGATGGGGGAGGTAGCTGGGCTGTTCCACAGCGGGCGATACGACCCGGCGGGTTTTGTGGACCTCGTGGAAGCAGAGCACGAGCGCGCGGACGCAGTGTTGCGCGGGCGGCTTTTGACCCTGCAGCGGCTGGAATGGATGAGTTTGTTTGAAGCGTCCCGGCGCGGAGCGAAATAGACGCGTGGCGTGATGCCAGGAGAGTGCGACATGGTCTGGCACGTGGTTGGTGGGAGGTGTATTGTGGGGTGCTGGCTCTTTGGAGGAAGCTTTATGAAACGTGCGATTTTCATGGTGGCGGCGGTGGCTGCGGCGGGGGTGTGGATGGGGCAGGGCGTCCCGGTGGATTTGAACAACCCGATGGCGGCACAGCGGCTGGTGGCGGATTTGGGAAGTGCGGATGCGAAAGTGCATGCGCGGGCGGAGGCGGAGCTGCGGGCGTTGCCCGACGGTAGCCGGGAGGATTTGCGGCGGATCACGGCGGCGGCGCGCGGGGAGGGAAAGCGGACACTGGAGGAGCGACTCGAGGAGATGGATGGATTGGCGGCGCTCAATCCGACGCTGGTGAACCTGGATGTGCGCAATGAGACCTTGGAGCAGGTGGCGGGGGAATTGACGGACAAGTTGAAAATCAGCATGGGGGTGGGCGGCGGGAGATCGGGAATGTTCACGGTGCATGCGCGCGAGGTGCCGGTGCGGGAGGTCGTGGCGCGGATGGCGGAGCAAGGGGCAGTGGAACTGGTGGTCACGGGCGATAGTGATGTGGCGCTTTTGCCCGCAGCGGAGGCGGGGGCAACGGAAGTCGTGGAGGGGGTGGCGATCCGCGGGAACGCGGTGCGGAGCGGGCGCGGCAATGGGTTGCGGTGGGAGTTGACGGTGGCGCCGGATCCGCGGGCGGTGATTGCCGGCACGCCGACGCTGACGTTTGAGCGGGTGGCGGATGAGCGCGGGCGGGAGTGGAAGATTGAGCCGCGGACGCTCAAGCCGGCGCCGATGGCGGCAGGCGGTTCGACGACGCTGACGCTGCCGTGGACCACGAGCGCGGAGCTCGCGGGGGCGGGGGATGCCAAGACGCTGACAATGCGCGGGCGCGTCGCCATGACGGCGGTGGAATACGACCGGCGGGAGCTGGGAGAGATCGGTGAGAAGGACAAGACGCAGCGGGTGGAGAGGTATGCGGTGACCACCCACGAGGTGCGGACGGTAGCGGTGCCGGAGGCGGGGCGCCGCGCGGCTGGCATGCCGGTGGAGGCGGTAAATGTGGTGCTGAACGTGGAGCCGGTGGAGAGGCGTGGGGCGGTGGAGGAGCGGACGATCGCCGGCAAACCGGCGGAATTGCGGGTGGAGATCACCGGGGCCAAGGGTATTCGGATCACGGAAACGGCGGTGCCGATGGATGGCGAGGCGCACCGGGTTGAGGTTCCGCTGGGCCCGGCGGCGGAACGGCCGTTGCGGGCGGTGGTGAAATATCCGGTGAGGGAAGCGGCGGTGACGTTGCCGTTTGAGTTTAAGGAGGTGGCGGTGGGGCGGTGAGGGAAGGGATGTGAAGAAGGAAGAGACCACGGAGAGACGGATGCGACGGATAATGATGGTGGCTTTGTTAGGCGCGTCGGCGGTTTCGCTGGGGCAGGCGACGCAGCCGGCGGGGGTGGATTTAAAGGATCCGGCGGCGGCCAGGGAGTTGGTGGCGAAGTTGTCGGACGACACGCTGGCGGAGCGGGAGCAGGGGCAGCGGGAATTGGAAGCAGTGCCGGTGGGGAGCCTCGAGGTGTTGAGGGGGCTGGCGGATTCGACCGACAACGCCGAGGCCAGGGCGCGGATGCTCCGCCGGCTTGACGCGCTGGATGATATACACGCGCTGAATCCGAAAATGATTTCGGTGCATGTGAAAGATGCACCGCTCTCGCGCGTGGCTGAGGAACTCTCGCGCCAGACGGGTGCGACGATCCTGGGGGCCGCGGGGAACGAGACGTATTCGCTTGACGCCGAGGGCGTTAGTTTTATGGAGATTGTCCAGCGCCTAGGAGCGCAGGATGCGATTGTTGACGTGGACGTGAATGGCGGTTTGACGCTCAAGCGCGCCCCGGACGACCCCAAATGGTCCGTGATTGATCGCGGTGCGATTGCCGTGGTGAATCCGACAACGCTCTCGCCTCGGGGGATGAACAACACCCTTGAAATTCCCATGATGGTGTTCGCAGATCCGCGGTCGCAGCTTTTGATGGTGGAGGCAACAGGGCTGACGATTGTGCCCGAAACCACCGATGCGCATCTGAGCCAGAGCCGGCCACTCGTGACCACGGTGCTGGCCCACAACGGCATGACACAATGGATGCAGCCGGTCGTCCTTGGAAATAAAAAGGAAGATGTGGGCAAGCTGGTTCGGATTTCCGGGGTGATGGAATTGACCGTGGCGCTCGAGATGCAAACGGTGACGGTCGATCCTGCGAAGGACCTTAAACGGAATATCGCCTGTGGGGAGAACGTGGCGAATATCGGGGAACTTTCGACGACCCCCCTGGGGCAAGGCCAGGGGATGATGAGGATGGCCTACCAGATCGGCGGGAGCGACGGCATCCTGCCTCCGCCGCACGTCGGTAACGGAACGACGACGGAATCCCGGCCGCCAGACCCCTTGGACCGTCCGCTCATGCCGGGAGTATCGATGGCTTTCGTCGATGCCAAGGGGAATGAGATCATTGTCCAGCATGTTGCGCCGCGGACCTCGATAAGCGTGCGGAGGGAGGTGCAGGCAGCGTTTGTTGAGCCTCTGAAGGTGGTGTTGAAGGCTCCGACGAAAATACGTGTGGTGAAGGTGCCGTTTGATTTTCGGAATGTGACGGTGAGTTGGTAAGAGCCGCTGTGACAAATGAGGAGACGCCGAGGCCATGACGTCTAACCTGCGCGGCGTTTGCCCTGGAGGTGGATCAGCAGGATGGTGAGGTCGCTGGGGGTGATGCCTTCGAGGCGGCTGGCCTGGCCGAGGGTCTGGGGGCGGAATTTTTCGAGGGCCTGCTTGGCTTCCTTGCGGAGCTCAGCGATTTTGGCGAAGTCGAAGTTCGTGGGGATGGATTTGTCTTCAAGTTCGTGCATACGGCGGGCGGCGGTTTTTTCGCGCTCGATGTAGCCGGCGTATTTGGCTTCGATTTCGACCTGGGACCAGATGAGTGCTGAGTGCTGAGGACTGAGCACTGAGTTAGCGGAGAGAAGTTGCTGGAGTTGGTCGACGGTCATATCCGGGCGGCGGAGGAGGTCGTAGGCGGAGGTGCCGTTGTCACCGGAGCGGAGGCGGGTGGATTTCAGGGAATGGGTGAGGGCGCTCATCGCGGTGAGTTTTTCGGTGAGGCGGATGGTGCGTTCATGGGAGGCGAGGCCGAGCTGGGCGCCCAGTGGGGTCAGGCGCTGATCGGCGTTGTCGCTGCGGAGGGTGAGGCGGAATTCGGCGCGGCTGGTGAACATGCGGTAGGGTTCGGTGGGGGTTTTGGTGATGAGGTCGTCGATCATGACGCCGATGTAGGCTTGATCTCTTGTCAGGATGAAGCGAGGTTCGCCACGGACCTTTCGGGCGGCGTTGATGCCGGCGATGAGGCCCTGGCCGGCGGCTTCTTCGTAACCGGAGGTGCCGTTGAGCTGGCCGGCGAAGAAAAGATTCTGGATAAGGCGGGTTTCGAGGGTGGCATCGATTTGATGGGTGGGGGAGAAATCATATTCGACGGCGTAGCCGTGGCGGAGGATTTTGGCGTGTTCGAGGCCGGTGATGGAGTGGATGATTTCCTGCTGGACGTCTTCCGGGAGGCTGGTGGAGATGCCATTGCAGTAAATTTCGTTGGTGTCGAGGCCTTCGGGTTCGAGGAAGATCTGGTGGGATCCCTTGTCGGCGAAGCGGACGATTTTGTCTTCGATGCTGGGGCAGTAGCGCGGGCCGCGGGATTGGATCTGGCCGGAGTACATGGGGGCGCGGTGGAGGTTGTTGCGGATGAGTTCGTGGACGCGGGCGTTGGTGTGGGTGATATGCATCGGGAGTTGAGGAAGCGGGGGCGTCCACGGGGATAGGGAGGTGAGGTGGGAGAAAGGGATTGGGGGATCATCGCCGGGTTGTTCCTGGAGACCGGAGAAGTCGATGGAATCTTTGGCGAGGCGCGGGGGGGTGCCGGTTTTGAGGCGGCCGAGTTCGAAGCCGAGCGTGCGGAGGCAGGCGGAGAGGCCTTTTGCGGATTGTTCGCCGACGCGGCCACCCTCGGTTTTCTTTTCGCCGGTGTGCATGAGGGCGCGGAGGAATGTGCCGGTGGTCAGGACGCAGCAGGTGGCGTGAATGGTTTCGCCGGATTCGAGCGTTACGCCACGAAAGGAACTAAGGAACTGAGGAACTGAGGAACTAAGGGATTCTTCTTTTCCCTCAGTTCCTTTGTTCCTCAGTTCCTTAGTTCCTCCCACCAGGAACCGGTCCACGATGCCGCGAACAACGGTCAAATTGGGACAGTGCTCCCGCAGCAATTCCTGCACCTTCGCGGCGTAGCGGTATTTGTCCGCCTGGGCGCGGGGGGATTGGACGGCGGGGCCTTTGGATTTGTTGAGCATGCGGAACTGGATGCCGGTGGCATCGATGGCGAGGCCCATGAGGCCGCCGAGGGCGTCGATTTCGCGGACCATCTGGCCCTTGGCGAGGCCACCGATGGCGGGGTTGCAGGACATGCGGCCAATGGCGAGGAGATCCATGGTGATCATGGCGAGTTTGCCGCGCTCGCCGAGCATGTGGGAGGCGGCCCAGGCGGCTTCGGCGCCGGCGTGGCCGCCGCCGATGATGAGGATGTCGAAGAATTGGGCTGACATAGACAGGGCGTCTCGCCGATGCTGCACGGGCGGGACGCCAATGCCACACCCGACAGTGTGGCAAACGGGCGGAAAATCAGGTATTGTCCGGTGCTTATCAAAAATCCCGGAAAGCCACTCGAGGAAGAGATGAAAATTCATGAATACCAGGCCCGCGAGCTGTTGAGCAAGGCGGGGATACCGGTTCCCCCGGCGCGGGTAACCGAGACGGCGGAGGGGGCGGCGGAGGCATTCAAGGCCAATGGGGCGGCGCTTCAGGTGGTCAAGGCGCAGGTGTTTGCAGGGGGCCGCGGGAAGGCAGGGTTTGTTAAGCTCGTGAAGAGCGCGGAGGAGGCGAAAGCGGCGGCGGCGTTCATGCTTTCGACGCGCATGATTTCGGTGCAGACCGGACCGGAGGGGATTGAAGTTAAAAAAATCCTGATCGCGGCGGCGGTGGAGATTGCACACGAGTATTACGTCTCGATCACGCTGGATCGGAACCGCGGGACGCCGGTGGTGATTGCGTCGGCGGAGGGCGGGGTGGAAATTGAGAAGGTGGCGAAGGATAAGCCGGAGGCGATTTTTAAGGAGCCGCTGCATCCGCATCTGGGGTTGCTGCCGTTCGCGGGATTGAAGGTGGCGACGAAGCTGGGGTTCACGGGGAAGCAGGCGTCGACGGTTTCGAAACTGCTGGTGAATCTGGCGAAGTTTTATATGGCCAATGACTGCACGCTCGCGGAGATCAATCCGCTGGTGGTGACCAAGACCGGCGAGGTGCTGGCGATCGATGCGAAGGTGCAGTTTGATGACAATGCGATCTTCAGGCACCCGGAGATCGCGGCGCTCAAGGATGATGCGGAGAGCGATCCCCTGGAAGTGCGGGCGCAGAAGGCGAATCTGAATTACATCAAGCTCGATGGGCAGATCGCGTGTTTGGTGAACGGGGCGGGGCTGGCGATGGCGACGATGGATGTTATCAAACTGTTTGGCGGGAGCCCGGCGAATTTTCTGGATGTGGGCGGCGGGGTTTCGGCGGAGGGGGCGAAGGAGGCGTTCCGGATCATTCTTTCGGACAAGAAGGTGAAGGGGATATTGGTGAATATTTTTGGGGGGATTGCGCGGTGCGATCTGATCGCCGAGGCGTTGATCGGGGCGGGGCGGGAGATCGGGTTTAAGGTGCCGCTGGTGGTGCGGCTGGAGGGGACGAACGTGGAGCAGGCGCGGGTGATTCTGAAGAATGCGCAGGCGGAGCTGCCGACGCTGCAGAGTGCGGTCGATCTGAACGATGCGGCGAAGAAGGTTGTGGCGGCGATTGGGTAGAATGGAAGCGAGCGCCGTAGCGCTTTGCTTCAAGAGGAGAATGTGCGATGACGCAGACAAACGGCAGTCATTTGGGAATGAAGGAAATTGAGCGGCAGGCGCGGCTGTTGGCGCGTGAGAATCGTCTGGCGGAACCTGCGATTACGAAGGTGTATTGGTTTCCGGACGAGCATGAGGTGCGTCTGGTGGAGGTGGATACGATGGTGCCACCGAGCGGGGACGGTGAAGTTCACCCTTTCTATTTTCGACCATCGCCGCAGGATGATCTGCCATCGCCGTCGGGCGTGGCGCTCATCAGTCCCGATGAAGATCGCCGAGCGGCACTGCCGGAGGGATGGGGCACGTGGAATGATGCGCGTGAATTGGAGAACGAGGGATGAGCTGGCGATCCGCCTTCCTGCTCCAAGCGCGAAGCGACTATGACACACGGGAAATCCTGAACACGCAGCGCGTGGAGTACTGCCATCAATTACATTACCTGCAGATGGCGAGCGAAAAGCTCGCGAAGGGGTTCCTCACACCCGTTGCATCCACCGAGCCGCCGAAAATGACTCACGCCGCTTTTGTGCGTTGTTTGCAGGTGATCAAAGGGCGCCCCGACATTCGGCGTGCGCTGAACTTTTCGAGCACCCAGACGTTCTCGCAGTTTGTCGATTCACTGCTTCCCCTTGCGGAACAAGTTCAGCGGCTCGCCCCCAGTTACGCCGGAATCAGAGGTCCTAATCCGGAATATCCCTGGCAGGCGGCGACGCACGGGGCTGTGACCGCACCGGCTGAATTTGATTTACCTCAGTTCGATTCACAGAGTTCGCAGATGAACAAGCTGGTTCGTCTTGTGCGGGATCTACTGCGCGTTGTCTCTTAATCGTTGGAGCACCAATGTCTGTTCTGGTTAATCAACACACAAAAGTCATCACGCAGGGCATCACGGGCTCCGGGGGCGGGGCGTTTCATACGAAGGGATGTCTGGAGTATGGCACGCGGATGGTCGGCGGGACGACGCCAGGGAAGGGCGGGACGAAGGATGCCAATGGGCTGCCGGTGTTTGATACGGTGAGCGAGGCGGTGAAGGAGACCGGGGCGGAGGCGAGCATGGTGTTTGTGCCGCCGGCGTTTGCGGGGGATGCGATCATGGAGGCGGCGGACGGGGGCGTGAAGATCATCGTGGCGATCACGGAAGGGATTCCGGTGAACGACATGGTGAAGGTGAAGCAATTTTTGAAGGGGTATCCGGAGGTGACGCTGATCGGGCCGAACTGTCCGGGGATCATCACGCCGGGGGAGCACGGGAAGGGATGCAAGATCGGGATCATGCCGGGGTATATCCACCGGTCGCGCGCGGATTATTCGGGTGCGGGGAAAAAGGCGAAGGGGACCGTGGGAATTGTGTCGCGCTCCGGGACGCTGACGTATGAGGCGGTGTTTCAGACGAGCAATCTGGGATGGGCGCAGTCGACGTGCATCGGCATCGGCGGGGATCCGGTGAAGGGGCTGGATTTCGTCGATGTGCTGAAGCTGTTTAATGATGATGCGGAGACCGAAGCGATCGTGATGATCGGGGAGATCGGGGGAACGTCGGAGGTGGAGGGGGCGCGGTTCATTCAGCAGCATGTGAAGAAGCCGGTGGTGGGGTTCATCGCGGGGGCGACGGCTCCGCCGGGCAAGCGCATGGGGCACGCGGGGGCGCTAATCAGCGGAGAGGATGACACGGCCCCGGCGAAGATGAAGGCGATGCGCGAGGCGGGGATCACAGTGTGCGAATCGCCGGCAGATGTCGGCGTGACGCTGGATCGGATATTTTCGCAGAAGAAATGAGCTGAGAAGTCAGAAGTCAGAAGATAGTAGATTGGGGCTTCTGACTTCTGTGTTCTTGCTTCTGACTTCCCTTTTTCACACCAGATCGCAAACATCATTGGGGATGAAGTGGTGGTCTTTGCCCCACCATTTGACGGTGCAGCCGACGGGGTCGGTCTGCGGGAGTTTCACCTCGCGGCCGGCGAGGAGGTCGTCGACGGCGTCGGCGAGTTCGTGGGTGTTGGCGAGGGCGGGGTTGCGGGGGGAATTGTCCATGCGGCCGACATAGCGGAGGGTGCGGGTCTGGTCGAAGAGAAAGAAATGCGGGGTCTTGATGGCACCGTAGGCTTTGGCGGCGGCTTGGTCTTCGTCGCGGAGGTAGGGCCATGTGAAGCTGAGGGCGGCGGCGCGCTGTTTCATATGCTCGAAGTCGTCGGTGGGGTGGTTCTGCGTCTCGTTGGAGTTGATCGCGACATAGGCAACACCGAGCTTGGCGTATCTTTCGACGAAGGCTTTTTCGCGGGCCTCGTTGCCGACGACGTAGGGGCAGTGGTTGCAGGTGAAGGAAACGACCAGGAGCGGGGAGGCGGCGAAGTCGGCGAGGCGGTGAGTTTTGCCGTCAGTGCCGGGGAGCGCAAAGTCCGGGGCTTTTTTTCCAAGTTCGAGGGTGAAAGGCATGGGGAATCTCCTTAGTTGCTGGCGGGGATTATAGCGGGAGAGCGTTTGACATTGGTGGTGCTTTGATGAGGATATTGGAATCACATCAATGACGGAATGACGAAGCACAAATGACGTATCAATATCGAATGACAAATCACGGAATGACGAAACGGGCCTGAGGCTCTGTTGGAGAAACATATCATGACGAAGCGGATGTTGGTGACAGTTCTGGCGGCGGCGGTGATGGGGGCTTTGGCGGGGCGGGGGATGGCGGCGGATTTGCCGCGGGAGAAGGAGTCGATTGATGATGATTGGCGGTTTTTTCATGGGGATCCGGAGAATTCGCCGGTGAATCTGGCGCTGGCGCCGGGGCGCGGAAACGGCGGACGCGGAGCACCGGGCGCACCGGGGGCTGCGGGCGGGGGCGGGCGTGGCCGTGGGCGCGGGCCGGGGAGTGCCAATGCGGAGACGCTGATTCAGCAGAATCCGTTGTGGGCGTATCTGCTGGCGGACAGTGCGAATTTTGTTGCTGATCCCTCTAAGGCAATTGCCCGGCCGGAGGGGAATCCGGTGGCGGAACTGGCGTGGATCGCGCCGGAGTTCGATGACAGTCAGTGGCGGACGCTGGATTTGCCGCACGATTTCGGCATTGAAGGGCCTTTTTCGCCGGCCGGGACGCCCGGTTTCCAGGGAAATGGCGGCACGGGCCGGCTGCCGTTTTATGGGCAGGCGTGGTACCGCAAAAAACTCGACATCCCGGCGGGTGATGCGGGCAAGCAGATTTTCCTGAATGTCGACGGTGCCATGGCATATGCGATGGTGTTCTTGAACGGGCAGCTCGTCGGCGGGTGGCCCTATGGCTATGCGTCGTGGGATCTGGATCTGACGCCATATGTGAAGCCAGGCGGGACAAATGAGCTCGTGATCCGGCTCGACAACCCGCCGAACTCATCACGGTGGTATCCGGGCGGCGGAATTTACCGCAACTTGTGGCTCACCAAGACTTCGCCGGTGCATGTGGGGCAGTGGGGCACTTACCTCACGACGCCGGAGGTGTCGGCGATGTCGGCGGGGGTGAAGCTGGCCGTCACGGTTGAAAATGACACCAAGGTCGCGGCGGATGTTAGCGTGGCGACGCAGATTTTTGCGCTCAATGCCCAGGGGCAGAAATCAGGCGACGCGGTCGCCCAGATCAGTGCGGCCCCCGCGCACCTTGATGCCGGGAAGAATGCTACCTTGCACGGCGAGGCGACGATCATGGAGCCGCATCTCTGGCTGCCGTTCCCGGGTACGCCCAACCGGTACATCGCGGTAACGACGGTGACCCAGAATGGCAAAGCGGTCGACAGCTATGAGACAAAGTTTGGCGTGCGCGACGTGAAATACGATCCGAACGCCGGCCTCTCGATCAATGGCCAACACCTGAAGATGAACGGCGTGTGCGATCACCACGACCTTGGGGCGCTGGGGAGCGCGATCAATGTCCGCGCGCTGCAGCGGCAGCTGCAGCTGCTGCAGGACATGGGGTGCAACGCGATTCGCACGAGCCACAATCCGCCGGCGCCGGAACTTCTGGAGATGGCGGATTCGATGGGCTTTGTGGTGATGGATGAGACGTTTGATACGTGGCGCGGGACCAAATCGCCGAATGATTACGGGCGGATTTTTGATGCCTGGCACGAGCAGGACACGCGGGCGCTGGTCCGGCGGGACCGGAATCATCCGAGCGTGATCATGTGGAGCGTGGGGAACGAAGTCGGCGAGCAGGGGCAGGGAGCACCCGGCGCGGCGGTGGCCGAAGAGCTCTGCAAAATCGTGCATGAGGAGGATCCGACCCGGCCGACGGCGGCGGCGGAAAATTCCGCGACGCCGGGCAGCCCGTTTTCCGCGGCGATTGATACGGTGGGCATGAATTACCAGGGCTCGCGCCCGGGGCGCGGCGCTCCCAACGGCAACTATGAAGCGTTTCACCGGGATTTTCCGGACAAGTTCATCTTCGGCAGCGAGACGGCGTCGACGATTTCCTCGCGCGGGGTGTATACCTTCCCGGTGGCGCCGGGGCGCGGGCAGATCAACGGCAACAATGCCGGCGAGGATGTGCAGAACCACCAGATGAGTTCCTACGATTTGTATTATCCGAGCTGGGCGACCTCGCCGGATACGGAATTCGCGGCACAGGATCGCTTCCCCTACGTGGGCGGAGAATTTGTGTGGACGGGGTTTGATTACATCGGCGAGCCCACGCCCTGGGGCGGGGGGAATGATCCCTCGCGCAGCAGCTATTTCGGCATCATCGATCTCGCCGGCTTCCCCAAGGACCGCTTCTATCTGTATCAGGCGCATTGGCGGCCCGATTTTCCGATGGCCCATATCCTGCCGCACTGGAATTGGCCGGACCGAACGGGCCAGGTGACGCCGGTGCACGTGTATACGTCAGGCGATGAAGCGGAGCTGTTCCTGAACGGCAAATCGCTCGGACGCAAGAAGAAGGGGGAATATGAGTATCGCATTCGCTGGGATGATGTGGTGTATGAACCGGGCGAGCTCAAGGTGGTGGCATATAAGAACGGGAAGGAATGGGCGAACGACACGGTGAAGACCACCGGCGACGCGGCGAAGCTGGCGCTCAAACCCGACCGCGCCACGATCACCGGCGACGGGCACGATCTGTCGTTTGTGACGCTCACGGTGACCGATGCGGCGGGGCTCACGGTGCCGCGGTCAAACAACCTCGTGCACTTTTCCATCTCCGGCCCGGGCGAAATCGTCGCCACCGACAATGGCGATGCCACGGACCTCACGATTTTCTCAAACCCCGATCGGCACGCCTTCAGTGGGATGGCCCTCGCGATCGTCAAGGCCAAGCGCGGCGCGCCCGGAACGATCACGGTCACCGCAAAATCGGATGGCCTGCCCGATGCAACCGCGACGATCGTCACCAAGGCTCCCTGACCAAAACTCCCTGAAGCGGATTTGACAGCCGCCGCGTAAAGCGGTGGGATATGGATCGCATCGAATACGCCGCGGGGATTCTGGCGGCCTGGAGGAGGCTGGTTTCATCTTTTTGTCAGGGTTTGCCGTGGGCGGCAACTCACCTGTGGTGACCTGTCGATGCCATGCGCGGGCGGTTGAGTCTTATGGCCGAGATTGATCTAGCGCCGCTTCCGGGTGAGCCGGTACCGTCGCCCCTTCCGCCGCTGCGGCCGGTGGCGTCGACGCCCGCGCGGGGGGGAAAATGGAAGCGTTTCAAGGAATGGTGGCGGAGATTTCCCAATACGCCGGTGCTCTGGGCGCTCCTGCTGGCGTTCACGGGAATTGGCGCGTTCCTGCGCTTCTGGCGGCTGGATTACCAGGCCTACTGGACTGACGAAGCCCACACCCTCGACCGGGTCCAAGGCAGCTATCAGAATATGCTCCACGACGTGGCGAACCAGCTTTTTCCGCCCGGCTGGTATTCGGCGCTTCGCTGGTGGGTGGAACTCTGGCAGCAGCATTTCACCGCCCATGGCATGACCTCCGCGGCCGCGGGGGGGCTGGCGTATGAGCCAAACATCACGCGAATGCTCTCGGCGATTTTCGGCACTCTGACGGTCCCGGCGATGTACTTCCTCGCCCGCCAGTTTACGGACCGCAAGGGCGCACTCCTCGTGATGCTGCTGGCGGCGGTAAATCCATTTCTGGTCTATTACTCCCGCGACATCAAGATGTACGCGCCGTTCCTTCTGTTTGTAACCCTCAACAGCGCCATTTTTTTCCAGTGGCTCACCAGCGGAAAGCATGTGCTCTGGATGCCGCTGTATGTGCTCACCGGCTTTTGCATGATGGCGACGGATTTCCTGGGCGGCTTCCTCCTGGGCTTTCATCTGCTGTTTATCATCACCCGTCCGCGGCCCCGCGCCTGGGATGCGGCGCTGTGGGTGATTGCCGTGGGAATGATCGCCTGGTTCCCCATGTACTGGCGGATGAATTACGTCCCGGATCAGCAGGTGCAGCAGGCGATGGAGCAGGACGGCGACAACCACCTCGGTTGGATCACGCGCTATACCGACATGAACCTGCATACTGTCGAGGGGCTGCCCACCGCACACGTGCTGGGATACCTCTGGCCCGAATATCCGTTGACCGACAAAATCAAGGATTGGTTCGACCTCGGCGGTGATTTCGACTCTCACCTTGCCACGCGCTCCTGGCCCTGGATGGCCAAGTGGCAGTTATATGCCGCCTATGGGCTCTATGGCGTCCTGCTTCTGGGGCTGATTCCGTGGCGCGGCTTCCGCAAGGATCCGGAGCGGCTCACCAGTTCCACACGCGGGCGGTGGTGGTGGCTGGTCATCTGGATCGCGGTGCCGATGCTCTATTTTTCCAGCACCTGGATTCAACCCGACTCGAGTTTGTATGACTATTCTTGGAAATTCTGGGTCGGAATGCTGCACCATGACAAGCCGCCCAAGGCGATCTGGGAGCCGCGCTATATGGGCTTCCTCGTGCCCGCCTGGCTGCTGTGGCTCGGGGCGTCCTGCCGGCGGCTGCCATTTTTCCCGGTGCGCACCCTTGTGATCCTGTTTTTCGTCGGAGCGTGCGGCTTTTCATCATTGTCCAATCACCTCATCTACCGCAACGCCCCCTTCCATCGCGTCGCCGCCACGGTCATGCGCTATTACGATCCCAAGGCCCGTAACGCCATGATCGTGGAAGTGCCGCTGGTGGCCTTTCCCAGCCCCGCGGAGCCCGCGTCGATGGACGCCGCACGCAAGATCATTCCGTACAGCGCCGGCGAGGGGCAGCCGTTTTCCTGGAGCCAGGGCAGCTCGTGGAGTTCCGCGTTGAGCTTCGTGAGTTCCGAACGAAACGCCAGCCAGGTCAAGACGATCATGCTGGTGGACCGCGACGGAGATGATGTCTACCCGCAGATTTCCGACGATGAACTCGCCCGCCGCCTCGGCACGCAGTGGAAGCTGGTGGATGAAGAAAAATTCGAATGGCACTACGAATGGCGCTTCTATATTTTTCACACCTGGCGCATCCGCGTGTGGCAACGGCAGGAAACGCCGGTGACCAGCGCCAATTGACCGGTTCCAGCGTATTGCCGGAGGGTTTTGTCCCTGCCGGCGGCATCGCGTCATGAAATGCGTATACTGATGCGAATCCCGCAACCACAGGGCCTTTTTTGGGAGGCACGAGCGCGATGAACGAATCCGACGGCACGATTCCGCTGGCCGATGAACCGCGACGTGCTCCCGCGTCTCCGCCGCCCATTCCCGCAGTCCCCCCGCAGAAAAATGCGACTCCCGCCGTGCCCACGCCGCAGACCGCCACGCAGGCGCTCGCCGCCGTGCGCGCGCAGAATCATCCGACGCCGGCCGGCATGGGAGCGCCCGGCGGGGACCTGCAGGCCGTCGAAATGCTCAACCGGGCGTATCGCAAGATGGCCGAGCAGCTGGGGCAGGTCATCGTGGGGCAATCGGAGGTAATCGAGCAGGTGCTCACGGCGATGTTCTGCCAGGGGCATGTGTTGCTCGTCGGGGTGCCGGGGCTTGCCAAGACGCTGCTGGTGAAAACCATTTCCGAGGTGCTGCAACTGTCGTTCAAACGGGTGCAGTTCACGCCCGACCTCATGCCCAGCGACATCACCGGAACCGATGTGCTCGAGGAAGACAAGACCACCGGCAAGCGGGCGTTTCGCTACGTCAAGGGGCCGCTCTTCGCCAACCTGGTCCTCGCCGATGAGATCAACCGCACGCCGCCCAAGACCCAGGCGGCGCTGCTCGAGGCGATGCAGGAGCACCGCGTGACCGCCGGTGAGCACACCTTCGAACTGCCCGAGCCGTTTTTTGTCCTGGCGACGCAGAACCCGATCGAGCAGGAAGGTACGTATCCGTTGCCCGAGGCGCAGCTCGATCGCTTCATGTTCATGACGGTGGTGAAATATCCTTCCGCGGAGGAAGAGATCCAGATCATGAAGCAGTCCACCACGCACTACAAAGGCCAGGTGGCGCGCCTGCTGGACGGGCCGGCGATCATCAAGTTGCAGGAGATCGTGCGGCGCGTGCCGGTGGCGGAACACGTGTATGCCTACGCGCGGGACCTGGTGCGGGCGACGCGGGCGAAAGAACCGGGCGTGCCGAAGTTCGTGGACGAAATGGTGCAGTGGGGCGCGGGTCCGCGGGCGAGCATTTACCTGATCCTGGCGGGCAAAGCGCGGGCGATCTTAAACGGGCGGGTGCACGTGACCACCGAGGACATCATGAAGGTGGCGCATCCGGTGCTGCGTCACCGCATCCTTCCAACCTTCTCGGCCGAAGCCGCCGGAATGAACAGCGATCGGATCATCGACAAAATCATCGAAGAAGTGCCGCGGGCGAAGGGATGATGTGAGATCGGCCGCTCGCCGATTTCTTCCTTTATTGTTGTTTGAATGTAACCTTTAAGTTACAATAGGGAGAGAGTGATGTTTACGATTTTCCACTACCTCACCCGTGGTGGGACGGATGTCTTTGAAGAATGGTTTGACGCACTGTCAGACGCACGGGCGCAAGCGCGAATCGCGGTGCGTATCAATCGGCTGGCGGTCGGGCACTTTGGAGATTGTAAGCCGCTGCAGCAAGGCGTATGGGAACTTCGAATCGATTGGGGCCCTGGCTACCGTGTCTATTATGGTATGACGGGCAAGACCGCAGTGCTGCTGTTGTGTGGCGGCGATAAACGCAAACAGGCGTCGGATATCTTGCGGGCGATTGAATACTGGAGAGATTACAAGCGACGGAGTAAATCATGAAAGACAAAACCAGCGTTTCTCATGACGCGATAATGATCCGTAAGTTGCGGGATGATCGGCGATTCGCAGCTGAGTACCTGAAAGCGGCGCTCGATGAAGCAGACGAACCGAAAGCGTTGCTCATGGCGCTCCGGCACCTTGCCGAGGCCAGGGGCGGCATCGCAAAAGTGGCTAAAAAAGCAGGCGTGGAGCGAGAGAGTCTCTACCGCGCACTTTCCCCCCGCGGAAATCCGAGGTTCTCAACCTTGCTTGCCGTTACGAGGGCAATGGGCCTTTCATTGACAGTGGAATTGGTGGGCGCTTAACCCCATTGGGCACTGGCGCGAGATGCTCTTGTTGCTGGCGCTGCAAAAATAAAAAAAAGCCGGTGGTCATGTGTGGGTGAGGACCACCGGCCTTCGTGGGGGAGAAGGACAGCATGGGAATCAGGTTTTTCAAACGGAGCGACGAACGAGTCGCCGCTCCGTAGATGCGCGCCGGCACACAACTCCCGGCGCGATCAGCAGCCTGCGAAACCTCCGCCGAAGAACGCCGCGAGGAAGCCGCCAAACGGTCCGCCGAAGGGGCCAAATGATGCCCCGGGCGTCGGAGGCACGGTCGGGTTGCCGTTCTGGTCAACCGAAACCGTGAGGGAATACGTGTAGGTCGCGCCGCTGTCGGTGGTCACGGTGATCGAAACCCGGACGCTGTAGACAATCGTGCCATTGCCTTCATCGTAGGCGGTGACGTTCTGCGTCCCGTCGATAGTGCCGGTGAAGCCCTCATCGGCGGCAAGGGTCTGGAGGGCGGTCTGCACCGTGGAGTCGAGCGTGGAAAACGTCACGACGCTGGTGCTCGGGAGATTCGTGAGCGAGCCGGCGGCATTGACGGTGACCGTGGTCACGATCCCGGTTGCGTGAAACGTCGCTGAATAGGTGGTCTGGCCATCGAGCGTGCGCACGGTGACCAGCGAGGTGGGCGAGAGGGCCGTCGCACCGGCGGGCGCGGCGGCAGTCAGCCCGGTCTGGATCGCAGACGAAAAGACGCTCAGGGGCAGCGTCTGGTTGCCGACAGGGTCCCCGGCATCATCCACCGAGACGGTCGTGGAAGGAGTAAAGCGATGGTGAGTGGATGAGGAGGCAGCCGGGGACAGGGAGATCACATAAACCACCGGTCCGGAGGCGGGCGTGATGACCGTCACCGAGGCGGAAGCATCCGGAGCGGTGAGATTAAGAGCCGTCGCGATGGCGGTGATTTCAGTGGTCACAGCCGTATTGGTAATCGCACCAAAGGTGGTGTTTGTGACGGTGGGCGCGGTGACGGGGTTGCCGTTCTGATCCACGGTAATCTGGCTGGAAGTGCCGGTGCCCGTGACAGTTGTGGTATAGGTTTCAGTGCCGTTGTGATTGCCCAGGGTGATCGTGGAGGTGGTGGTGGGGGCGGCGGTGCTTTCATTGGTGGCGAGGGTGGTCAGGCCCGTCTGCACGGCGCCCGGGGCCTGGCCATATTGGATGGAACTGGCGACATGGGGGATAAAGCGGGAAAAATCATACCCGTGAGAAATCAGGCTGTGGGCTGCCGAGAGTAGTTCGCGGTTTTCCAGGGCTTCAAAAGTGTCCGCACGGCGTTTGGCGAGGCGGGATTTGCCGGGGGGGATCATCTTTTGATTCCTTTCAAAAATGAGACAAACCGCGCTAAACCGGCTATTGTCTGTTGGAGCAGGAAACCATTGCCGTGGGGTTGCGTTTCCTCCTATGGGAAATCAAGGGATAAAGGTAGCCTGAGGGAGCATCTCACTCGTCTCCAACACCGTAGAAAACGCGCTGGTGGCAATTCTGTTGGTGGAAAATGGAAACGAGTGTCATTTTTTTTCGAACACCCGCTCGGCCTGGCGATTCACCCCGTTTACGGGCGTCTTAATCGTCGGACCAACTTTTTGGATGACTGCGCGTTAATAAGATGATGGGATCGTGGTGACCCAGGGACTCGAACAATCTGATCCGATGGACCGCCTGGCGCTGGTGAAGGAGCATTGGCCGGAGGTGTATCGGCTTTGCTACAGATTGAGCGGCAACGCGCACGACGCCGAAGAAATCACCCAGGAGAGCTTTTTGCGGGCGCTGGAAAAATGGCATCGGTTTGAGCCGGGCACGAACCTGCGGGCGTGGCTTTTCCGCATTGCGACAAATGCCTTTTTGACCATCAAGCGCCGCGCACGGACGACACCAATGGGCGATGCGATGTATGAGGTGGCCGGAAATCAGGGCCAGGTGGAGGCGGGGATCACCCAGGGCGAATTGTCGAACCAACTCCAGGCGGCGATCCTGCGGCTCAGTGACACGCAGCGCACGGTTTTTGTGTTGCGGGCCACAGAAGATGTGCCCTTTTCGGAAATATCGGCGATATTGGGGATCACCGAGACGACGGTGCGCTGGCACATGTCGCAGGCGAGACAACAGCTGGTCAAACTGCTGGAGGGCAAGCTCTGATGCAAGACCCTGCCTGCCAGCAAGTTCAGGAGAAGCTGCTTTCCGCCGAGAGCGTGTCGGGGGCGCTCGCCGCACACCTGCAGCAATGCCCGGAGTGCGCGGCGCTCGCGGCGAAACTGCAGCGGCTCGAGACTGCGGCACGGCAGATGCCCGAGCCGGTAGTCCAGGGGCCGTCTGAAGCGTTTCTTGAAACTGTGCGCGGGCTGAAGCTGCCGGAGCGGGGGGCGGCGCTGCGGCGGGTGGCCTGGATTCGCCGGTCGGCGGCGGCGGCGATCATCATCGCGGTGGGGCTCATGGCGCTCTCGGTGTGCCTGATGAACCAGCGTTCGGCGCGGGCGGACGTCGTGTTGCACGATCTTGTGAACTGGAACCTGCAAATCGGGGAAAGCCGCGATCCGGCGGAGCGCCAGAAGCTTTATGAGCAGCAGGTCGCCGGAATGAAGAAGGAAATTTCCTCCGCGGCGCTTTCCGCGGCGGAGGCGGCTCTCGCCGATGCCCTCCTGAAAAATGCCGAATGGCTCGAGAAGGTCAATGACCGCCTTGCGGAAGCGGCGCACTTTGCCGCGATCGCGCAGCAGTTTAAGTCGGCGGGGATCAATGTGACCGAAATGGACGCCCTGCAGAAAGACCTGCTCACGCGCGGCGTAAAAGGAAATCTCCAGCAGGTTGAGCCAGAACAGCTGTCTCCGGACCAGAAGCAGCAGCTTCAGCAGTTGCAGCAGCAGATGGTGCCGGTGAGCCCCGCCGGTCCGCAAAGCGACCGGAACCTTCCCACACCCCAGGTTGGGGCCATTCACGCAGCACTGCCCGCCAAGGCGCCGATGGTTGGAAATGGCGCCGCGGCGCCCGCGACCGTGGCCGCGAATCGGCCGGCAGCCAATGCCGCGAGCACCGTGGTCTTGCGGATGCTGCCTCCCCCGGGGGCGAACAATATTGCACCGGCCACCGGGATTGTGAAGTCCGGCGGCGCGACCAGCAGCGGAATATCCGGATGGACCGCCATGGGCAGCGGCCATGCAACTGCAAGCTCCGGCAGCGGAAGCTTCGGTTCCACGATCCCTTCGCCGGTTACGGTCTCAGGCCCGGCAAGTTCTTCGATGAAGGGCTGGGTCGGCAACATGAGCGACCCGGACCGCGATTCCGACACACGAATGCCCATGGCGTCGGGCACAACGATGGGGAATGTGATGGGCTTCGGTATTCCCGTGCCGGCCTCACGGCCGCCGGCAATTGGCGGAACGACGCCGGACGTCCAGCACGGGCCGCGCAACGATCAGATCACGGGCCAGATGATCTCATCGGCGATCACGGGCCCGACGGCGATGGCCGGTTATTTCATCCCGCCACAAGTGCCCCAGCACGGATCGACCAATGAGTTCAGCCCCGGCGTGATGCGCAATGACGGCCAGAAGGGCGACTCAAGCGGGCATGGTGATGACAATGCGTCCCATCCCATGACGCCGCCGCCGAGTTCTACGGTGGCTTCCAATTCACAGGGCAGCTCCGTAAGCAGCCTGGGCGCCTCTCCGGGCGCGCTGGTGGCGGTCGTATCCGATGGCGGCGTGCAGCACATGATCGTGACCGGCGGCCCTGGCGCCGCCACCGATATGGGTGACGGAGGGGATGGCAACCCGGATCACGCCTGGCATCACTGGGACGGCCAGTCCACCGGAGCTCCGGGCGACACAAATGGTGCCGCCGGCGATTTCTGGACCCACCCGGATGGCTGGCACTGGTCGGCGGATGGATCGAGCGCTTCCACAAGCGGAACGCCATGGCACGGCTGGCAGGACCCGCAGGGAACACTGGGTGAGGTGCACCACGCGACAGCTTCCGGTGGTGGCACGCTGGCGCCCGTTACGGGGCTGGGCGCCTTCTCCACGGTGATCGTGCCGGAGCCGGCGGCGGGAATGATTGCGGTGAGCGGGGTGATGTTCCTGATTATGCGGCGGCGACGCGCGGCGCGGTGATCGCCCCGGAGCGCGTCAGCGCAAATGCACCACCCGCAGGGTGTCATCGAGATACAACACGTCCTGGGTCCTGGCGAGCGCTTCAAAATCATTAATGGCCGCAACGTTGAACTTCGCCACCCGGCGGAACGCCGGCGATTCCGCGGAGGATTGCGAGGCAATGGACCAGATCGAGCGGGAGAGATGCGCGAGGTCCTTGTCCGGGCTGGAGAAGACCAGGTAATCAATGCCCTGGTCCTTCAGATAAGTCCGGACCGCTTCCGGCCCGGCGAGCAGCGGCATGCCGGGGTCTGGGCTCGCACCGCCCACCATATCGATCGGAAAAATCGTATTGCGTGAAAAGTCCAGGAGCGACGGGAAGGAGACCGCCACAAAGATGGCTTTCCCGGGAGGGATCGTGTGCTGCGCTGCCTCGTAGGCGTCGGCCTGAGCATCGAGCGCGAAGAGCGTGGACGTGCGTGCTTTGTGCCAGACGTTCCACATATCGTCGTACATCGCCGGAAAGCTGTCGTGGTTGTAGCGGCCGCTCGGACCGCGGACGGGGCGCAAGAGATTCGCCGCCACAAGAAAGCAAAACAGGGCCGTCGGAAGGATGCGAACCGGCCAGTTTTTTGCAGATAGCACCGCCCGCGTAAGCACCAGCGCGGCGATCGCGAAAAGTGCGGGGAACACGAAGCGATACAGGTTCGGATATTCCGTGAGCGTATAGGTGAAAAGCGTCAGGAACATCGCGGCGATGGCCGCCAGATAAAACGGCAGCTCGTTTCCGCGCGAACGGCGGTTGAACACCAGGACCATCGGCAGTAGAAGCGCGGTGATGGCGAAAAACGGCTCCTGGACATACCCGGGCGCACTGGCGACCGGAGGTATTCCCGGCACACCGACAAAGCGGAGAATCCAGGCTGCCGTCTGCGCGGGCGTGAAGTTTGCGTTGAGGTAGTCGTAGTCCGGACGCTGCGTGCCGCGGAAAAGGGGATAAAGGTAGCTGCCCGAGGACTCATGCAGAACGATGCTCCAAGGCATCAGCAACAAGGCGAAAATCAGCAGAGCCATGGCTGCTTCGGTAATGATGTTGCGCCGGCTCGTCTGCGGCCAGAGGAGCCGGGCGCCGTAGACCAGCCCCATTGCCAGGCCGGCGGTGGGGACGAAATTCATGCGCAGCGTGGCAAAGGCCGCGGCGACGAGGCCGATCGGAACCGCGCGAAGCAGCGGCGGCATATCGCGCAACTGAAGCTCGAACGTGCGCAGGAGCGTCAGAAACAGGACGCTGCCAGTGAGCTGGGAATTGGTGTTGACGTGAGGAATCGGGATCAGGAGCAGCAGCACCAGCAGGATTCCCTTGACCCAGCGATTCCGCACACCGACCCGCGGCATCCCGCCCCAGAGCAGACCGGCGAAAAGAATCCGTGCCAGTCCCTGTTCAAGAATATCGACGTGAAAAATCGAGACCGCCCCCAGGAGCTGCACGTCGAGCACCTGCTGTCCGCCAAAGGTGAGCAGCCGGCGCACGCTGTAGGGATCGAGAATGATGCCCGTCTGCAGGAGGCGCTTGATCATGACGAAGTAGGAGGGCAGATCG
>Ga0265314_10001884_pt1 | contig 22466 bp, 23 predicted proteins | sample 4126metaG_FD_203106 | JGI IMG/M metagenome (GOLD analysis project Ga0265314, IMG submission 203106) | Rhizosphere microbial communities from Carex aquatilis grown in University of Washington, Seatle, WA, United States - 4-1-26 metaG | ecosystem: Host-associated > Plants > Roots > Rhizosphere >... | reverse complement strand
CAGCGAGAAGCCTTTGGCCGGACACTTCACCAACCGCAGGTGCCAGCGCCAGAGGGGGCGCCAAAACGCCTGGACGTGAGCCTGGGAGAAGCGCAGGAAGAAGTTCCGCACAGTGGCCGTGCCGGGGGAGGCGGAGTTCTGGCCGTCCGGGGATTCGCCGGGAGTCGCTTTGATCTTCAAAGGCCAGACTTCAGTCACCGCCTCGGAACTCAAAGACTTGGATCGCCTGTTGAGCGAGCTCGGCGGTGATTCAACCGAGAATTATCTCCGGATTCACATAGCGCAGGATCACTGCTCTGGGAATTTGGCTACTTTCTCGAACCGCGACATCGAGGACCAGGACGCACAAATCTATACCGGCACCAGCTTTATCGACTTGCGCCGGGAAGCCGCCTTCGAACTTTTCGAGCTCTATTACCCAGACGAGTATGGAGTCTGGGAGAAGAGTCACTGTGATGGTTTGATTTTCGATGAGGATCGGTTTTTGGATTCCCCGTGTTTCTCGACCGAGGAATTAACGCTCGGAGATCAGAAGGTGTTGATCGTGATACCGCAGTAAGCGCACAAAAGGCCGGGGTCGCCTATCGACTCCGGCTTTCTACTCCTGCGATTCCCCGCTGCCTACCGCTCCGCGACGTGGGGTGACCTCACCGTCAGCCCGCCAGGGGCCCCGGCCCCTGGACCCCGTTCTTGAAGAGTCTTTGGCGAAAGGCAATTTTACGCCACAGCTTTTCGACCGGCGGAAACGAAACGAACTTCTAGGCGTTTGTTCACAGCAGCCGCGATTCGTTGCAACATCGAGAGGGAATGCCCCTCATAATCTGCGTCCTCCAAACGCGCGATGACCGATTGGGTTGTTCCCACTACTTCGGCGAGTTGCTTTTGGGTGAGTTTCGCTTTCGTCCGAACGTCGTGAATGAGTTGAGCAACCTCGGCGTTCACGACCGCTTCATTGGCCAATTGCCGCAATTGGCCGTTGCCGTCCATCATCCGATCCAAAATCTTCACAGCATCGGTCGTCTTCTGGGATTTCTGTTCAATCTTCGCCATAAGTATGTTTCTCCGCATCTTGTTCAAACAGTCGCTTCCGTTTCAGTGCCCTTTCAATCTCGACCGCCGGGACCGAGTCTTCCTTGGTGAGGCTGTGCGAGAGGACTGCCACGTTTCGGCCATGGAAAAAATAGAGGATGCGATATTGCACGTGGCCTTGCTTGGCTCGCAGTTCGTAAATCCCATCCCGCAAAAAATCCGCCGCTGGTCGTCGCAGTTCGTGGCCAACCTGGCTCAGGAGCACGATTTTCGCCCGGCAGTTTGCCCACGCTTTGGCATTCTCCTCTTGGAGGTCCTGCAACCAGTCGAGCACCGGCGCGCGGCCAGCCTCGTCCTGAAAGAATATGACTCGCGTGATCGGCATGTATTTTCTCTGTCACAACACAATATAGCAATATTGCGATGCGAGCGCAACCGCTAATTTCGCGCAGAAATGCGGGAAAAGTGAATTTGTCCGCAAAACTTGAGGCAGAACGACTGTCAGCAAAAACGTCAGCAACGGTGCATTGAAAGAGCAATGACGGAACAGTGGACGAATCCGCTTGAACGGCCCGTAAAATATGGCATTTTGATCGCGAAAACGAGGCGAAAAACGCCCGATTCCGACCCTCGCCTCCAGTAAGTTTTGCTCGGTTTTTCAGGGGTTTTGTCCGGGAAACGGTCCCGGAAATCGTTAACTGTCAGTAAAAACGTCAGTAAACGGCCTACTCCCGAACCGCCGGGTTCAACTCGGATATGCCTGCGGCATACCCGCTAACGGAGGTGAGGGCAATTGCCCCACGCTTTGTAACCAAAACGGTTATGAAGCCAAAATTCCGACTCTTTCGACGCGGCACAACGTTCTGGTGCGAGGACACCGAGAGCGGTCGCCAGCAGTCCTTGGGCACCAAAAAACGGGCCGATGCCGTCCGTCTTCTTCACGGGCGCAACGAGGCCCACGCCGTTCCCTTCGTCAACCTCCAGATGGCCCGCGCCTACATGATGGCCGCGGACCCGAAGGCTCCGACCAGAACCTGGCAGGATGTCATTGAGGAAATTATCAAACTCAAGCATGGCGAGACCCAGCGGCGCTGGCGGATCGCCGCCCAGGACAAGGCCATGGCGGAGATTATGACAAAGCCGGTCATTGAGACGCGCGCCGAGCATCTTCTACGGTCGATGGAAATCGGCAAAGTTTCCACCAACGTCTACCTGCGGCGCATTCACAATTTCGCCTTGGACATGAGCTGGTTGCCCGCACCGATCATTCCCAAGCGGCAATGGCCCGCAGTCCGTCACCGCGATCGAAGAGCCATCACCTTCGAGGAACACCAGAAAATCATCGCCCCGGAATTGAATCCGGAGCGAAAAGCGTTTTACGAACAGGCCTGGCATATCGGAGCTTCCCAATCCGACATCGCTTTCCTCCGAACCGAGGACATCGACTGGGGACAGCGCGTGATCAGCTACCAGCGCAAGAAGACTGGTGAATACGCGTTGATCCGCTTCGATGCCGAGGTGGAGCACATCTTGCGTGGCTTGCCCAAAGACGGACCGCTGTTCCCCTACCTGCGAACGGTCCGGCCCGGGGATCAGGCGACTGAATTCATGCAAAGGACCCGGGCGCTGAATATCCAAGGCGTGTCCCTTCACTCCTATCGTTACGCTTGGGCCGAGCGGGCTCGCCGTTGTGGCTATCCTGAACGCTTCGCGCAGGAGGCGCTCGGCCACAACAGCAAGGCGGTTCACCGCGCATACGCGCGCAAAGCCCAGGTTGTCGTACCTCCGCTCTCGGTTTACGAATCACAGCAGGCAGTTGATCCCGGCCGGGAAATCCGCTTTCCAAGCGTCGTGCCTCTCTCCAAATCTGGGGTGGAGCCGCTGGCGGCCATTGGAGGAGCGGCAGTATGAAGCTCAAACTGAGAACTGAATTCGCTCTTGGCCTTTGCCTTGAGGGAGTCCGTGCCGCACCGAACGGGGTTCGCCAGTGGAACTCAAACGATAGGCACTTGCAAACAAGTGCCGACGTATTGTATTCTTGGACCATGGCGAATCTATCCGTCCCAAAGCTGCGTCCGCTCCTGCGCCGGAATTCGGTAATCCGAACCCGCGATCTCGCCCGGCTCGGCCTGCCCAGAACAGCGTTGGAAGCGCCGCTGGCGGACGGCAAAATCTCCCGCATCAGTCGCGGGGTTTACGCGGTGAGCGGCCATGCGGTTTCGGAACACCATAGCCTCGCACAGGCAGCGGTGCGGATTCCGAGCGGCATCGTTTGTCTGCTCTCGGCGCTCGTGTTTCACGAGCTGACGACCCAGTCGCCGCATGAGGTCTGGCTGGCCATCGACCGCAAGGCCCGGCGTCCCGCTGGCGGGTTTCCACCGCTGCGGGTCGTCCGTTTCGGCGGGGACGCGCTCGAAAAGGGAATTGAGCTACACCAAATCGACGGCATTCAGGTGCGCATCACGACCGCCGCCAAGACGGTCGCCGATTGCTTCAAATACAGGAACAAGATCGGCACACCCGTCGCTATCGAGGCGCTCCGCGACGGTTGGACACGGAAAAAGTTCACCATGGACGAACTTTGGGTCATGGCTCGCGTGTGCCGTGTCCAGAACGTCATCAAGCCCTACGTGGAGTCGATGACATGAAACGCTCGAATGTCGGCGCTTCCGTCCGCCATCGGTTGTTGAACCTCGCGCAGGCGAAAGGCTGGGTGTTCAACCGCGTTCTCACCCGTTACGGGGTGGAACGAATTCTGTTTCGGCTTGCCGCATCTCCGCACGGCGAGCGGTTCATCCTGAAGGGAGCCACCCTTTTCACCGTTTGGCAGGGAGCGCCGCACCGGGCGACGAAGGACCTCGATCTGCTCGGACTCCGACGCCGAACGCTGGACGAATTGGTGGCCTTGTTTCGGGAAATCATCGCGACTCCCGTGGAACCCGACGGAATTGTCTTCGACGAGGTTACGGCCGAGCCTATTCGGGCGGCGATGGAAGCGGGCGGCATCCGGGTGATCCTCCGGGCGGAATTGGCCGGAGCCCGTCTGACGGTTCAAGTAGACGTCGGGTTTGGAGACGCGACCGTACCTCCGCCGGTCGTCGTGGAGTTTCCAACCCTGCTGGACTCGCCGAAACCGAAGCTCCGGGCGTATCCCCCGGAGACCGTCATCGCAGAGAAGCTGGAAGCGATGGTTCGCCTTGGCTTGGGCAACAGCCGGATGAAGGACTTCTTTGACATCTGGCACTTGTCACGCACCTGCTTCTTCGACAGGTCTGTCCTGACCGAGGCCATCCGGGCGACCTTTGCCGTCAGGGGCACGCCACTCCCGCGCGGGCCGATCACGGCGCTGACCGCCGAGTTTGCGACCGACGCGGGCAAGAGGCTGCAATGGACGGCCTTCGTCCGGCAGGCCGCCGTGGTCGAACCGATCCCGGACTTACCCGAAATTGTTCAAAGCTTGAGCCGGTTTCTGAACCCATTGCTGGCTGACATTGAAAAAGGCCACTTGCGGTCGATGCGATGGGACCCGGCGGACCGATGGTTGTGAAGACCGCGCCAAGAACTCGGCAGCGAGACCAAGCCTGAATCGTTACTCGGGAAATCGGCCCTCGTCGTTGGGCTCGGTTCGGCCCATCCTCGGATAGTCGCCTGTCCCGGCTCAGCCGGGACGTAGCCTCACGGCTCTACGCGCACCCACGGGTGCGCGCCGGTCCTCCTGCGCTTTCGGGCCGTCAGTAAGGACATTCTTTTCGGCGGAGGGCGAGGAGTTTCTCGCAGGCGAGAAATATAAACTCCTCCCCCTCCACCGAGAAATTCGTCTCAGAGAGAGGGAGGCACTTCAAAAGGAGCATACTATGACTCAAACATTAATGGCAACATGCCCAGACCTCGGAACCTTCGAGGGCTTCAACTTCCGTGACCAATGCGCCATCGAACGCATTCTGACGGCGGACGAGGTAATCAACTGGGACCACGACGCGGACGGGGAGGCGGAGTTCTGGCCATCGGGGGAAGATCCTCTTGTGAAAGGGATCTTTGACAGAAATGTGACCGCGTCGGACCTGACGCAGCTAGCCGAATTGTTGCAGAACCTGGACGGCGACCGCACTCAAGATCTCCTCCGCATCCAGTTCGCCACCCAGATGCAGGGATATGACTTTGCTTCTTTGACCATTCAGGAATTGGACGACCGGCCACCGATGTTCTTTTATGGCGACACACTGACCGACGCACGAAAGGAAGCCGCCTACGAGTTGTTCGAAACCTTTTGGCCGGACCTGTTCAAGGCGTGGAACGAGGACCACGCGGGGATTCTGGATTTCGATTGGTATTCCTTCGTTGATTCGCCGCTCTGGACAATTCACGAGGTGAAGGTTGGAGATAAGGCCATATTGATGGTGGCCCCCAATTGAGTCCCCTCTGGGCCGGAGGAAGCTCCGGCCCGGTTTAGCGCTCGGTAAACCGCTTTTTCTGAACGCAAAACGTCCCTCTTCGAAGACTCTCCTCGGGTCGGTTTATGCCCCGGTCAGGCCGGGACCGAGCCTCAGGGCTCGCGGCGCACCGTTGGTGCGCGCCGGTCTGCCTGCGCTTTCGGGGTCAAGGTCTTGCTCGCCCCTGGCGGGGACGCTCCGCAGGCTCCGCTCTGCGCCTCCACCTTGACCCCTTCGCTCCGGCTGACCGGTCACACCCCCCTCCGGGGGGCGTGAAGTGGCCGGCCCGCTGACGGGCCGAAGTAGAGGACATACTTTCCAGAGGAGGGGGAGGAGTTTCTCCCAAGGGAGAAATATAAACTCCTCCACCCTCCTCCGGGAAATCGTTCCGGAGGCGGGGGAGGCACTCTATTTGGAGACATCCATGGATTATTCAACCTCGCCAACCCCAACGTCCAACGAAGATCAATCAACGGCAAGCAACGTGCGAAGCCGAAGCACTTTTTTCCGAGAAGTCACGGCGGTCTATCGGGGGCCCCGTCGAGCTCCGGTCGCGATAAGATACCCGGAATCCGCGGCAAACTTGATTCGCAAGGTCTTGCCGGACAATTCGCGCGAACACTTCATCGTCCTGCACCTTGACGGCGCACACCAAATCATTGGATTCGCGGTAGTGGCCACCGGAACGGCCAATTCATGCACGGTTCATCCACGTGAGGTGTTTCAAGGAGCAATCTTGATGGGGGCTGTCGCCCTGGTCGTTTCCCACAACAAATGTGCTTGAGCACATAAGTTATGAACAAGGATAATAGCCGCCGCTCGTTTCGCGATGGCGATGGCGAACACTTCACGAGCATGAACCAGAACCTGGTCGAGGAGTCCTTGTGCAACGTTATCGACGGCGATCAATCGGCGGCGGGTGTTCACACAGACGACTTGCAGATGTTCTACCGCGTAAAGTCGGTTGGTCTCCCGTAGGACGTCGGCGACGCGTTCGGGCGTGTCGAGCATTGGCGCGTCTCGATAGGCTTCCTGGCTCAATCGTTGGGCGAGGAGAAAAGCGGAGCGGATGGCCGCAGCTTTTCCTTCGCCGATTCCCTTCAACTGCTGAAGTTCGTCGAGCGAAGCCCGGACAAGCTGCGAAAGCCCGCCGAACCGTTCCATGAGCAATTGAGCCGGGCGGGGACCGGTGATGGACGACAACAGTTCAGAGTTCGACGCCTGTTCAATAGACTGCATAGGAGACCTCTTTGGGCGCGAATCAACTCGGCCTGTGACCCGGTTATGCGGGGTCACGGCCGGATGTGCCGCCCACCGAACGCGCGTTCGGGTGGTCCGACTAAAGTGCAGGGAATAGCGGTAGCTTGGTGGTAGGGGAGAACTGCGGGTCGCCGACCATCACGGCGATGACTTCGAATTCCGTGCGGGCCAACGCGCAATCCACTTCCGGAAAGGTCAGATTGCAGACGGCTGCCGCGGCCTGTCGAACGGCCTCGCTGGCATCGGTCGCTTCGACTATTTGCCCAATGGCGGCACCATCACGAACGGAGTAGAGCAAGGGGTGGAATATGGGCATGGGTATCCTCCATCGGGTCGGGAATGACGGCGGATTGCCGTTTCGTTTCCCGGTTATGTCGCCAGTGCCGAAAACGTGCGCTTGGCTCGCGAATACGAATCAGCCTTTGGCCTTCGCGCCACCACACGCGACGGCAAGTTTTGAGTTCAATGCGGGCCGCGAATGTAGGGGGTCGGTCCCGATTCCACGCCCATTGACTGTCAGCAAAAGTGTCAGTGAAACGGTTAAGCGGAGGCCGGTGGGAGGGGGGGCTTCGTGGCGGAGAGTTTACTTGAAACGTCAGCAAAAGCTGATATTTGGCAACAAGTTACAGGCGGGAGTGGGGTGATGCTGACCGTTGCCTGCAACGCATGTGAGGGCAATCACTTACGGCGGTTTTAATCCCTGATTTGTGGCGAGGTGCGAACACCGGCGATGTCCTTCTGGCGGGAACACTTCCTGAGAGGTTTTTCTTTGTTGAGAAGGAGACGAGGTTTCCGTGAGCTAGCCCGATTGTGTTCCTTGTTAAGCACCGTGACATTTGGTGTAATCCTTCTTGGCAAACGCCAAATCCGAACAGGAGCCTGCGTCGAAGTCATCAGGCGCAGCTCGGGAAAGAAGTGAACGCGAACACGCCGGACCGCAGCACCGCCGCCGCTTTTCCCCGGTATCTCACCGGCGAAGTGGTGGCCGATAGCGTGGCACTCCATTGGCCGCAACTTTTTGCCCGGCGATGGCGGCTTCCGAGCGTGGTGGATCGTTTTCTCGTGCCTGCCACGCCCGAGGCACACATTTCTTGCAACCTGCGGGGTATGGCGGAATTTCGGGAACGGGACGTGGGTGGAAAATGGATCACCCGGCGGATCGGCGCAGGCGACCTGTTCGTCACGCGCTCGCGCACGCCCTACGAAGTGAAGTTCCAATCTCCACCCGGTCAGGAACTCGATAATCTTTCCATCCACATCGCCGTCGAGCCGTTCTTGGCTGCGCTGGAGGCGCGTTATCCCGGAAAGGCAGACCGCATCGAGGTCGACGATTTTTTCGGGCGCGATGAGATCCTGTGGCCCATCTGCCTGACCTGCGCAGAGCTTTTGAACGCGCGCGTGCCTGGCAAATCGGCCCGTGTAGCAGCGCTCACTCAGCTCATGGCCGCGCACATCGTTGAAAAGTACACGACGGCCGGAAAGACGCCTGCTCATCTCGGGGGACTTCCCATCCGCCACCTCCGCAAGATCGAGGATTACATCGCCGCACACCTTGCCGACGAAATTTCAATCGAGCAGCTCGCCGAATTGGTGCAACTGAGCGCTTCGCATTTTGCGCATGTTTTCAAAGAGACGACAGGCATGACTCCGCTTCAGTTTGTCACCCGCCAACGCATCACCCTGGCCCAGCAGTTGATCCGCGAAACTTCACGCAGCCTGATTGATGTGGGCCTTGAGGTGGGCTACACCAGTCCTAGCCATTTCGCACAAGTCTTCCGGCGGGTGGTCGGCGTGACGCCCACGGAGTTCCGAAACTCCCTTTAGATTTCCCGCAGGATTGCGACAGGCATCGCAGGATCACGCGAGCAGGACTTGTGACGGTGAGGCAATGTGCTTGCATGAAAACGAACTCTTTTCGCACTCGCACTCAAAAAGCTATCACTGGCGCGGCCCTGGCGGTGGTCATGTCCACACCCGACCTGACCCATGCGGCTGACCAACTAGCCTGGGACAAGACGTTTCCTCAAAGCGACAAGGTGATCCACCAGAAGGTTTCCTTCAATAATCGGCTGGGCATCAATCTGGTCGCGGATCTTTATCTCCCGAAAAGCATCGACCGGTCGAAGAAGCATCCTGCGATCGTGGTCGGCGGGCCATACGGCGCCGTGAAAGAACAAAGCGCGGGGCTGTATGCCCAGACAATGGCAGAGCGCGGCTTTGTGACTATCGCGCACGATCCCTCTTACAACGGCGAGAGCGGCGGCCAGCCGCATTTCACGGCCTCGTTTGAGGCGTTGATTGAGGACTTCAGCGCGGCTGTTGATTTTCTCGGCACGAAGTCATTCGTGGATCGTGAACGCATCGGCATCATCGGCGTCTGCGGCAGTGGCAGCTTTGGTTTGGCTGCGGCGGAAACCGACCCGCGCATCAAGGCCGTGGCGACGGTGAGCATGTATGACATCGGCCAAGCACATCGCCAAGGTCTCGCGGAGAATGTCGATACCGCCGCGCTCAAAAAGAATCTGGCCGACATCTCGAAGCAACGATGGGCTGAAGTGGGTGGCGCTGAGCGGACGATGGGCATAGGAACGCCGCAAACACTCACCGAGAAATCGTCGGCTATCGACAAAGAGTTCTACGACTATTACCGCACACCGCGAGGCCAACACCAGCGTTCTTCCACGGCATTCTGGCGGACGAGTGCCGCCCAGATGATGCTGTTCTCGTCTTTCGAGCACCTTGATTGGATGTCGTCGCGACCGGTGCTGTTTATCACCGGAGACCATGCGCATTCGCGCATCTTCAGCGAGCGCGCTTTCAAGAAAGCGTCAGAGCCGAAGGAACTCTACATCGTGCCCAACGCTGGGCACGTCGATCTCTACGACCGCGTGAACGTGATCCCGTGGGCCAAGCTCACCTCCTTTTTCACCGAGCATCTGAAATAAATGGCGCATGACATCACTCGAAATGTAAGCAACGGAAGTACGCATTCATTATGAACAATCCATTAGACTTCAGCGGCAAGGTAGCGCTCGTCACCGGGGCAGCCGCCGGTATGGGACTGGCAACGGCGCAAGCGTTTGCCAAGGCGGGCGCGGCTGTCGTGCTCGCCGACTTCAACGAAGACACAGTGAAGGCGGAAGCAAAGAAGCTGGTCGCCGCTGGTCACAAGGTGCTATCCGTGCGTTGCGATGTGAGTGATGACGTGCAAGTGGCCGCTATGGTCGAACGCACTGTCGCCGAATTTGGTCGGCTTGATGCCGCGTTCAACAATGCCGGGGTCATGTCTCAGATTGCGCAGACTTCCGACAGCACCCGCGAGGAGTGGGATCGCGTCATCGGCATCAACCTGCGCGGCGTTTGGAGTTGCATGAAACACGAGCTGCGGCACATGGAACGTCAAGGCAGTGGAGCCATCGTCAACAATGCCTCAGTCGGCGCACTCACCGGCAATCCCGGAATCGGTTCTTACATCGCCTCGAAGCATGGAGTGATCGGACTGACTCGCACGGCTGCGCTCGAATACGTGAAGAAGGGCATCCGCGTGAATGCCGTCAATCCTGGCCTGATCGACACCCAAATCGGCCACGCGGTTTTTAAGGGAGATGAGCGAGTCTATGGCGAAGCTGCGAACAGCGTTTCCATCGGACGCGCTGGCCGGCCCGAGGAAATCGCGTCGGTCGTACTTTGGCTGTGCAGTCCGGGGGCGAGTTACGTCGTCGGCCACGGGCTCACGGTGGACGGTGGCATGACGGTGGCGTGATTCTCAAAGATTTAATCAAACGACCCTACAAACACGAACAATTGAAAGGAACAACATGAAAGCAACAGTTCTCTACGGCCCGCGCGACGTGCGTTTCGAGGAACGCGACATGCCGAAAATCGAAAAGCCAACGGACGCGGTCATACGCATCTCTGCAACCTGTGTGTGCGGGTCTGACCTGTGGCCCTATCGAGGGTTGCAGCCGGTCAACGAACCCACGCCGATGGGTCACGAATACTGCGGCATCGTCGAGGAAGTCGGCAGCGCCGTGCGGTCGGTCAAGCCGGGGCAGTTCGTCATCGGCTCGTTCGCCACTTCCGACAACACCTGTCCCCATTGCAAGGCTGGCTACCAGTCGTCGTGTGTGAATCGCGAGTGGATGTTGCGAGCGCAAGCCCCTGTGTTGCGCGTGCCCAATGCGGACGGAACGCTCGTGCTGACTCCAGATATTCCTTCGGATGATTTGATCCCAAGCCTGCTCGCGACATCCGATGTTCTCGGCACGGGCTGGTTTGCTGCGGTCGCCGCCAAGGTCAAACCGGGCAAGGTGGTCGCCGTCGTCGGTGACGGCGCAGTCGGCCTCCTGGGAGTGCTCTCCGCGAAGCAGATGGGCGCGGAGCGAATCATTATTATGAGCCGTCACGCGACGCGGCAAAAAATAGCCCGTGAGTTTGGCGCTACCGACATTGTGACTGAGCGCGGTGATGAGGGTGTGGTTCGCATCAAGGATTTGACGAAAGGCCTCGGCGTTGACTCCGTGCTGGAATGTGTCGGCACGCAAGAATCAATGATGCAAGCGATTCGCTGCACTCGACCAGGCGGCGCGATTGGTTACGTCGGCGTTCCTCATGGAGTCGCACTAAGTGGCGAACAATTGTTCTACACGCATGTTCATCTTCACGGCGGCCCTGCGCCCGTCCGTCAATACCTCCCCGAGTTGATTGATCTCGTGTTGAGCGGGAAGATCAACCCCGGCAAAGTCTTTGACCTGATCCTGCCGCTTGAACAAGTGGCGGACGGCTACCGCGCGATGGATGAACGCCGCGCGATCAAAGCATTGCTCCGTCCTTAAATTCCTGAAAGGAGAAAGCCATGCCTCATGTCATTGTCAAACTCTGGCCCGGAAAATCCGAACAGCAGAAGACCCGGCTTGCCGAAGCCATCGCCAGAAACGTGATGGATATTTTCCATTACGGAGAAGAATCCGTCTCGGTGGCGATGGAAGAAATCACGCCGCAGGACTGGGCGGCGAAGGTCTATCAGCCGGACATCGTTGGCCAGCCAGAAAAGCTCTACAAAAAGCCGGGATACACGATGTAATTCCTCGACACCCAAATCATCATACTCAAAGGAACAAATATGGAAATCAGAAGAATTGGCTCACATCCATCAGCCAAAGGACCGGTCGATTGGTTCACTGGAACGGTGCGCATTGACTCACCGTTCAAGGGTAGCGAACCCGCCCGGGTCACCGGCGTCATTGTCACCTTTGAACCCGGCGCTCGAACCGCGTGGCACACGCATCCGCTGGGCCAGACGCTCATCGTTACAGCCGGGTGCGGATGGGCTCAACGCGAAGGCGGTCAGATTGAGGAGATTCATCCCGGCGATGTCGTTTGGTTTCCGCCCGGCGAGAAACATTGGCATGGCGCAGCACCGACCACGGCCATGACGCACATCGCCATTGCGGAAAATCTCGACGGCAAGGTCGTTGATTGGTTGGAAAAAGTCAGCGACGAAGAATACGGCAAGCACTGAAAGGATAAAACCATGCCTCATGTCATCGCAAAACTCTGGCCCGGATTCGAGGCCCTGAGATATTCTGCGGGGATCGAGGGACGGTCCACTGTCAGTAAAAGTGTCAGTGAAACGGTTAAGCAGAGGCCGATGGGAGGGGGGGCTTCGTGGAGGAGCGTTTACTTGAAACCTCAGCAAAAGCTGATATTTTGCAACAGGTTACAGGCGGGAGTCGGCCGATTCCGACCCTCGCCTCCAGCATCTAAGAGCGTCTTTTGAAAATAGGAGTATCACCGTGAGGACAGGCGTCTGACCATGATTCGGATCATACAAAGTAGGATCATCGCCTCGCTATGATCGGTGCGCACCTCGTAATCAGTGCGCAGGCGTTTGGATTTGAAGAACAACGAGAAAGTTCGTTCGATAATCCAGCGCTTGCGCTGAACATGAAACCCTTTAGTACCGTGAGGAGGCTGCACGATGTCCAATCTGAGCTTGCCCCAAGGTCGCAGGGCTTTGACCCAGGAAACCAAGCGGCCTTGGTATCCTCGGTCCGCCCAAATGATTTGCAACCATCGGAAGGTGCAGACCAATACCGACAGGAGGCGTTGGGCTCCCACACGATCCTGCATGCCTGCCTCAGTGATCCGTACGCCCAGCAGCAAGCCAAGCGTGTCCACCGCCAGATGGCGCTTGCGGCCCTTGATCTTCTTGCCCGCATCGTAGCCGCAGGGACCACCCTGCTCGGCCGTCTTAACCGATTGGCTGTCAATAGTAGCCGCAGTAGGCGCCGCCCGGCGCCCACACGCCTTGCGCAAGCGATCCCGGAGCCGATCGTGGATAAACTTCCAGGTCCAGTCCTGGCTCCACTTGCGAAAATAGCCATAGATCGTACTCCAGGGGCCGAAGTCTTTGGGCAACAGTCGCCACGCGCAACCCGAGCGCACGATGTAGAGAATGGCGTTGAGGAGTTGGCGGCGCTCCAATTTGGGTGGGCGTCCGCGCTTGCCGGGTTTCGCCTTGGGTGCTGGAACCAAGCCTCTGATTTCATTCCACTCTTGGTCGGTGAGGTCGGTTGGGTACGGATGCATTTGCATCCGCCCTATTTATGACGCCGGGCTCATGTGGTACAACATAAGTACCTTACTTATGATTGGCCATTACCCATTTTCAAAACACGCTCTAAGTGTGTAAACTGCCTGACGATGCTGGTATTCATGTGGATTCCGCGCAACGCCAGCACTGAGCGATGCGGATGTGTGCAGTGATCTGGTACGGCGTTCTCATGGCTCTTTGGGCATACTCAGCTGCATCCATGCGGCAGGCAATCCTGACTCGTACCGTGTAAGATAGCTCTCCAATGGCGGTGCGATTCCCGTGACACGAACCTCGCCCTCGATCCGATCAACCAGAATCGGCGCGTTGCCTGCAACCATATCGCTCCTCTTTTTCGAAGCAAGAAACGCGCGGCTGTCGTAAAAGAAAACCCAACCGTACGGCCGTTTGAGAGTGCGCTCTGGCACGATGACACAACCATCTCCTGTCACGACCCGAACCCAGGTCTGAGCCAACTCCGCCGCTTGTGCAAATGTGAGCATCGTGTCAAGCCGAACATCGACACTCGGCGACGCGCGGTCCAGAGTACCCGATTGAAACCCCTGTCCAATCGGCGCGTGCACCGCAATAGAGGTCCGGCGGTTTCATTTCCTATCCAAAGACGCTACCTCTTGGTTCGGACGATAGCAAACGCGCAGATCGTAGCGATAGCGGCCCACCCCAGAAGGAACCCAGGAGTAAACCAAGTGCGCCCGAATACGTGGCCCCGGCTCTCGACCCTTGGAGCGGCAAAGAAGTACCAAACCGCCGCTAGAAGAATCCCGCAGGCGGAAATTGTAAAGCGGTCACGCCTCATAACTCCGCCGAACACTTCCGACGAGCGACTCCGCGCCGGTGACCTGCGATTTGTCCGACCCAGCTGGCCGCGGGGTTCGCTGCGGCGAGACGGCTAAACTTCGTCGTCGTCATTGAAAACTGGAATCTGCCTTTTCGGCTTCACCAGACTCTTGACCTTCTTCACGGGCAGCCGCCCGCGGTCAGTCCAAAGTATCTCAACCCCATCCTCGATCTCCTCATAGACTGGCAACAACATCGATATGCCGACAAAGCGCCACTCTCCACCGCGTGTCCTTGCTCGGTCTCCTGCCCGTCCGAGCCCAACAGCCTTTCGATACGCCTCCTCGCGACTCTTGGCGCGAAGAAGCCTCGTATTCTCCCAAACTCGGCAACGTGAGGCTGGGGACAACGTCTTCTGGCGATTTGATACACACTGCTGGACTTCGCAAAACACCCACCAGCCAGTGTGGTCCCTGTTTCTAGACGCCACTTTGCGCATACGAGGCTAACGGTGCGCCTCACATACCGCCGCAGAGGCAGCAGGTTCAGCGCAGAGATGATGCTCAACAAATCCAGATGAACCGTCGAACGCGAAGCGCGGACGGCGGTTAGGTGCAGGCGCTAAGTTGTTAGGCGTCATTTGGGTGCGAGTTCGCCAAACCAATAGGAAGCTGTAACTCCGCCATCCATGAGAAAATCGCTGCCGGTGATGAATGCGCCGTCTGGCCCCATCAGCAGCGCACCAACTGCGCCCACCTCGTCTGGTGTGCCAGCGCGTCCGACCGGACAAAGCTCAATCATGCGCCTATATCCCGGACCGCGCGGACCACTCAACTCGTCGCGAGCCAGCGGTGTGATAATGATGCCGGGGCTGATAGTATTGACACGCGCGCCGCGCCTACCCCAACGCACCGCCTCGGCCATGACTCGAAGCGAATTGGCGCGCTTGGAAATCTGGTAGGCGTGGAGCGAATCCCTGATTTGGTCTGACTGGAGCATCGGAAGAGCAAGCAAGTCATCGGCAGGTGTGGTCGCCAGCGCCTTGTCCTGGGCGGATGTTAGCGCCGGGAGACGATGCCCTGACTGCGAAGCAATCACGACGCACGCTCCGCCACGCTCGATGACATTCCCGAACTCCTCCAGCACCAGCGCCGTGCCATACAAATCAACCTTCAGGATTGTGGCGGGCGATGCCTGCGTGGGCGACACACCAGCGGCATGAATGACACCGGTAATGCTGCCGATAGCCGTGGCTGCCTCGACAAGTGCGTGAACGGACTGGCGCGAGGAGACATCCACAGTCGCGGTGCTCACCTCAAACCCGGCGTCGCTGAGGACTCTTGCCGCTGCTTCGGCGTTTTCCGCGCGCAAATCGGCCAGCACGACATGCTTGCCTGCACTGACTCGCCGCGCAATCGCTTGGCCGATTGAACCAGCACCGATGAGGACGACTACATTAGTTAGTGGCATAGATAGAGTGCGCGATGACGCCTAACGATTGTCGTCAGGCATTCAGGGCACCGGACTCGCGACAAACAGAACAGCACAAACCGGAGTTGCCTGCACGGAATTGTTGAACTAAGCCGCTCCGCGGCGAGGAGCTTTGTGGGTTTTGGAGTCGGTGGGAACGCGGCGGCATGGCCCGAGTCTACTATGATTGGGGCGCATGAAAAGCACCAACTATTCATCCACCAGTCCAATCAAACCCCACAGCAAACAAGCGCAAGCCTCAGCCAAGCCAGGCGATTACGAGCCTAAGGCCTCCGTCCCAATCGCCGTTCGCACGACCGGACGGGAGTATGTCAACCCCATCGACTATCAACATCCCTACGAGTCGATGTCCAGCTTCTCCGAGCTTTTGGCTTTGCGCTACGACGCCAATCGGACCCGTCATGCCTATTACCGTCAACTGCGCTTGATCCACGAGCACTTCGGCTGTGACCCCGCGACCCTGAGCGAGGCCCAGCTGCGCGACTACTTCCTCTTTGTTAAGCTCAAGAAGCGCTGGAGGCCCAAGAGCATCCGGCAGGCCCTCGCCGCCTCCAAGATGTTCCTGGTCAATCTGCTTGGTCACGCTGAGTGGCGGGTCTTTTCCCAGATTCGCACCAAAGATCACGACACCCTTCCGGCCGTGCTCACCCGCCAGCAAGTCCACGACCTGCTCGCTCACATCCGCCTGCGTCGCTATCGCACTCCACTCAAGCTTATTTACTGCTGCGGGCTGCGCTTGAGTGAATGCTTGGGCCTGACCATTCACGACATCCGCGGCCAGGAAAACAAACTGCTCATTCGCCACAGCAAGGGACACCAGGATCGGGTGGCGCCCTTGCCCACCACCATGTACGAGGAACTGCGTCGCTACTGGGCTTTCCATCGTCATCCTCTCTTGCTCTTCCCCAACGTGGGCCGCGGTGATCACAACCGCCAAGCCCTTGCCCAGCGCATGCACGGTGCGACCTTTCCGATGCCCTGTTCCTCCCTCCAACGGCTGCTGATCCTCGCGCGCAAGCATCTGAATATCCCCGCAGCTTCGGTCCATTCTTTGCGGCAAAATGCCGCGTCCCGGGAAATGCCGAGCCGGAAGAGCGAGCTGATTTGATTGGGAGGTAGAGCCGGTTTCTTTGGGTTTTCAACGCGGCATTTGTCGGTTGTCCTTTCTTGGTCCCCGCAATTCCGCAGGGGTCAGAAAGGACATTCATGATCAATCGTTTCCAGTGGAACAGTGCTAAAGGGAGTCGGTATCGGTGCGGTCCAATAGGGCCGCTCTTGGACGGGTTCGCCGCTCTGCTTTCAGAGCAAGGATACTCTAGGCGAGCTGCCCGGCGGGGCGGCTCGCCGGAAGCCAAGAGCGCTCGCGAGTTGCGGTTTGGCCGATCTTGGTATCCAATATGGATAGTTTCCCGAGCTGATGTCCGCCTTCTCGCGGGGGCGATGGCCAGAGAAATGGTTCATGCAACCGGAACCGCAACAAATGACTCAATTCTCGAGGCGGCTGGGGCGGAAATGCCGTTCAAGCGGGCTGCCACATTACGATCACCAGCCGAAGCCCAACGATGCAATGGTACGCACACTCTAGAGCAACGACACACACGATCGATCCGTCTTGATGGATTGGGACAGTCTCGATCTCCAGCGTCTCGTCATTTTTCCACCTCTGCATTTGCCTGCATCCACCCATTGACCATTTGCGTTTACGATTATTGGGAATAAAATACATCGTTGCCTTTCGCCTCCTGAGATTTGGGACGCGCGCGTTGCGAATCCTCAGGTCGGAAACCAATCCATGAGCCGTTTGCTTAGTTCGACTGATGCTGGCCAGGCGAGGGCGGCGGAGGAGTTGCAGCCCCTGGTCTATGACGAACTGCGCCGGTTGGCGGCGGCGCGCATGGCCAACGAGCAACTGGGGCATACTCTCCAACCCACCGCCCTTGTCCACGAAGCCTGGCTGAGGCTCGGCGGCGACGCCCAGCCGGCGTGGCAAAATCGCGCCCCTTTTTTTTTCGCCGCCGCGTCTGAAGCCATGCGTCGCATACTGATCGAACGCGCCCGGCGGCGGCCAGGCGCGGTTGGACGTGGACGAAATCGAAATCCCGTCCCTGGGGCATGACGAACAGGTCCTAGCGGTGAATGAAGCGCTGGAAAAGTTTGCCACTTTTGATCCGCGCAAGACGGAATTGGTGAAGCTGCGATACTTCGTGGGCATGAGTTTCGAAGAGGCGGCCAGCGCCTTGGGCATAGCGGTCCCCACCGCCAAGCAGTGGTGGGCCTATGCGCGCGCCTGGCTCACCGTCGAAATGCGTGGCCCGTCGGCGGGCTGACCAGCGGCAGGCCGAGCGGCTCGGGCCTTTTTCCCCGGCGGCACATGGGTGTCCCAGGTGCGGCCGGACTCCGGCTCGACGTGGGTAAATCCCATGCCTGGCGGCGGATTGGGAATGCGGATGAGGTGCTGGCAGGCCGGGCATTGAATCTGCCGGCCCGCGTAACATGGGTCGCACTTCAAGGGTTGATCGCAGTGGGGACAATAGAATTTGAATTCCGGCGCCTTCATAGGGCTTTGCTTGTAACATGCGCGAAGCTGCGGCGAAAAGTATGCGCAAGAATCACCAATATACATCATACTTTTTTTCCAGCGCTTGCACATGTAGAATTGAATGATTCAACCGCAACCGCCCATGCCATCGCCCCAGGAACGTGAGGCCGCGCTGTTTGCGCTGGCCTTGGAAGAAGCCGCCGGCTGAACGGCCAGCCTTGCTGGCGGCCGTCTGCGGCAATGACCGCACGCTGCAACAGCGGCTGGAAGCACTGCTTGCCGCGCATGAGGAAGCCAATCCGGCGCTGGATGCGGGGCCTGTTGCGTCGCCCACCGTCAAGGCGACGATAAAGATCGAATTGGCCGACGCGCCGGACGAAGCGGTTGGCCAGGTTATTGGTCGCTACAAGGTCTTGCAAAAAATCGGCGAAGGCGGCTGTGGCGCCGTCTATATGGCAGAACAGGAGCAACCCGTTCGCCGCCGCGTCGCCCTCAAGGTCATCAAGTTGGGGATGGACACCAAGGCGGTCATCGCCCGCTTCGAGGCCGAACGTCAAGCATTGGCGCTGATGGACCATCCCAACATCGCCAAGGTGCTCGATGCCGGCTCCACCGACACCGGCCGGCCTTACTTCGTCATGGAACTGGTGCGCGGCATCAAGTTCACCGAGTATTGCGACCAGAACAAGCTGCCCACGCGCGAACGGCTTGAGCTGTTTATCAAGATTTGCCAGGCCATTCAACACGCGCACCAAAAGGGCATCATCCACCGCGACATCAAGCCGTCGAACATTTTGGTCACGATGCACGACGGGGTTCCCGTCCCCAAAGTGATTGACTTCGGCATCGCCAAAGCGACCACCGACCAGCGTCTCACGGACAAAACGCTCTTCACGGCCTATGAACAGTTCATCGGCACGCCGGCTTACATGAGTCCGGAGCAAGCGGAGATGAGCGGGCTGGATATTGACACCCGCAGCGACATTTATTCGCTCGGCGTGCTGCTTTACGAACTGCTGGCCGGCAGCACGCCCTTCGATCCGAAGGAGCTGATGGCCTCGGGCATCGACGGGATGCGGAAAACGATTCGCGACAAAGAACCTCAGCGCCCCAGCACGCGGCTGGCCACGCTCGGAGCCGATCAACTCACGACCACGGCCAAACGCCGCTCCGCCGACACCTCGAAGCTGATGCACCAGCTCAAGGGCGACCTGGACTGGATCGTGATGAAGTGCCTGGAGAAGGATCGCACGCGGCGTTACGAAACGGCCAACGGCTTGGCCGCCGACCTCAAGCGCCACCTAGGCAACGAGCCGGTGGCCGCCCGGCCACCGAGCGTGGCTTACAAATTTCAAAAAGCGGCTCGACGGAACAAGCTCGCCTTCGGCGCCGGGGCGGCCGTGGTGGCGGCACTGGTGGTGGGGCTGGCCTTGGCGGCGAGCGGATGGCGTCAGACGCTCGTCGAGAGGGACAAAGCGCTTCAGGCCAAGAGAGCAGAAGAAACGCAAAGGCAAATTGCTGAAACCAGTGCGCGGGTCGCAAAAGAGCAGAAAGCCCTCGCCGACCACCTGCTCTACGCCGCCGACATGAACCTGGCGGAGCAAGCGTGGGAGCAAGCCGCTGTCGGCCGGGTGCGGGAACTACTTGAGGAAACTAAAGGATTTCTGAGCCGCGGTTTTGAATGGTATTATTGGGAGCGGCAAAGCCACTTGGACTTGAAGACATTGCGAGGCCATCTGGGAGGAGTAAGTTCGGTGGCCTTTTCCCCGGACGGCCAGCGGATCGTCACGGGGGGTTGGGATACCACGGCCAAGGTGTGGGAGGCGGCCAGCGGCAAGGAACTGCTCACCCTCAAGGGGCACGGCAGCAGGGTTTCATCTGTGGCCTTCTCCCCGGATGGCCAGCGAATTGTCACAGGCAGTGATGACAATACGGCCAAGGTGTGGGAAGCGGCCAGCGGCAAGGAACTGCTCACCCTCAAGGGGCACAGCCACGGGGTCAACTCTGTGGCCTTTTCCCCGGACGGCCAGCGGATTGTCACGGGGGGTGGGGATACCACGGCCAAGGTGTGGGAGGCGGCCAGCGGCAAGGAACTCCTCACCCTCAAGGGGCACGGCCAACTGATTTCATCTGTGGCCTTCTCCCCGGATGGCCAGCGGATCGTCACGGGCAGTGAAGATAAGACGGCCAAGGTGTGGGAGGCGGCCAGCGGCAAGGAACTCCTCACCCTCAAGGGGCACCGCAGTTGGGTTTCATCTGTGGCCTTTTCCCCGGACAGCCAGCGGATTGTTACCGGCAGTGATGACAATACGGCCAAGGTGTGGGAGGCGGCCAGCGGCAAGGAACTCCTCACCCTCAAGGGGCACGGCGGCGGGGTTTCATCTGTGGCCTTTTCCCCGGACGGCCGGCGGATTGTCACGGGCAGTTACGATACCACAGCCAAGGTGTGGGAGGCGGCCAGCGGCAAGGAACTCCTCGCTCTCAAGGGGCACGGCCACGGGATCTACTCTGTGGCCTTCTCCCCGGATGGCCAGCGAATTGTCACAGGCAGTGATGACAATACGGCCAAGGTGTGGGAGGCGGCCAGCGGCAGGGAACTGCTCACCCTCAAGGGGCACGGCAGCCTTGTTTTGTCTGTGGCCTTCTCCCGGGATGGCCAGCGGATTGTCACGGGCAGTGATGACAATACGGCCAAGGTGTGGGAGGCGGCCAGCGGCAAGGAACTCTACACCCTCAAGGGGCACGGCCAACTGATTTCATCTGTGGCCTTTTCCCCGGACGGCCGGCGGATTGTCACGGGCAGTTACGATACCACGGCCAAGGTGTGGGAGGCGGCCAGCGGCAAGGAACTCCTCACCCTCAAGGGGCACGGCCAAGCGGTTTCATCTGTGGCCTTCTCCCCGGATGGCCAGCGGATTGCCACGGGCAGTCATGATAACACGGCCAAGGTGTGGGAGGCGGCGACCCCCGAACAGGTGGCCGCTTGGCAGGAGGAAGAGCAAGCAGCGGAACAGCGGTTGGCGCGGCTGCGCGCCGCGGCCGAGAAAGGGGACAGCAAACAGCCATGAACCCCTCTCGTGAAGAAACCCTGCTCGCGCTGGCCCTGGAGAAACCTCCCGGAAAGCGCGACCGCATTTCTGGACGCCGTGTGCGCCGGCGATGCCGCTTTGCGCCAGCGCCTGGAGGCGCTGCTGGCCGCCCACGACAAGCCGGATGAGTCGCCGCCCGCCGCGAATCCGCCCGCCGTCAAAGCGACAATCAGAATTGAACTGACCGAGTCTGAAAACGAAGCCGTGGGCCAAATCATTGGCCATTACAAGATTCTGGAGAAGGTTGGCGAAGGCGGTTGCGGCGTGGTTTATGTCGCCGAGCAAACTGAACCAGAATCTTGTAGCGGCCGATCACGGTCCCCGGCCCTTCCTCGGCTGGGACGGCCATCGTCGCCTCACCCCCAGCGCCGCCGGGCCCATCCTTGGGTCATGGTCCACGACGGCGGCTTGCATGAAGCCGTCCTGCTGGAAATGATGGTCCAACAAGAGTTGCACGCGCTGGCGCAGGGCCGAGTCTTTGCCGCAGGCCCCATCCAGGTAAGCGGCCCGTTCGGCGGTGGTGCCCCGCTCCAATGCCTCGAAGAAAATCTCCTTCTCGGTTCCGGCGGGCGAATGGGGCGATTGGTCCATAAATCGGTGCTTCACTCTATAGAACGCAAACCGCATCCAAATCACGCCACTCAATTTGCTGAGGAGCGCTGGTTCAGAATCTCGGAATGGCCCCTCAAACTCGGCCTTTGTTCCACCACAAGCCCTTAACCGCGCGTGTCGCCCCGAATGGCCCGTTTCAGCCAGGCCCCGGCGAACAGCCAACGCCGGTCCGCCGTCCGAGGCGCAATCTGGAGAGCCGCCGCTATCTCGGGGATGGTCATCCTTATGCAACCCGATGGATTGCGCGCTTACGTGGCGGTCGGTTCGCAGAATGGGGTGACGATCATCAGCTTGAAAACGATGGAAGCCGCCGGTCACATCGAGACTGGACCTGGACCTGACGGTTTGGCTTGGGCGATTAAAGACTAACGCTATCGCCTAACCTCGAAACGACAGTTGCACGGTGACCGAGTTGTCGACGAAGGATTATCCGCAGGCATTGACACCCTGGTTCCAGTCGGCGTATTTGAGGGGCATGCGACGAATACCGAGGCCCTCACCGCCAGGCGCCCTCATCATCCTGAGGCAGGTGGAAAAGCACGAATGGCTTTTCACGCTTTCACGGATTCCGTTGTCAGCATCCCGAACAATGACGTGACGCATGAAGGCCAAACCCAAACGGC
>Ga0265314_10001883_pt1 | contig 22483 bp, 15 predicted proteins | sample 4126metaG_FD_203106 | JGI IMG/M metagenome (GOLD analysis project Ga0265314, IMG submission 203106) | Rhizosphere microbial communities from Carex aquatilis grown in University of Washington, Seatle, WA, United States - 4-1-26 metaG | ecosystem: Host-associated > Plants > Roots > Rhizosphere >... | reverse complement strand
CACCTCTCGTGCCGGATCTGATGGTGTCACAAGCCGCGACCTGGGCGGACAACGAGGATCAGCTCGTGACGCGCAATCTGACGCGGCCTTCCGCGCAACGGCCCGCGCGTGTGCCCACGCTCCTCGATTCGCCGCTGACCGAGAGCGGCGAGCTCGTCGGCACGCCGGCCTACATGGCGCCGGAGCAGCACAAGGGCGAGATGATCGATGTTCGAACGGATCAGTTCAGCTTTTGCGTCGCACTCCACGAGGCGCTCTATGGCGAGCGCCCGTTCGAGGGAAGATCCGTCCTCGAGCTGACCACCAATGTCATCGCCGGTCGCGTACGAGCCGCCCCCGCCAACGCCAAGGTTCCGGGGTGGTTGCGTCGCGTGGTGCTACGCGGGTTGCGCGCGGACCGTGCAGCGCGCTACCCCTCGATGGACGCTCTGCTCCAGGCGTTACGGAAAGATCGATCGCGCAAGTTTCGGACCGCGATGGCGATGACCCTGCCGGCCATCGCGCTGACGCTCTCGGTGGGGATCGCAGCTCGCGGCGAGCTCCGGCATCGAAATCTATGTCTGGGCGGCGTCGCGCAGCTCGCCGGCGTATGGGAGCCGCCCGGCTCGCCCTCTGATTCCGGGCGCAGGGACGAGATCCGGCGCGCCTTCCTGGCCACCGGCCGGCCTTACGCTGCCGACTCGTTCACCGCCGTCGCCGCCGAGCTCGACCGCTACGTCTCGCGGTGGCGCGACATGCATCGCGAAGCTTGCGAGGCGACCAACCTTCGCGGTGAGCAATCGGCCGAGGTCCTCGATCTCCGTATGGCCTGTCTCGATCAATGCCTCGCCGAGGCGCAGGACCTGACGACGGTCTTCGTTCATCCAGATGCCGACGTGGTCCTGAGATCGGTGGAGGCGGTGCAAGCATTGAAGCCGATCGAGCCGTGCGCCGACATCGCCACACTGCGCGCCGTCGTTCGCATGCCGCAGAATCCCGCGGAGCGCCTCAAGCTGTCCGATCTGCGCACGCGATTGGTGTCGGTCAAGGCGACGGTCATCGCCGGGAGATACCAGGCCGCCGCCGCCAGCGTCTCCCGGCTGGTGGAGGAGGCGGCGCAAACCAACTACGCGCCCGTCATGGCGGAGACGCTGCTGCAGCAGGGCGAGATCGAGGAGTTGAACGGCAAGTCCGAGCTGGCGGAGAAGAGCTACGAGCAGGCGATCTGGCTGGCCGAGGGTTCGCGACACGACGAGGCGGTGCTGGAGGCAGCGGGTCAGCTGATCGCCGTCACCGGCTTTTCACTGAGGCGCCACCGCGACGGCGAGCGCTGGGCCAGCTTCACCGAGGCCGTCCTGAACCGCGTCGGCGCGGGACACGATCTGATGGAGGCGTGGCGTGCAAACAATCTTGCCACCGTCTACCTGGACGAGGAACGGCTCGAGGACGCGCTGCGGATGTTCGGAGACGCCGTGGCGATGAAGGTCCGCGCCCTCGGCAGCAAGCACTTCGACGTCGCGATATCACTCGGCAACGAGGCCGAAGTCCTGTTCCTGCTCGGCCGCACCGTGGAGGCCGTGCAAAAGAATCAACAGGTCATCGACATGTTTCGCGACACCCTCGGGCCGGAGCATCCCAGGACCGCCGGCGCGTGGGCGAGCCAGGCCGAGTACCTGGACGCGCGCGGCGACTACAGCCAAGCCGGCGCCGCCGCGGAACGTGCGCTCGCGATCCTCGACGATGAGCCGGCCGCCAACCCGGCGCAGGTCGCAACCGCGCTGGTCGCGCTCGGCGTGAGCTGGTACGAGCGCCACGTCCCGGCGCAGGCGGTTGCGCCGCTGGAACGCGGATTGCGCATCGGGGTCAACGGCCTCCTCGACGCCGCCCGGCACGGGATTGCAAGGTTTGCGCTGGCGCGCGCGCTCGACGAGGCTTTCGGGCCGTCAGCGCGCTCGCTGGCCCTGGCGACAATGGCCCGCGAGGACTTCGACGAGAACCCGCGCCTCGAAGGCTGGAAGAGACGTGTCGAGCAATGGCTCGAGACGCGCGGTGCAATGTCAGCAGCGGGTTCGCCGCGGCTCCCTCTCCGACGGGTGAAGTCGGCGCCTGCTTCCTCCCGGGAACGTAGACGATCACCCTGACTCGCCCCGGTTACGTGCATCCGCGGCGACCGATGAGCGCGCGCGTGCCGATCACACGAGCGCCTCGTCGACTGTCGTGATGGACGGTGATAAGCAATGCCAGAGCGACGAGGAAACCCACTATGAGCCTTCTGGTTGAGGAAGTTCCCGGGCAGATCTGGGTGCAGGAGCGACGTCTGTGGTTCGGTGGGGTGCGCCTCCGGAGCCGCACGACCATCGTGCGGCTCAGTGACGGAAGGCTCTGGGTACATAGCCCAGCTGAGCCGACGCCTGAGGCGTGCGGCGAGCTGGACAGGCTGGGCGAGGTTGCCTGGATCGTGGTGCCAAACCGATTCCATCACTTGAACGCGGCGGCGATGAAGAACCGGTATCCCGGTGCGCAGGTCGTTGCTCCCCTTTCGGCCAAGTCGAGAAACGACGCCGTTGTGTTGGACCACGATATCTCGAGTCCCACGCTCGACGCGCTCTTTCCGGACCTCCGCAGCGCGCCGCTCCGGGGGGTGCCATTCCTCGAGGAGACGACGTTTTTCCACCAGCCGAGTCGGACGTTGATCGGGGCCGATCTGATGATGACGGGCTCGGCCAAGGATCATTGGACCTGGCGGTGGGTCGCGAGGGTCCTCGGTCAATACGGTACCTTCAAGGCGCCCCCCGACGTCCGCATGCACACCAAACCAGGACCGGACTTGCGCGAGTCCTTGGCGGCTTTGATGTCGCTCCCGATGGAGCGGGTCCTGGTTGCGCATTCCGACGCAATCCGTGAACGGCCCGTCGAGCAGCTGGCCGCGGCCTGGCAATTTGCCTTGGCGAAGTGATCCGGCCTCACGTCTCGTGCGTGCCTTGCAGCGAGGTGGTGCAGGAGCACAGCAGCAGCAGCAGGGGAGCTCGCCAGGACCGACGTCTCGCTCCTGACCCAGGTCACCTGACGTACCTTTTCAAGATCTCGACGACCTCCGCCCACGACGCCCTCCCGCCCACGACGCCCTTCCCAGGTTGATTTCGTAGCCGTCCCCACGACGCCGATCCCTAGCCACGGCGCCCTTCCCCTAGCCACGGCGCCCTTCCCAGATTGATTTCGTGGCCGGTGCGCTCCGCGCTTGGCACGGCGTGTGTCTGGGCGCGCGCACCGTCGGGTCCACCCAACTCATTGATCTCTCATCCGCAGGCCGTCCCGATTTGGGACAGTGGCCGTCCAGGCGGACGGTTCCATCGGCGACCGATAGAACACATCAACCTGGGTGCGGTCCTCACGCGGCCTTGTCTTGTGAACGAAAGTACACAGATAGACTGATATGGAAGCCAGTAGACAAACAGCGGAGCGGTCACGCAAGAGCAGCGGGAGCGCCCGAATCGTCCTTGCGGTCCTCGCCCTTCTTTCGGGGTGTTACGGTCGAGGCTGCGAGTGCGGCTGGGGTCGGGGCCACGGCGATCGCGATCATGGCCACGATAGAGGTCGGGATCACGATCGACGTTAGGGCGTCATCTGCTGAACCCATTGCTTCCGCCAGGCTGGCGCCTCGAAGGGGTCGGCGAAATACTGCGTCTCGTGGACGACCTTGCCGTTGCGGAACTCCATGATGCTCACGGTGTGCGCCAACCGGTCGTTGTAGTCGATTGTGTATTCCGTGACCCAGAGATCCCCGTTTCCGAGGATCCGCTTGACCTTGAAACCGGACGGCTTGCCGGGATGATGACTGCGCAAGGCCTGCAAGTTGCTCCGCCCGAGGATTCGCTCGCCCGACTGGGGATAGTCACAAATGACATCGTCATCGTAAATATCGTGTTCCGCGTTGGCGTCGCCGACCGCTGACGCGTGCCAATGCCTATCCAGGGTCGCACGGATCTGTTCTTCGTCTTCTTCCATGGATCTACCTCCGTCCCCACCCTCCTCGAAACCTGGGACCTCCGAGATCCTTAGGCAACCGATTCGATCGCGGTCAAGAGCGGTGAAAACAATGGACCTGGCTCAGCCCCGGCGATTCGGGTCTGCGCTTCGACGAGCCTCTGGCTGAGGACGTCGACCACCGTGTTCGGGGGGGATGTTCTGGACGGTACGAGGCGCCTCCGGCGCAGAAGATCAACCTGGGTGGGGTGTTCTGAGGGGCTTAGGGCCCACCGGTAAGCGCGCCGCGCAGGAGTGTCGCGAGCACGCCCAGGGCTCCTAGGATCGCGCCTACTGAGGCCAGGATCTTACGGCGAGCGCTGTCGGGGACCTTCTCTCCGTGCTGCGAATCGGAGCGGAGGCGGCGAAAAATATAGATGCTGTTGCCAATCGCGCCGGCGGACAGCAAGAAGAACGGGTTGCAGAAGAAGCTCGCCAGACCGAGCAAGACGTTGCCGTAGGCCAAGTTGCGCGCCATCTGCGCGCTCTGACTGTGCCCGGCGGCAACTTGCGCGAGGGCCCGGAGTGGATACCATACCGGATCACCCCACCAAGGTTGATCCGACGAGCCGGCGTTCAATCGTCAACTTCACCCTGATTGTCGCCCCCTGGCTGGGCGATCACCCCGAAACCGCGCTCGCTTCCATCGAGGTGTCGTGGGCCGGCCACAACAGCGGCACAGGTCAAACGCCGAGCTCGATCGTCTGGAGTCCCGACGTCGCGCTGACGCCCGGCCAAACCTACTGTTACTACGCCGTCTATCGAAGCGGCGGATTCTGCGCGGATCTACAGCTCCTTCGCCGGTGGAACCGGCTGGGGCGACGCGTCCAGGTGGGACGCTGGCCAGTACATCCTCGACTTCGATTGACCGAGCGAACGCGTCCCGCCCCCGGCTGGCGAAGCCCGAACCCTTGATCGCCGCGCCCCCCTCGGCCTATCGTCCCCCGGCGGGCGCACGTCGCCCGCCGCCGTGAACCTGAATCAATTCCTCCTCGATCTCTATCGCCTGGCGCCCAGCGCGCCGTCGCCGGAGTTCAGCGGCGCGGTCCTCGAACGATTGAAACGCGAGTTGCCGTTCGACACCGCGCTTTGGGGGACGTTCACGGGGACCCCGCAGGGGCCGCGGCCGCACTGGGTCTATCTCCACGCGTTGCCCGACGAGATGCTACGTGAGTACGAGCCGGTCAAGCACCTCGACGTCCTGAACGCGAAGTTGATCGCCAACCCCGGGCGGACGACGGCGATGTCGCTGGCACGCGCGCAGCGCACGGCGCACCCGGATGTGATCGCTCACGCGCGGCGCTGGGGCATGGAGAACACGCTGGCGACGGTGGCGCTCGAATCGCCGCTGAACCTGTACACGATCGTCTCGCTCTATCGTCGCGATGCGCGGCGGCTGTACAGCGAACGGGAACGTCGGTTCAAGCAGATGATCCTCGCCCACCTGGTCGCGGCCTGGCACATGAACGCGATGCGGTTCCTCGACGCGCCCGAAGCCGAGCCGCGCGGCCTGCTGCGCGCGCGGGCGCGCATCGATGCGCTGGGCGTGATTCACAACGCCGACGCGGGCCTCGTCGATCTGCTTCGCCGCGAGGTGCCGGGCTGGACCGGCCCGGTGGTGCCGCCGGACGTTTTGGCGGCGGTGCGCGGCGGCCGCGGCCGCTACGACGGGCGCCAGGTCGTTGTGTCGTCGGTGCGCGCGCTGCACGATCGCACGCTGGTGATCAGCGCACGGCCGCGCGCGCCGGTCGATGCGCTGTCGGAGCGCGAACGCGAAGTGTCGCGCGAATTCGCCGCAGGCAAGACCCACAAAGAGATCGCCGCGTTGTTCGGAACGTCGCCGGCGACGGTGCGCAGCCAGCTCCAGGCGGCGTATGCGAAGCTGGGCGTCCGCACGAAAGTCGACCTCGGCAAGCACCTGCCAGACTGACTGGCGTCGGCGGCGTACTGCATTTGCAGGATTCCCGCGGCCGCGGTGGCGGTGCACTCTCGGCGCATGGAGCGTCGTGACTGCTCATGCCTCGTCGCCGCCGCGGTGCTGGCGATCACGCTCGGGGGCTGCGGCGGAGGCGGCGCAAGATCGGGAGACGGGACGCCCGATGGCGGCTCGCTGGGCGGCACCGCCGGCGGGTCCGCCGGCAGCGACGGCGGCGATGCCACCGACGCGGGCGAGCAAGTGCTGCCGCCGTACCTCGGACGCATCGTATTGACGCCGGCGGCCTTGTTGTTCACCGACGCTGGCCAGACCGCGACGCTGCACGCGCAGGCGTTCGACGCCACCGGCGCGCCAATGGCCGCGACGTTCACGTTCACGTCGTCGCAGCCCGATCAGGTCGCGGTGGACGGCAATGGGAATGTCACCTCGATGGTGGCGGTCGGCTCGACGCAAATCACGGTCACGGGCGCCGGGCTGACGTCGCGGCCCCTGCTGGTGCTGGTGGTCGAGCCGCAGCCCGGGACGGTGCTGATCTCAGACGCACAGGTGGTCGCTCTGCCGAAGCAGGTCGACCCGACGGCCGATCCGGTGCCCGGCGCGCAGTTTCAAGTCACGCTCGACGGCGTGGGCCCTCTCGCGCCCGGCACGATGCTGATCTCGCGCGAGGCGAACCCGATCGCCGGCCAGGTCGTGTCGACGTCACCCAACGGCACGCACACCGACGTCGTCTACCAGCTGCCGGCGTTGCTGGACCTGTTCGCGCGTCTCGACATGCGCGCCGGCTACGACTACGACCTGCAGACGGCGGCCGACGACGAGGCGATCGCCGCCATGGGCGCCGGCGCGGCGCGCGTGGCGCCGTTCGGGCTGGTGGGCCGGTCGTCGGCGCTGGATGTCGACATCGGACCGTTCAAATGCAAGGCGGACGTCAACCCCGCCGGTATCACGATCACGCAGAGCCTGACGCTGACGCCCACGTTGCACTTCGACGCCGTCTTCCTCAAGGACGAGGACGGCGATTGGACCGACGCCGTGATGGTCGTCAGCGGCAACATTCAATCGACCGGAAAGGTGTCGGCCAAGCTGGCCATCGGCGCGGTCGCGTCGCTGTCGTGCAAGTATCAATGGAAGGAATTCATCCCACCGGTTGCGGGGCCATTGTCGTTTCTGATCGCGCCGCGCATCCCGATCGGCGTCAAGGCGTCAATCAAGGGGGCGGCAACGTTCAGCACGATGGACATCGGCGGCAAGATCGAAGAGTCGGCGGACTTCAACTTCGGTTTCAGCGCCGGTTTGCACGGCACGGGCGACATTGCCACGTTCAACCTCGGGGACCCGACCATCAAGGCGGTTTACCCGGTGAACATGGACATCATCCCCGCGACGGTCGAGATCAGCGCGGCGCTGGGCGCGTATGCGTCGTTGAACGTGTCGATCCTGGAGATCGGGCTCGCCGACGCGTTCGTGGGCGCCAAGATCAAGTATCAGATGATGCTGCTCGCAAACCAGCTGGCCACTCAGACGCCGAACAAGTACCAGCTCAAAGCGCCGGTGCTGGACGTGGGGCCCGGCTCCGGCGTCGACAAGGCGCTCAGCTTCCTGGGTGGTAGCGTGAGCTTCAAGACGAGCATCACCACCGAAGGCCCGGTCGTCGCCGAGTCGCCGTCCGGAACGTTCACGGCCGACAACAAGAACGTCGACGTGCCCGCCAACAAGCCCATCAACTTCACGGTGAGCCTGGACCCAACGACGACCAGCTTCCTCGGGACCTCCAATGTCGCCGGCGTCCACATCTATCGCGTCGACAGCAAAGTCGTTCCAGCGATGATCAACGAGGTGCAATATCTGACCGGCGCCGGACCGACGTTCAAATGGACCTGGAACCCTGGCGTCACCGACGAGGGCGAATACGTCTTTCTGGCCGCTAGTGACGACCAGTTCGTCGCGAAGATCAACGCCATCGGGACCTACGCTCCGTTCTTGGTGGGGATGATGGGGAGCGCCAATCAGATCCCGATCAACGTCGGGCCCCCGGGCGGCAACTGGGGCGGGACCATGACCCTGACCTGGTCCGGCAGCGGCCAGACCACCAGCGGCGGGGCCTCGATGGAGAGCGGGAGCGAAACCATCACGTACGTGCCCGGCCCTCCCAGCATCGACGGGGTGAGCTTTCAGATGATCGCGACGGAGACCACCTTCAGCCTCACCTACGGCTTCAGCGAGGGCACGACGCTCGGCATCTGCCCGGCCACGGAGACCTATCAAGCGACCGGCAGCTTCACGCACACGGACGCCCAAGCGGACATGGACGCGCATGCCTTGCTCACGGTGATCCCCACGGGGCCGGCGAGCATCAACGCCACGTACACGCTCGGCGTCCCCGGACTCGGCGTCAACGCCGACTTCACCGACAATGTCATGTCAGATTGCGGGACCTCCAGCGGTACCATGGGCACGGTCAACATGGGGACGACCAGCGCGAGCGGGACGGGGCTCATCAAAGCCGACGACACCACGATCACCGGCGGCGTGAGCTACACGGGGCGCGACGGCCTCTTCGGCGAGACGATGAATTACAACGCGACGTGGAACTTGCAGAAGATGTAGGAAGCCGCGCGGAGAGCCGCGACCGCAGCGCCGCTCAGCTCGTCGGTTGCGCCGGAGCCGCGGGCGGAGCGGGTTGGAGCGGCGGCGGAGCGGTCGCCGGAGGCGCCGGCATCGCCGGGGGCACTGTGGGCCTCGCCGCAGCGGGATCCGTCGTCGCCGGCGAGGGCGCCGCTGCCGGCGGAGGTGACAGGGCGCGGGTCGCGACGGGCGGCGCCGGAGCGGGCGCCACTGCAGGCGCGGGGACAGCGGGGACCCTGGGCGTGGGCGGCTTCAGCTGCACGGGGCCGTCGTCGGCCAACAGCACGCCGTATTGCAGGCCGATGGTGTCGCGCGGCTGCAGCTCATTGAGCGGAACCTTGATCTCGTAGTTGTTGCTGTAGTGAAGCAGCAACGGGTGCGAAGGCTCGACGTTCACCCAACCATCGAACGTGCGCGCTTGATCCGCCTCGGCGGCGTTCTCAGCGGCGACGCTCGCGATCGCAACCAGTCCAACAACGAGGACTGCAGCGCCGATGGCGGCGTCGGCGCTCGATCCGCCTCCACCGTGGTGGCCGCCGCCGGTGCTGTGCGTGCCTCCGCCCGACCTCGAGGGCACGCTCGAGCGCCCGGGCGATGGCGCTCGCGGCGTGCTCGCGACCGGCGAGCCGCGCCAGCCACCACCGCTGGGCGTCGTTGCCGGCGGCGAACCGCGCAGTCCGCCGCCACTGACCGGCGTTCCGGTGAAACCCGCGCGCGCAGGCGGCGGCGCGACGCGCGCAGGCGGGCGCGTACCCACCCCGCGCGGTGGCGGCGCAGCGTACGGACGGTGACCGCCGATCGGAACCGCCACGTCGACGTAGACGCCGGGTTCGACGACCACCACGGGCGGCGGCTCGTCCTCGACCACGATCTCGGGACCGTAGGCGGGCGGTCCCGGCGGCGGCGCCACCACCGGCGGCGGTGGCGGAGCTGGCCGCTGGGTGCTGGGGTAAAGAGGCGCGGTGTCGGGTACGACCCGCACGTCGGCGCCACGCGCGTACGGGGGCAGGTTGGCCAGCCGCTGCACCTCGAGGCCCGGCACGCGATAGCTGACCGTCGAACAACCGCCACCGAGCCCAGCGACGATCGCCCCCAGAACCAAGAGCGCCGAGGCACTCACACCGCTGCGCGGCGGCGAAGACAATCCCAGCTTCATCTCACAATGAACAACGAATGACCCGCACGTCGATTCCACGCGTCCACCACCCTTTCGGGTCGCGGGTCTTTTCAAATCGCGCGCCAAGTGCCGGGCGCGCCTGGAACCGCGGAGATCACGCCGCTCCCGAGGCGCAAAAACAGCGATGACCCCGAGAATCCGGGCCCCAGCCCGCCCGGACCCGAGTCACAAAAACCACGCCGTGTCGCAGACGGCACAGTCGCTCGTCACCGGGGCGATTGCGCCGACGCCTGTCTCCGCTCGGGCGCGCTGGCGGCCGCACGCGCCGCCGGGTGCTGGGGCGCCTGCCCGTTCATCAGCGCCAGTTCCAGCAACTGAGGCTCGCCGTCGAGCGCCCGCCCAAGCTGGACGGTCTCGCGATAGAGCACCTGCCAATCGTCGTAGGGCACCGCAATCTTGCCGAGCTCGGCGGCGATGGCGACGTACCGCTCGTGCAGGGCCGCCACGTCCCGGCGCTCGGTCTCTTCTTCGACGGCGGCCCAGATGTCGCGGATCTGCTGTTCCAGCTTCTGCGCGTCCGCGTCCAGCGTCTGCAATCCTGGACCGCGCGTCAGGCCCTCGGACAGCACACCGTGCGCCCAAGATGCCTTGGATTTCGCGCCGCGAATCAGCAGATCGCTCGGATAGAGCGCCAGCTCCAGCCCGGGTCCCAGCCAGTACGCCAGGTCGGCGGGCATGAAGCCGCGCAGCGCCCGGCCGCCGAAAAAGCCGAGGACGCGCGCCGGCGCCATCAGCCACCAGGCCGGCGGGGCGCGGCGCGCGTTCAGCCGATGGCGCTGCAAGATCACGTCGATGATCGCCGCGACCCGCTCGTAGCCGGCGCCGGTCGTCAGCATCGGCACGTGCTCGTCCTGGCGCCCGCGCGCGATCGACAGCAGCCGCAGCACCGGGACGACCACGAACATCAGCACGAAGGCGCCGGCGATTCCCGCGGTGATCGGAAAGCCGCGCACGACCCGCTTCGCAAACGACTCGCGCGGCGAGCCCGGCGGCGCCTTGTTGGCGACGACCAGCCCGATCGCGATCGGCACGCCGAGCGCCAGCGCAATCCAGATGAACCGCAGCACCAGCGTCGGAATGTGTCGGGAATAAGGGACGAACGCGATCACCAGCGCGGCGACCTTGGGAAACGCGATGCCCACCAGCAACAGCGGCCAGACGGCCGCCGCGCCGACCAGCCCGGTCAACACGGTCTGCTGCCTGGGCGATGAACGGCCAAAAAGCGCCACCACCGCCCACCCGAAGACGGCGTTCAATACTTTGCCGGCCAGCTTGCTCAGCAACGAGAAGATCGCCTGCACGATGACCATCGAAGCGGCAATTTAAGCACGCGTCGGCGAACGCCAAGGCCGCAGCGCGCCGTGGATTCCCGGAAGGGACCTGTTCAGCTGGCGGCGGGTGGCTAGCTTGGCCTCCGGAGAAGACCACCATGAAGCGGGCCGCTTGGATTGGATTGAAGGTGTTGGGATGCGTCGTCGCGGCGGTCGCGCTGCTGGTCGGTTCGACGATGCTGATTCTGCGCACATCGTGGGGCAGCGAGCGGCTTCGCCATGCCGTCGTGGTTCGCGTCAACGACCAGATTCTCGGCTGCTTCGAGATCGAGCACCTCCAGTTCGGCGGCGACCACCTGGCCCTGCGCGGCGTGACGCTGCGCGATCCGGACGGGCGGATCGTCGCCGACGTCGCCGGCGTCGACGTCGCCTTCTCGGTCGTGCGCCTGCTCCGCAAGGAAGTCCGTGTGACCGCGCTGCGCGTCGATACGCCTCAGCTGGGGCTGCTCGCGGACGCGCGCGGCACGAACCTGGCGCGCGCGATGGCGCCGCGGCAGGAACGCCCGCCGCGCCAACCGCGGGCGCCGGCCAAGACCAGCGGAGAAGGCTGGGTGCTGAACCTCGAGCACGTCGAGCTCACCGGCGGCGACATCGCGGTCGCCGTCTCGCCGGCGGCGGGCGCGGGCGCCGAGCCCCGGCTTCATCTGACGGCGCTGAACCTGCTCGCCAGCTTGCGCTACGCGACCGGCAACGGATCGCTCGACCTGCGCGCGCGGCTCGACGGCGAGAGCCGGGTCGCGCCGATCGGGCCGCTGCAGCTGGCGGCCGACGCGCAGGCGCGCGGCGAGAACCTGCGCAGCGCGCTCGACGGCACGATGCTGGGCGGGACCATCCACGTCCGCACGATGTTTCGCGGCACGCGTCTCGAGAACGCCGACGCGACCGTGGCGGTCGCGATCCCGGCGTTCACGCTGGCGGGCCACACCTGGGGACCGCTGCGCATCGACAGCGTCACGCAGGCCGGCGGCGTGCCGATGGTCGACGTCGCGCTCGCGCTGCCCGGGGTCGCGTTCACGGGCAAGGGCGGCGGCGGCGACGGGTTCTCGTTCGACGGAAAGCTGGCTTTGAACGATCTCGCGACCACGGCGCGCGCGGCTCACAACTTGACGGGCCGAACTCTGCCCGCGATCGCCGGCCACGGTCACGTCGACGTCTGGTGCGGCGGCAAGATGAACGACGCGCCGGTCAGCTGGAGCGGCCGAGCCAAGGGCGCGATCCCACGGCTACGCGTCGGGGACACGGTCGTCGACGGCCTGACGCTGGAGGCGCGCACCGCGCACCTCGCCAGGTCGCCAGATCTGGCCGACCTCGAGGTCCACGTCGCGTCGGTGCACACCGGCAGCACCCAGCTCGGTGCCATCGCGCTCGGCGCCGCGGTCCGGGGGCAGGCGATCTCGGGCAAGGCGACGCTGGCGGCGCCGGAGACCATCGACCTGACGCTGGGCGGGACGCTGGACGCAGAGCCGAACAGCCTGGCGCTCGAGTTCTTCACGCTGCGGTTTCCCGATGCGCTCTGGTCGAGCGACGGCACCGCTCAGGTTGGCTTCGGCGGTTCGCGCCTCTCGCTGACCAGCTTCCGCCTGCGCTCGCAGGGGCAGACGATCGCGATCGACGCGTCGAAGAGCGGCGACGCGATCGACGCGCACGTGAAGGTGCAGAGCCTGCGCCTCGCATTGCTGCCCGGGCTCCTGGTCGATCCGTCGCTTCGTCTCGGCGGCATGCTCGACGCCGATGTCCGCGCCGACGGCACGACCGCGCGTCCGCGCGTGGTCGCGCGCGTGGAGCTGGAGAACGGACGCGCGCGCGGGTGGTCGCGTGTGGACGCGAAGCTACGCGCGACGCTGGAGGACCAGAAGGTCGACGGGAGCGCCAGCGTGGCCGCGCCCTTCGGTGCGCTGGCCGCGGCGTTCCGGCTTCCGGCCGCGGCGCCGACACCGGGAACGCCGATCGAAGCGCGCGTCGATGTCACGCGATTGGATCTCGGCGAGCTGATGCGCGGCGGGCTCGCGAATGGCGCGCCGATCGACGGCCGGCTGGCGCTGCACCTGCGGGTCGGCGGCACGGCCGACCATCCGACGATCGATCTCCAGGCGAACGGCGATGGCTTGCGGGCGAGCCCCGAGCATCGCCGTCCGGCGATGGCGGCGGCGCCCACTGCGGCGCCAGGAACCGCCCCGGCCGCTCCCGCCGCACGCGGCCAGGCGTCATTGCATGCGACCTACGCCGACCGCGCGCTCGAGGCCGACCTCACCTTCACGGAAGCGCGCGGCGGATCTCTGCGCGCGAATGCGGGCGCCACGGTCGACCTCGGATATCCGCAGGTCGCGCGCGGGCCGGCGTTGAGTCGGCTCCCGGTGCAGGGCCAGGTGGTGGCCCGCAACCTGGATGCGGCCTGGCTCGCGCGGTTCAACCCCCGTGTCGAGTCCCTGGGTGGCCGCGTGAGCGTCAACGCCAAGCTCGCGGGAACGATCGCTGACCCCCATTTCATCGGGGACGTGCGCTGGAAGGACGGTGGCGGCAGCCTGTCACGCGCCACCGCCGCGAACCTGCCCTGATCGGTTTCTAGCGCTGCGCCGCGGGCGCGTCGTCGCCGGCGGCCGTCGGATCGCGCGGGCGCGGCGTCGCGTGGAAGATCGCGTCCAGATCCAGGCCCAGGTGGTCGATGGTCTCGTAGCTGGGCAGGCCGGTCGTGGGAATCCCCTGGCTCTTTTGAAACGTCCGCAGCGCGCGCCGCGTGTCGGCGTCGAGTTGCCCCGTGCACTGGTCGGCGCGCAGCAGACCACGGGCGAGCAGCCGCTCCTGAATGCGTTTCTCCGCTCCGTCGCGCATCAGGCCCTCGGGCGTGCGCGCGCCCGGGATGCCGGTCTCGGCGCCAAGCTGGTGGTCCGGTCTGGTCGGCGGCACCGCGGCGGGCGGCGGCGGCGACGCGTGCGAGTGCGCGCACCCGTTCGTACCCGCGCCCGCGCCGAGCAGCGCCGCGGCCAGCGCCGCCGCGCGAACGCCCGACCAGACCATCGCGAAGCGATTCACGGCGACGCTCCAGCGGGCGGCGGCGGCGGCGCCTGACCCGCCCCCGGCGTCGGCTGCGCCTTGGGTGGCTGCGATCCGGTCAGCGCATCGACGCCCTGCTCGACCACGCTCTGCTTCTTGGGCGCGGTCACCGGCGGCAGATGCGCGTAGCCGGACGTCAGCCCTTCGACGAAGGCGTTGCGCATCACACCGAAGATCGCCGGCCAGAGCTGAATATCGGGCCCGGTGAGCGTGCCCTTGATCGGAATCACCGTGGCGACGGCCTCGCGCGACTCGACGCGATCCGAGAAGATCTTGATCGCCAGATCGGCGGCCCAGGCTTTCAGCACCGTGAACGGATTCTTTTCCGCGGGGCGGATCGTCACCTTCTTCAGCACCGGTTTCACGCCACCGGTGAGCTCGCCGTTACGGCAGTCGAACTCGACGAAGATGTCGATCGTGCCCTCCGGCGCCTGCAGCTTGGTCGCCGGCGCGATGAAACGATAGAGCTCGGAGGTCTCGAGGCCGACGACGGAAACGCGCCCGGAGAACGTCAACCCCTTCTCGAACGGGTTGGCGGTCACGAAGATCGACACGTCGCCGCTGTTCGCCAGCGTGCCGCTCGCGGTGAGCAGCACCGGCCTGCCCTCCCCGCTGCGGACCCGCGTCGTCAGATTCTCGATCGAAAGCTCCAGATTGTGCAGCCACAGCTCGGGGCGCTCGCCGCGGCTCACGTCGACGAACGCCACCTGCCCGTCGAGAATATCGAGGTGATCGACCGCGAGCGGCGTGATCTTTCGCAGCGTCTCGGCCAGGTCAATGAGCTCCGTGGGTGGTTGGTTCGCCTCGTCGTGCTTGCCAGGTGCCGGCTTCGGCGCGTCCGGGGGCGATCCCGCGTGGAAGATCCGCACCTCCGGGCCGACCAGCTTGATCGCCGAGACCACTTCCGTGCCCTGCTTGCGCGCCTTGACGCGCACCTCTTTCCAGCGCGCTTCCAGCAAGTGGTTGCGCTCGCCGGGCAGTGCACCGGGCGCGGGAGCGGGGACGGTCGCGGAGGCAGGCGTGGCGGTCGCAGGCGTCTTGGCATGTCCGCACGCGCCCGCCAACACCGCGAGCGCGATCAGCGTAGCCGCGCGACCGGCCCCCGCCTTCGCGTCATCTCGACACCTTCGATCCTTCACCGCATGAGAAGCTGGGGCGCGCACCGCGGTTGTCTACCGCGTGGCGCGCCAAAATCGCCGTTGCCCGCGCGGGCCGCCTCGGTGTTAGGCTGCCACCGCCCCGCCGAGCTCCCTCACGCGAAGCTGCATGCCCCGCCGACAACCCCACCATCAAGCCCCCCGACATGGCGAAAAACACCGCAGCGGGCGCGCCAGTTGGCTGCGCGCGGCGGTCCTCGGCTCCGACGACGCGATCGTGTCGACGGCCAGCCTGATGATCGGCGTCGCCGCGTCGTCAGCGCCCGAGCGCGCGATCCTCATCGCGGGCGTCGCTGGTCTGGTCGCCGGCGCGATGTCGATGGCCGCGGGCGAGTTCGTATCGGTCAGCTCGCAGCGCGACGCCGAGCAAGCGGACATCGATCTCGAGAAGCGCGAGCTCGCCGCGGAGCCGCGCGCCGAGCTGGAAGAGCTGGCCACGATCTACGAGCACCGGGGCCTCGATCGCGAGCTGGCCAGGGAGGTCGCCGAGCAGCTGAGCGCGCATGACCGCCTGGGCGCGCACCTGCGCGATGAGCTGGGCCTGGATCGCACGACGCTGTCGCGGCCGTTGCAAGCGGCGTGCGTCTCCGCGGCCAGCTTCGCCGGGTTCGCGCTGGTTCCGATCCTGGCGCTGCTGGCCGCTCCGCTCGCGTGGCGCGTGCCGTTGATTGCGGTCGCGTCGCTGGCGAGCCTCGGCGCGCTGGGCGCCTTCGGCGCCTACCTGGGAGGCGCGCCCATCCTGCGCGGGACGCTGCGCGTGACCTTGGGCGGCGCGCTGGCGATGGCGGTGACCGCGGCGATCGGGCGGCTCTTTGGCGCGGCCGTCGGGTGACGGCCCCGAGGGTTGGCAGACGGGTCAGAGCGGCGCCAGCGCGAGCACCCGCTCGACCTCGCGCGCGATCATCAGCTCCTCCTCGGTGTGAATGACCAGCACGCGCGTCCGCGCGTCGGCGGCGGCTATGTCGCGGTCGCCGCGGGCGCTTGCGTTGCGCTTGGAGTCGATCTGCACGCCGAGGAAACCGAGCGGCTCGCAGACCGCGGCGCGCAACGGGGCCGCGTTCTCGCCGACGCCCGCGGTGAACACCAGCGCGTCGACACCGCCCAGCGAGGTCGCGAGCGCGCCGATAGCCTCGCGCACGCGCAACGCGAACATGTCCAGCGCCAGGCGCGCGCGCGCGTGGCCGAGCAACGCCGCGGCCTCGACGGCACGATAGTCGCCCGACACGCCTGACACACCCGCCAGGCCAGCGCCGTGGTTGAGCACCTCTTCCAGCGCGTCGGCGCCGAGACCGCGATGTTTCTGCACGTAGAGCATCAATCCTGGATCGAGCGCCCCCGGACGCGTCGCCATCATCAAACCGTCGAGCGGCGTCAGGCCCATGGTCGTCGCCACCGCGACGCCGCTGCGCGCCGCGGTCGCCGAGCAACCGCTGCCCAGGTGACAGCTGACGACGTGCAGATCGCGCCGGCCGCCGAGCAGCTCCGCGGCGCGTGCCGCGCAATAGGAGTGGCTGATGCCGTGAAAGCCGAAGCGCCGCACGCCCCAGCTCTCGTACCAATCGTAGGGGACCGGATAGACGTGATGGGCGGCGTCGAGCGTCGTGTAGTACGCCGTGTCGAACACTGCCACCTGCGCAACGCCGGGCAGCGCCGATTCGACGGCGGCGATCGCTTCCAGCGCGGGCGGATTGTGCAGCGGCGCGAGATCGATCAGGCGGCGCAGCTCCTCTTTCATGCCAGCGTCGATGCGCGCGCTCTGCGAGAGCGACTCGCCGCCTTGAACGACCCGCTGGCCGACGGCGCGGATCAGGCGCGCACCGCCGCCCGGACGCGCGCGCTGGTCCGACGCGCTCAGCTCCTCGAGCGCAACCGAGACCGCCGCGGCGATGTGGCCGACGCGCCGGCGGTTCGAGTGCAGCGGGCCACCGCCCGCCCACTGAATCCGAACCTCGGCCTGCTCCGGATCCACGCTCCAGTCGACGCTGCCGCTCGCCAGCGCGACGGAGGCCTCGTCGAAGAGACCGAGCTTGAGGCTGCTCGATCCGGCGTTCAGGACCAGGACGCTCACGTGTCGGTCCAGGCCCAGCCGCGGATCTCGGGCAGATCCTCGCCGTGCTCGCAAATGTACTCGCTGTGCTTCACGAGCATGTCGTTGCACCAGGCGAGAAACGGCCCCGCCTCCGGGTGCGACACGCGGCGCAGCGCCTCGATGCAGATGTGAAAGCGGCTGGCCTGGTTTTTCACCACCATGTCGAAGGGCGTGGTGGTCGTCCCCTCCTCCATGAAGCCGCGCACATGAAAACGCTCGGGGTGGGGACGGCCGTGCACGATCGCGTGCACCGCGCGCTGGTAGCCGTGAAAACCGAAGATCACCGGCCGGTCGGCGGTGAATAGCTGCCGGAACTTCGCATCCGGCAGGGCGTGCGGGTGAACGTCCGGGGGCGACAGGCACATGAGGTCGACGACGTTGACCACCCGGACTTTCAACGCCGGCACCTGCTTGCGCAGCAGCCACGCCGCGGCGACGACCTCCTGGGTCAGCGTGTCGCCCGCGCACGCGAGCACCACGTCGGGCTCGCTCCCGGAGCTTTCATTGCTGGCCCAATGCCAGATCGAGGCGCCCGCGGCGCAGTGCCGCACGGCCGCGTCCATGTCCAGCCATTGCAGCTCGGGTTGTTTGTCGATCACGATCAAATTGACGTAGTTGCGGCTGCGGAAGCAATGCGCCGCCGTCGACAGCAGACAATTGGCGTCGGGCGGCAGGTAGATGCGCGCCACCGAGCCCTTCATGGCGAGCACGGTGTCGATGAGGCCAGGGCCCTGGTGCGAAAATCCGTTGTGGTCATTGCGCCAGCAGGTCGACGTCAGCAGGATGTTCAGCGAGGGGATGGGCGCGCGCCACTGCAGCTTCAAGGACTCTTCCAGCCACTTGATGTGCTGCACCGTCATCGACGCCGACACCATGGCGAAGGCCTCGTAGGTCGCGAACAAGCCGTGGCGGCCGGTAAGCACGTAACCCTCGAGCCAGCCCTGGCACAGGTGCTCGCTCAGGACCTCCATCACGCGCCCGTCGGGCGCGAGGTGATCGTCGCCCGGGAGGATCGTGCCCGTCGAGCAGCGGTTCTCCACGGTGAAGACGTCGCCCAGGCGATTCGAGTTGGTCTCGTCGGGGCAAAACAGCCGGAAGGCGTTCTTCGGATCCTTGAATATGTCGCGCATCCATTGCCCCAGCCGCCGCGTCGATTCGTGGCGCTCCGTCGCCGGCTTGGGCACGGCGATGCCGTATTCGCGAAAGTCGGGCAGCTGGAGATCGACGGTGAGCCGGCCCCCGTTGGCGTGCGGGTTCGAGCCCATGCGACGGTTGCCGTGCGGCGCGAGCGCGGCGAGATCCGGCACGAAGCGCCCGTTCCCGTCGAAGAGCTCGTCGGGCCGGTAGGTGCGCATCCAGCGCTCCAGCATCTGCAGGTGCTCGGAGTTGGAGCGCACGTTGTCGAGCGGCACCTGGTGCGCGCGAAAGGTCCCCTCGACCGCCACACCATCGACGACCCGCGGGCCCGTCCACCCCTTGGGCGTGCGCAGCACGATCGCCGGCCAGCGCTGCCGGTCGCCGGCGCCGCCGCGTGCCGCGGCCTGAATCGCGCGGATCCGCTCGTGCGCGGCGTCGAGAGTCTGCGCGAACGCCTGATGCATCACCATCGGATCGCCGTCGTCGCCGCCGCGCGCGTCCCCGATCGCGGCGTCCGGGCGCGGCGTCTCGATGAAGGTCACATCGTAACCGTGCGCCTCGAGCAGCTTGCGCACGTCGCCGTCGTCGTCGCGCCCGAGCACGGTCGGGCCGGAGATCTTGTAGCCGTTGAGGTGCAAGATGGGCAGCACCGCGCCGTCGCGCGCCGGGTCGAGGAACTTGATGCTCTTCCACGCTCCTTCGAGCGGGCCGGTCTCGGCTTCGCCGTCACCAACCACCGCGACCGCGATCAGATCCGGGTTGTCGAACACCGCGCCGAACGCGTGCGCGAGCACGTAGCCGAGCTCGCCGCCCTCGTGGATCGAGCCCGGCGTGGGCACGCTGACGTGGCTCGGGATGCCGCCCGGCGACGAGAACTGGCGGCAGAGTCGGCGCAGCCCCGCCGTGTCCATCGAGACCTGCGGATAGACCTCGGAATAGGTCCCTTCGAGATACACGTTCGCCACAATCGCGGGTCCGCCGTGACCCGGCCCGGTGAGATAAATCACGCTGGCGTCGGTGTCGGTGATGAGCCGGTTCAGATGCGCGTAGATGAAGCTGAGACCCGGCGACGTGCCCCAGTGGCCGAGCAGGCGCGGCTTGATGTGCTCGGGGCGCAACGGCTCGCGTAGCAGGGGGTTGTCGCGCAAATAGATCTGGCCGACGGTGAGGTAGTTGGCCGCGGACCAGTACCGATGCAGTTGCTTTGCGCGCTCTGGATCGAGAGTTGCCATCGAATGTCTCCCCGATGCGGCGACGACGCCCGTACGAATCGCGCGGAACGTAATCACGGGTCGCTCGCCGTCAGCCCAAAATCGCCCCGCTCGCAGAGACGTTACACAATGCCGCCAATCGCGGCTGGACATTCGCCGACGGCCGGCTTATCAGGAACGCAGCTGAAGAAGGAGTCATCGCGTGCAGATCGGAATGATCGGCCTCGGACGAATGGGCGCGAACATGGTGCGGCGGCTCGTGCGCGGCGGCCACCCATGCGTCGTCACCGACACGCAAGCGCAAGCCGTGAGCGCGATGGCGTCGGAGGGCGCCACCGGCGCACCCTCGCTCGAGGCGTTCGTGCGGGCGCTGACGCCACCGCGCGCGATCTGGATGATGGTGCCGGCGGCGGCGGTCGACCCGATGATCGCGAAGCTGGAGCCGTTGCTCGAGCGCGGCGACATCCTGATCGATGGTGGCAACTCCTACTATCGCGACGACGTCGACCGCGCCAAGCGGCTGGCGCCGCGCGGGATCCACTACGTCGACTGCGGCACCAGCGGCGGCGTCTGGGGTCTCGAGCGCGGCTACTGCTTGATGATCGGTGGCGAGGCCGAAGTGGTGCAGCGCCTGGACCCGATCTTCAAGACGCTGGCGCCCGGCATCGGGTCGATCGAACGGACGCGCGGCGGCGAGCAGACGCGCGGCGCGCCCGCGGCCGGCTCGACAGCGGAGCAAGGCTACCTGCACTGCGGGCCGAGCGGCGCCGGGCACTTCGTCAAGATGGTCCACAACGGCATCGAGTACGGCCTCATGGCGGCGTACGCCGAGGGGCTCAACATCTTGAAGCACGCCAACGTCGGCAAGAAAGAGGAAGGACCCGACGCGGAGACGACGCCGCTGCGCAACCCCGAGTACTACCAGTTCGACCTGAACCTCGCCGACATCGCCGAGGTCTGGCGCCGGGGCAGCGTGATCGCGTCGTGGTTGCTCGACCTCACGGCCGGCGCGCTGGCCGGGGATCCCACGCTCGACAAGTTCGCGGGCCGCGTCTCCGACTCGGGCGAGGGGCGGTGGACGCTCGACGCTGCCATCGACGAGGCGGTGCCCGCACACGTGCTGGCGGCGGCGTTGTTCGAACGATTCAGCTCGCGCGGCGAGGCGGGCTTTCAGGATCGCGTGCTCTCGGCGATGCGCCACGCGTTCGGCGGACACGTCGAGAAATCGGCGGGCGGCCAAGGCAGCAGCGACGTTGGCAACGACGGTGGTAAGGACCAGCAATGAGCGACGCCACGCCCGACGCCAAAGCCGACACGAAGTCCGATGCCCTGGTGTTCTTCGGCGCCAGCGGCGATCTCGCCGAGAAGAAGATCTTCCCCGCGCTTTTCCGGATGACCGTGCGCGGACGCCTGGACCATGCGGTGATCGGCGTTGCGCGCTCGCAGTGGACGCTGGAGCAATTTCGCGCGCACGCGCGCGAAAGCCTGGAGAAGCACTGCGCGCCGCTCGACGGGGCCGCGGTCGACAAACTGCTGTCACGCCTGCGTTACGTCTCGGGCGAGTACGCCGACCAGAGCACGTTCGAGACGATTCGCCGCGAGCTGGGCGACGCGCAACGGCCGACGCACTATCTCGCGGTGCCGCCGAGCGTCTTCGCGACGGTGGTGGAACGCCTGGGCACCTCGGGGTGCGCCAAGAACGCGCGGCTGGTGATCGAGAAGCCATTCGGCCACAACCTGGCGTCGGCGCGCGCGCTGAACCGCACGCTGCACGCGGTGTTCGACGAGTCGGCGATCTTTCGCATCGATCACTACCTCGGCAAGGAGTCGGTGCAGAACCTGTTGCTGTTTCGCTTCGCCAACACGTTCCTCGAGCCGATCTGGAATCGGCACTACGTCGAGAGCGTGCAGATCACCATGGCGGAGAAGTTCGGCGTGCAGGGACGCGGCCGTTTCTACGACGAGACCGGCGCGATCCGCGACGTCATCCAGAACCACCTCTTGCAAGTCGTGGGATTCCTGGCGATGGAGCCGCCGCTGACGACGTACGCGGACTCGGTCCGCGACGAACAGGTGAAGGTGTTCCACGCCATCCGGCCGCTGAACCCCGAAGACCTCGTGCGCGGCCAGTTCAACGGATACCGCAACGAGGACGGCGTCGCCCCGGATTCGGAAGCCGAGACGTTCGCGGCGATTCGCTTGCACGTCGATTCCTGGCGCTGGGACGGAGTGCCCTTCTTCATTCGCGCGGGCAAGTGCCTGCCCATGTCGACCACCGAGGTGCTGGTGACGCTGAAGCGGCCGCCGCTCCGCCATGCCGGCCCCCAGGAAACCAACCACCTGCGCTTCCGCCTGAGCCCCGACCTCATCATCGCGATCGGCGCGCGCATCAAGAAGGCGGGCGAGCACATGGTCTCGGAGCCGACCGAGCTCAAGCTGATTCACCAGTCCGATCCCGACGAGATGGAGGCGTACGAGCGCCTGCTCGGGGACGCGATGACCGGCGACTCGACGCTGTTCTCGCGCGAAGACAGCGTCGAGGCGGCGTGGGCGATTGTCGATCCCATCCTCGATTCGACCACACCGGTGCACAGCTACGAGCCTGGTACCTGGGGCCCGGCGGATGCCGCTCGTTTGACGGCGGACATCGGCGGCTGGCACGCGCCCGCCGACGATTGATGCCGACGAGCCTCAGCGACCGACCCCCTAGTGATGGTCGTGGTGGTCGCCACCACCCGCGGGCGGATGCGGCGCCGCTCGCTGCGCC
>Ga0265314_10001881_pt1 | contig 22495 bp, 26 predicted proteins | sample 4126metaG_FD_203106 | JGI IMG/M metagenome (GOLD analysis project Ga0265314, IMG submission 203106) | Rhizosphere microbial communities from Carex aquatilis grown in University of Washington, Seatle, WA, United States - 4-1-26 metaG | ecosystem: Host-associated > Plants > Roots > Rhizosphere >... | reverse complement strand
AGCCAGAATAAAATGGCCCACAGCTGCCGTTCGGCGAACAAATAATGCGGTGTGACGACTTGCATGCTCTTGCCCCCTTCGCAGCACAAACCCAGCCTATGTGAGCGGGTGGCAGTCTGCCAATAGGTGGCTGACCATGCTGCTGTTCGCGGTCATAGCTGTTACCATCGGGAAGCAAAATGCTCGCGGATGGTGCGCCCATGGGATCCGAAAAATGGCATAGCCGCTTCATAGGCACGCGGCCCTTGTCGCCCGAGACTCTGATGATGGGGTACGGATACGACCCGCATCTGTCGGAGCGCTCGCTCAAACCGCCGGTGTTTCTGACCTCGACCTTCGTCTTCCGTACGGCGGAGGACGGCAAGGCGTTCTTCGAACTGGCTTACGGCTTGCGCCAGCAGCGGCCCAATGAGCAGCCGGGATTGATCTACAGCCGCATCAACAATCCCGACTTGGAAATGCTCGAGGATCGGCTGGCGATTTGGGACGAGGCGGAATCCAGCGTCGTCTTCGCTTCGGGCATGGCGGCGATCTCGACGACGTTGTGGGCCTATGTCCGGCCGGGCACCGTGGTGCTGCATTCCGATCCGGTTTACGGCGGCACGGATTTCCTGCTGAAAAAGATCCTGCCGCAGTTCGGCGTGCATGTGGTCGGCTTCAATGCCGAGGGCGGCGCGGCGGAAATGAAACACGCCGCGGATCAGGCCAAGAAGCTCGGGGTTGTCGCGGCGATCTACCTCGAAACGCCCGCCAATCCGACGAACGGCCTCGTCGACATCACGGCGGCGCGCGGAATTTCCGAAGATCTGACGACGGATGTCGGACGGCCGCCGGTGATCGTCGACAACACATTCCTCGGGCCCCTGTACCAGACGCCGTTGGCGCTTGGCGCGGACATCGCGGTCACATCTCTGACGAAATACGTCGGCGGGCATTCCGATCTCATCGCCGGCGGCTGTTCGGGATCGAAGGCGATGTTGGACCCCGTGCGCGGCATGCGCACGATCTTGGGAACGATGTGCGACCCTCACACAGGCTGGCTGTTGATGCGGTCGATGGAAACGCTGAAGCTGCGGATGACCGCCTCGGCGGCGGGCGCGAAACGCGTGGCCGAGTTCCTGAGCGGCCACCCGAAAGTGGCGTCGGTCTGGTATCTCGGCTCGCTGCCGCAGGACCATCCCGATCGTCCCCTGTTCGAACGCCAATGCAAAGGTCCGGGCTCAACCTTCAGCTTCGTCGTGAAGGGCGGTGAGGCGGAAGCCTTCGCGGTGCTCAATCGGTTGAGGGTGATCCATCTGGCCGTCAGCCTAGGCGGTACCGAAACGCTCGCGTCGCATCCGGCGAGCATGACGCATTCCGATATCGCGCCCGAGGAACAGATGCGACTCGGCATCACGCCGGCCCTGATCCGCCTCTCCATCGGCATCGAGAATCCGGACGATCTGATCGCCGATCTGGAACAAGCGCTGAAGGGGTGAGGGGCGCGCGGTACGACCAAGCACGTACAAAGCCGGTCTAATGGCGAAGATGTTGCGCTGCATCAGAAAAGCGCAATCGAACGAAGCGCGTGCGTGCGTCAATTTGGGGTCGCACGCCGAACCTTGCGAAAGCTTATCATGACAAATGAGGGCATAGGAGCGTCATCATGTTCGCAAAAACCCTGGGAGTGGCAGCTGTCGCGTTGCTGGCGTTTTCGACAAGTTCTTTGGCCGCAGGAGATGTCGCCGCGGGAATGAAAGTGGCGGTCAGATGCAAGGCGTGCCATTCGTTCGTCGAAGGCAAAATCAAAAAAGCGCCAAGTCTTTTCGGCGTTGTCGGACGGCAGGCGGGAACGCTACCGAAATTCACCTATTCGCTTGCGATGAAGAATTCGGGGATCGTGTGGACCCCTGACAAGCTCGATGCGTACCTTGCTGGCCCGAAAGCCCTCGTCATCGGCAACCAAATGGGCCACCGCGGCGTACCCAAGGACGAAAGTCGCGCCGACTTGATCGCGTATCTGGAAACGTTGAAATAGCGCGCAACGTGGGCTGAGGTTGATCCATTCGGCCGTAAGTTACGACGCCGCCGAAACGCTCGCGCCGCATCCGGCTGTCTTGGCGCGCGTGGTGCTTTCTTGGCTAAAGATCCATTGCCTCGCGCAAGGGACCAAGCCATTCAGCGTGAGGTTTCCAGCGGCCCATTGCTTCCTTGTATAGCGGTTGCCGAACCTGCACGGCACTGGCGGTACGCACCGCGCGTCTGGTTTCGAAGAAGCGCAGGCAAGCGTCCTCCCAGTCCAGGCCGCAGAAGGCGATCAGCCGCCGCACCTCGGGTTCGAAATTCTCCACAAGAGCTTCGTAGCGGATTTCCAGCATCGTCTCCGCCGGAAGTATGCGCCGCCAATACGCCATCACATCCGCATAGGCCTTATAGTAGCGGCCGAGTTCGCCCAGATCGTAGGCGAATTTGGCCGCACCCATGAACATCTGCGAATAACAGGAGAAGCAGGTGTCCATCGGATCGCGCACCATGTGGACAATGCGCGCCTTCGGCAGCGCCAAATGGATAAGCCCGGCGCAGAAGAAATTGGTCAACGTCTTGTCGACAATGCGTAGGGCGCCGGGGGCCTTCGCCGCAATGTATGCGGCATAGTCCGCGCCGAGTTGTCGAAGGGATTCGCCGGAAAGCCCGCCGCCGATATTTTCCAGGCACCCGCCGAAGCGCTGCGAGGCGAGACGCCGGAATTCTTCGCATTCGCCGATCCCGATTACCCGGCTGTGGCTGGCCAGAATATGTTCGATCAGCGACGTGCCCGAGCGCGGCATGCCCAACACGAACACTGGCAGCTCGGAAGGATCGCCCAGCCCTGCCATCGTTTGCATGATCTCCGGCGTAAGCTTATCCGCCGTCGCGCGCATCTCGGCCAGCGTTTCGGCCTCGTCGTAGACGATCTTGCGCCGCTTGCGCAGATTGCCTTCTCTGAGATGTTCGAAGGCGGGACCGGACCGGCCGAGGCCGCGATAGGCTTTCGACAGCGCCAGATGCAGCTCCGTCGCGTCGGCCTCCGGTAGATCGCATTCATGCGCCAGCATCGCCTCCAATGCTTTCAACGCCGGATCGTGTTCTCCGGCAACGGCTCTGACCTGGAACAGATGACGATAGGCGGCAGGTGAGCGCGGCGCGAGCACGATTGCGCGTTCGTAGGCCGCAACCGCGTCCTCGATCCGGCCGAGGATCTGCAGGATGTCGCCGCGGCCAAGTTCGGCCGGGGCATTGTTGGGGTCGAGTTTTAGGGCCGCTTCATAGGCGGCGAGCGCTTCTTCGTTGCGATCGAGCGCGCTGAGCGGGTCACCTAGACTCAGTAATGAAGGAACAAATTTCGGATTGAGACGCAGCGCTTCCCGAAAGCACGCGACCGCCTCCTCAAGCCGGTTCAGTTCAGCAAGCGCCATGCCGCGGAAATGGCGGGCGTGCGGGTAACGCGGCTCCAGCACGCACAATTGTTCGAAACAGCGCAACGCGTCCGCCGGCCGGCTCAGTTGGGCATAGACGATGCCGAGACTTTCCCAAGCGCGGCCGAATTCGGGCCGCAGCAACACCGCCGTTTCGAAGGCAGCGACCGCCTCCGTTTGGCGGCCGAGCTGAAATAATGCCCAGCCGCGCATGTTGTGATGGAGAGCCGCGGCCGGCGACGGCGGCATTATCGCGAGCAAGCGGTCGAGGCAGCGCAACGCATCGGCGGGGCGGCCGGCATCGCCATAGATCTTGCCGAGCGCTTCCAGTGCGGGCGGCAGATCGGGGCTGATCGCCAATGCCTCTTCGAGAGCGCCGGCCGCTGCGGCCATCTTTTTTTGCAGCATCAGGGCAATGCCGAGATCGCATCGCGCGTCGGTGTGGCGGGGATTGCCGTTGAGAAACGCGCGTAGGACGCGCTCCGCTTCGACCGGACGTCCCTGTCGAAGCAGGTCCTTGGCAGCGGAACATCCGAAAGTGTCGCCGTTCATCGCTCAAGCCCTTGCTAAATCGGCGACGACGGACGTCGCAGCGGTGCGGCTCACCGCTCAGGGCGTGCCGAACTGTTCCATGTAGTCCAAGTTCATGATCGCCACCAGATCGGCAGGGCCTCATTCCGATCGTGGATGATAAGCATCGCGGTCAGCCCTGACGATTTGCCGCGCGGTGCGGGAGCATCTGAATTCGCACGACCGGCCTGCCTGTGGCCCGCGCATTTGAACTGGCGTACAATTTGCTCTTCAGAACCGTAGGGAGGGACGCCATGAGGCGCGGTATTCTGTTCGCACTTCTGACCATCGGGATCGCAGTTTCGCTGCCATCGGGTGCGGCGCCGCTCGTGCGCGCACAAGTGGAGCAGGGCAAGGTCGCAGGTTCGGTCCACGGCGATGTCGCGGCGTTTCTTGGCATTCCGTACGCCGCACCGCCGGTCGGACAGCTCCGCTGGCGCGCGCCACAGCCGGCCGCCGCGTGGAAAGGCGAGCGGCAGGCAAACGCCTACGGCGCCAATTGCGAGCAGATCATCACGCCGAACGGCCACGGGCCGTGGACGTGGGAATACAGCGCGCAGGGTAAGGTGAGCGAGGACTGCCTGTTCGTGAACGTGTGGACTCCGGCGAAGAGCACGAAGGACAAACTGCCGGTGCTGTTCTGGATTCACGGCGGCGGATATTTCGAGGGATCGAGCTCGGCCGCGATTTATGACGGCGAGAATTTCGCCCGCAAGGGCATTATCGTGGTGAGCCTCAACTACCGGCTCGGCGCGCTAGGGTTTCTGGCGCATCCGGCGCTGTCCGCCGAGTCTGCCCACCGCGTATCCGGCAATTACGGTGTGCTGGACACCATCGCCGCCCTCAAATGGGTGAAGAAAAATATCGCCGCGTTTGGCGGCGATCCAAAGCGCGTCACCATCTACGGCCAGTCGGCTGGCGCGGGCATGGTGGTTACGCTCACCTTCGTCCCCGAGGCCAAGGGGCTGTTTCACGGCGCGATCGCTCAGAGCGGCGTCGGTGCGGTGTTCCCGATGCAGACCATGAAGCAAGCCGAAGAGAAAGGCGTGGAATTCGCCAAAGCCAAAGGCGCATCGACGCTGGCGCAATTGCGGGCCTTGCCGGCCGAAGAGCTTTTGAAGATGCCGGAGGAAGCAGGCGGCTCCATGTTGCGCGTGCTGCGCTTCATGCCGATCCAGGACGGCTGGCTCTTGCCGGCCCAGCCTGCCGAGCTGACCGCCAAAGGGCGGGTCAACGATACGCCGTTCCTCACCGGCCAGACGGCGAACGAATCCAGCGCCATGGCTCCGAAATGGGGCGATCTGACGCCCTTGGAATGCAACGCGGCATTCGCACGGATGGGCGGCGCGATGGCGGACAAATTCAAGGCCGCCTATCTGAAGCCGGGAGAAAACTGCAACACGGGCGTGGCGCAGCTGCAGACCGATCGCGGCCTGTTCTCGGCACACCAGTGGGTGGCGAGCCGCCTCAAGGCCGCGAAGGGGCCTGTCTACATGTACCTCTACACGCACCTGGAACCGGGATCGGATGCAGCCCGTTATGGCGTGTTTCATTCCTCGGATATCGCTTACGTGTTCGGGACGCTGGGCAAGACGCCGGAACGCCCATTTGCCGACGAGGACCGCGCGATCTCCGATAAGATTTCGAACTACTGGGTCAACTTCGTGAAGACCGGCAATCCCAACGGCCCGGGCCTGCCCGAATGGCCGGCCGCCAATCCGGCCAAGCCGATGCTGATGCAGACCGGCGACGCGTTCCAGGCGCGCGCGCCGATGTCGCCGGAAAGGCGTGCCTTGATGGAGGAGTATATCCGCCAGGGCGGAACGGTCGGCATGTTCTGAGAGTCCATTCGAGAGGGGTCGCCGCCGGCCCCTCACTTGTCATGGCCCGCGAAAGCGGGCCATCCAGGTGTACGTGCACGGCGATCCTGAATTTTCTGGACCATGATGTGTTATTGGCCTTGTTCCCATATATGGAACATGATATACCGTCGGCATGCAGGTCATCGCCAAACGGACGTTGAAGCTGTTCTGGAAACGTCATCCGCAAGCCGAAATTCCGTTGCGCAATTGGTCCGCCGTGGTGGACAAGGCGCAATGGCGCGGTCCGGCCGACGTCAAGGCGATGTTTGGGACGACGGTAGATTTCGTCGCAGACAATCGGATTGTCTTCGACATCGCGGGCAACAAGTATCGCCTCGTCGTCCATGTGGCGTACCGGTTCAAGCGCGTGCTGGTCAAATTCATCGGGACACACAAAGAGTACGACAGGATCAAAGCGGGAAGCGTGTGATGAAGAAGAAAAAGACAGACATTCGTCCGATCCGGACCGAAGCGGATTACGATTGGGCGCTTAAGGAAATCGAGCCCTATTTCGCGCGCGAACCCAAACGCGGCACGCCGGAGGCGGATCGTTTCGATGTTCTCGCGGCTTTGATCGAGGCTTACGAGGCAAAGCATTGGCCGATCGATCCGCCCGATCCTGTGGAAGCGATCCTTTTCCGGATGGACCTTTCGGGCTTGCGCCAAGTGGACCTGGCACTGCTGCTGGGGTCGCGTTCGCGGGCGTCGGAGATCATGCGGCGCAAGCGGCCGTTGACGATGGAGCAGGCCTGGAAACTGCACCGCGAATGGAAAATCCCGGCGGAAGTGCTTCTTCGCCCCTACCACACGGCGCGGGCGTGATCGGGACGTGAGAATGCCGACTATGGCTCCCGTACTACTTATCAGGTGACGCATGGACGATGCTGCCAATGAAGTCCTAAAAACTGCGACGGAAGTAATACTCAAGCCCTTTACCAAGGTTGTCGGTGATGCAGTCGGCATAATAGGCGGCGATTATCTAAGCGAATACCGTCAAGCTAACCGCGAAAAGATACAGAAGAAGTTTAGTAAGGTTATGAGTGACAGCAACGCGAAGGATATTCCACAACCTAATGTGACCTTTGTAATTCAAATTCTGGAGGCCGCTCAGGAGGAGAACCGCGATGAGCTTCAGGACATTTGGGCCAAACTAATAGCGGCGGCCATCGATCCGGCCAAGTCAACCCGGTACCGAAGGGAATACGTCGATATTGTCAAGAAATTTGAACCGTTAGACGCTCGCGTGCTGATGGCGTTAGATGACAGCAAACTCTCCCCAAGCCAACGGTCGTTTTTTGCGACCCAGTACAAAGTTAGCGAGGATCAAATTGAGCTTGCGATGAAGAATTTGGTGACATTGGGGTGTGCGATAGACCCGCTATTGCGCGTAAACGGCTTCACCCAGAGCATTCCCAATGTCTCGCTCTCAGCGCTCGGTCGTGAACTTCGCCACGTTCTACAGTGATTGGGTATTCGCTTAAGGCGTCGCAGTTTTTTGTGGCTCCGCTCCAGATCGCCGCACCGGGTTGAAGGAAGGGAACCGCGTTCCCGCACCACTTCGGCGATGTCGGCGAATGGAAGCTCGGGGATTTGAATTCAAGAAACGATGCAAAAGATTGCAGCGTATCCCCCACGAAAAATCCGAAAACAATTATCTTGCCGAAATCTGGGGGAGGGGGGAGGGGTATGGTATTTCGCTCAGGATGAAAAACAACAATCGATCCCTTGTGCAAATCGCCTTCGATGCTCCCACGGATTGCGACAGAACGGCAAGGACCGAGGCATGCGGGACTTCTTGCTAAGCGGAGATGCCCGGATTATTGCGAAGCGCTCGCGCGTGGGCGCGACCGGTTCTGAAGGGGCAGGCCATCCTGCTTCCCTGTAATCGAGGTTTTTCCAACCAAGAGGAACGCGATGAAAGCGCTCGTGAAATCCAAGGCTGCGGAAGGCATCTGGCTCGAAGACGTGCCGGAGCCGAGTTACGGCATCGACGACGTGCTGATCAAGGTGCTGAAGACCGGCATTTGCGGCACCGACGTGCACATCTACAATTGGGACCCCTGGGCGCAGAAGACCATCAAGGTCGGAACCACCGCGGGCCACGAATTCGTCGGCCGCGTCGCCGCCATCGGCAGCAACGTCCAGAGCCACAAGGTCGGCGATCTGGTCAGCGCCGAAGGTCATATCGTGTGCGGCCATTGCCGCAACTGTCTGGCGGGCCGCCGCCATCTCTGCGCCAACACCTTGGGCGTCGGCGTGAACCGCAACGGCGCCTTCGCCGAATTCGTCGCGGTGCCAGCAATGAACATCTGGAACTGCGACGCCAAGATCCCGATGGAGCTTTATGCCATCTACGATCCGCTGGGGAATGCTGCGCACACGGCGCTGTCGTTCGATCTGGTCGGCGAGGACGTGCTGATCACCGGCGCGGGGCCGATCGGCGTCTCGGCGGTGCCGATGGCGGTGAAGGCCGGCGCGCGTTACGTGGTCGTCACCGATGTGAACGATTACCGCCTCGGCCTCGCCAAGAAGCTGGGCGCCACCGCCGTGGTGAACGTCATGAAGCAGGACCTGCGGGAGGTGATGAAGTCTCTCGGCATGCAGGAAGGTTTCGACGTGGGTCTTGAAATGTCGGGCAATCCGGCGGGCTTCCGCCAGATGCTCGACACCATGGCGCACGGCGGCAAGATCGCCATGCTGGGCATCCAGCCCGAGGCGACCGGCATCGATTGGAACACGGTCGTGTTCAAGGGCCTCACCATTCGCGGCATCTACGGGCGCATGTTCGGCGAGACCTGGTACAAGCTGACCTCGATGATCCTGAGCGGCATGGATATCGCGCCGGTCATCACCCACCGCTATTCCTACAAGGATTTCCAGAAGGGCTTCGACGTCATGCGTTCGGGCTCTTCGGGCAAAGTCGTCCTCGACTGGAGCGAACTATGACTGCCGTGCTCGACGAATCCCTGCGCGCCGATCTTGCGGCGATGGAAAAGGCGGGCACGCTGAAAAGCTTCCGCCACATCACCGGTCCGATGGACGCCGAGGTGACGATGGCGGAGCACGACGGCCGCGTGCTGGTGCTCTCCTCGAACAATTATCTTGGCTTGGCCGATCATCCCGAAGTGGTCGCCGCGGGCAAGAAGGCGCTGGACGAATACGGCGCGGGTACGGCCTCGGTGCGGTTCATCTGTGGCACCTTTGCCATCCACGACCAGATCGAGAAAGCCATCGCCGGCCTGTCGCGCACCGAAAGCGCGCTGACTTATGTCTCGTGCTGGGCCGCCAATACCGGATTGATCCCGGCGGTGGCGGGCGAGGACGATGCGCTGGTGTCCGACGCGCTCAACCACGCCTCGCTGATCGACGGCTGCCGCGGCGCCAAGGCGAAGCGGCTGGTCTACAAACATTCCGACATGAAGGAGCTGGAAGCGAAGCTCGCCGAGGTCAAAGGCGCGCGGCGCATCTTCATCGTCACCGACGGCGTGTTCAGCATGGAAGGCGACATCGCGCGCCTGCCGGAGATCGTCGCGCTGGCGCGCAAATTCGGCGCCGCCGTGATCCTCGACGATTCCCACGGCGTCGGCGTCATGGGCAAGCACGGCCGCGGCACCTGCGAGCATTACGACCTGGAGGGGCAGGTCGATATCGTCACCGGCACGCTGGGCAAGGCACTCGGCGGCGCGGCCGGCGGCTATGTCGCTGGCTCGAAGATGCTGACCGATTACCTGACCCAGGTCTCGCGCCCGCAGCTGTTTTCCAACGCTTTGCCCGCCACCATCGCCGGCAGCGCTATGAAGGCGATCGAGATTCTGGAGCGCGAACCCGGGCGGGTCGAACGCCTGCACATCCTGGCGCGCAAGATGCGCGACGGGTTGAAGGAACGCGGCTTCAAACCGCTCGAAGGCGAATCCGCCATCGTGCCGATCATCGTCGGCGACACCGCGTTCGCCATCCGCATGAGCAAGGAGCTGCTGTCCGAAGGGATCTTCATCACCGGCTTCGGATATCCCGTGGTGCCCGAAGGCACCGCCCGCCTGCGCATCCAAATGTGCGCCTCGCTCACCGACGCGCAGATCGAGTTCGCACTGGCGACGTTCGAGAAGGTGGGGAAGAGACTGGGCGTGATTTGAGGTGGGGGTGCTGACACGAATATTTATTCGTCATGGCCGGGCTCGACCCGGCCATCCAGCGAAACAGAAAAGTCTTCCGGCGCGCGGACACGCGCCGACTGGATGGCCGCCTCAGGGGCGGCCATGACGAATTCGGAAGCTTAGCCGCGTTGCGGGGGTGGGCGCGTTTTGCTAAGCCATTTGGCAGCACATCATTTGCGCAGGGATTCGCATGGTCCAGTTCACTTTGCCCAGAGGCAGCAAACCCAAGAAGGGCAAGGCGTGGGACGGACCGAAAGCGGCGAACGGTAAAAAAGCCAAGCGGACCAAGGAGTTCCGGGTTTACCGCTACGATCCTGAAGACGGCGGAAACCCGCGAATCGACACCTATCAGGTCGACCTCACGAACTGCGGGCCGATGGTCCTGGACGCGCTCATCAAGATCAAGAACGAGATCGATCCCACGCTGACCTTCCGCCGCTCCTGCCGCGAGGGCGTGTGCGGCTCCTGCGCCATGAATATCGCCGGTAGCAACACGCTGGCCTGCACCAAGGCGATCACGGATGTGTCCGGGCCGGTGGCCGTCTATCCGCTGCCGCACATGCCGGTGGTGAAAGACCTCGTGCCGGACATGACGCATTTTTACGCGCAGTACGCCTCGATCAAGCCGTATCTGCAAACCAAGACGCCCGAGCCCGAGACCGAATGGAAGCAGTCGCCGGAGGACCGCGCCAAGCTGGACGGCCTGTACGAGTGTATCCTGTGCGCCTGCTGTTCCACCTCGTGCCCGAGCTACTGGTGGAATTCCGACCGCTATCTCGGCCCGGCGGCGCTGCTGCAATCCTATCGCTGGCTGATCGACAGCCGCGACGAGATGACGGGCGAGCGGCTCGACGATCTGGAAGATCCGTTCCGGCTCTACCGCTGCCATACGATCATGAATTGCGCCAGCGCCTGCCCGAAGAGCCTGAATCCGGCCAAGGCCATCGGCGAAATCAAGCAGATGCTGGTCAAGCGCAGCGTCTGAGCTAGAGCAAGTCGCTTTCACATGGAATCGATATTGTCATGCCCGGCGAGCGCGAAGCGCGAGGGAAGGGCATCCAGAAACCTGCGCAACACGTGGATTCCCTTCCCTTCGCGATGCAGATGCATCGCGAAGCCGGGAATGACAAGTGATTTCATCCGAATGCACTTCGCTCTATATTCCGCGCATGACGCGCACAAATGCAGCCCTGCTGGCCGGTGCCGTATTCGGTCTGCTCTTTGCAGCGGCGTTGGTGTTAGCCGATTGGCTGGCTGGATAGGCCGGCGCGAATCCGGAAGAACTGCCACATCAGGCCACCTGTGACCTTCGCCAGTGGGCCTTGCGGGTTGAGGCCCACAGCCTTCATCACCATCTGGGCCAGCCTGACGATATGGTGGCGTTGGTAGATGCGCAGGAGAGTCCCGAATGTGGCATTCGCTGACCGGGCCCTGTCATAAGGCAGCACCATTTCGCGGTCGCGCGGGACACTGGCGCAGTAATAGGCGTAGGCGAGTTCGTCGTCCTCCGATTCCGCAACGCGGCCGAGCGCGATGCGCGCCTTCTGCCAAAGCGGCAGGTCGCGTTCGTCCTGTTTGTGAAAAGTCTCGAAGAACAGCTTGTAATGCCTGAATTCGTCGGCTGCGATCCGGCCGGCGATTTCCTTCAGGACGGGCTCTTCGGTCGCCTCCTTGATGGCCGTGTAATAGGTGGAGGTGCCACTTTCCACGACGCAGCGCGCGATCATCTCGCCGCGGCGCGAGCCGCGCACCGACACATCGTCCGCCTGGGCGAAATGCTCGGGCCGATAGCCCTGGTGAAATCGCGCGAAGGCTTCGTCGAGCTTGAACGTGGGGTCGGCCAGCTCGGCCCAGCGGCCTAGCGCCCGGCCGTGCTGGTTCTCCTCGCGACCCCATTCCTCGATGGCCGCGATCATCTCCGGCCCGGCATCCTTGAAAACCCGCTTGAGGTACGTGACGTAATCCGGCGCGTTGAACTCGACGAGGGCGGCCGCCTTGATCGCGGTCAGCATCCAAACATCGACCTTGGAGGCGTCGAACCGCTCCCAGGCGACGTCGTCCAGGCTCCAGCCTTGTTTGAAAACGCTTCCTTCGGCCATAGGCGGCCAGCACCCTCTGTTGCAGTGCAACCGAATCTATAGCGAATAGCGGGGCGCCAACAAAGGCACTCGGCATGACTTTTTTGTAAAAACTCTAAAGAGCGGCCCGCAAGCCCTTGAGATAATCCAAGCTTTCTTGGACCTTTGCCCGCTCGGCATCGCTCATTGCCAGGGACAAATCTTCCTCGGCGTTTTTGATCCGCTGGTCCAGCGCGGTGGCATTCAGCTCCGCCATCGGTACGGATTCTTCGGCGAGAACCGTCAATTTGGTCGCCGTCACTTCGGCAAAACCACCGGCAACATAGAAGCGCTGGTCGCCTTCAGGGCCGCCGCTGACCGCAATCACGCCCGGCCGCAAGGTGGAAATCAGCGCCATGTGGCCCAGCATGATGCCCATGTCGCCTTCCGTACCCGGAATGGTCACCATCTCGGCGTCTTCCGACAGAAGCAGCCGTTCCGGCGAGACGAGGTTGAAGGAAATTTTGTCGGTCATCGACTATGCCGCTTCCGCCGCCATTTTTTCTGCCTTGGCGACTGCGTCTTCGATCGTTCCCACCATGTAGAACGCCCCTTCCGGCAGGTGATCGTATTCGCCGTTCACCACCGCCTTGAAGCTGCGGATCGTGTCCTTCAGGTCGACGAACAGGCCCGGGAAGCCGGTGAAGACTTCGGCCACATGGAAGGGCTGCGACAGGAAGCGCTCCAGCTTGCGGGCGCGGGCGACGGCGATTTTGTCTTCTTCGGACAATTCGTCCATGCCTAGAATGGCGATGATGTCCTGTAGGCTCTTGTAGCGCTGCAACGTGACCTGCACCTGGCGGGCGACGTCATAGTGTTCCTGGCCGACGACGCGCGCGTCGAGAATGCGCGAGGTGGAGTCGAGCGGGTCGACTGCCGGATAAATTCCTTTTTCCGCAATCTGGCGCGAAAGCACCGTCGTCGCGTCCAAATGCGCGAATGATGTAGCTGGCGCCGGGTCGGTCAGATCGTCGGCAGGCACGTAAATCGCCTGCACCGAGGTGATCGAACCCTTATTCGTGGTGGTGATGCGTTCCTGCAGTTCGCCCATGTCGGTGGCGAGCGTCGGCTGATAGCCCACGGCCGAAGGAATGCGGCCGAGCAGGGCGGACACTTCCGAACCGGCCTGGGTGAAGCGGAAGATGTTGTCCACGAAGAACAGCACGTCTTGGCCCTGGTCGCGGAAATATTCGGCGACCGTCAGCCCGGTGAGGCCGACACGCGCGCGCGCGCCCGGCGGTTCGTTCATCTGGCCGAACACCAGCGAGCATTTGGAGCCGACAGTGGAGCCCTTTTTGGGGTCCTTGTTCACGCCGGATTCGATCATTTCGTGATAGAGATCGTTGCCTTCGCGGGTGCGCTCGCCGACGCCGGCAAACACCGAGAAACCGCCGTGCTTCTTGGCGATGTTGTTGATGAGTTCCTGGATGATGACGGTCTTGCCGACCCCGGCGCCGCCGAACAGCCCGATCTTGCCGCCGCGCGCATAGGGCGCCAAGAGGTCGATCACCTTGATGCCCGTCACCAGCACCTGGGACTCCGTGGACTGGTCTGTGAAAGAGGGCGCTTCGGCGTGGATCGGACGCCGTTCTGTGCCTTCGATTGGGCCCGCTTCGTCCACCGGCTCGCCGATGACGTTCATGATGCGCCCGAGCGTGCCATCACCGACCGGAACCGCGATCGCCAGGCCTGTGTCCTTGACCGGATGGCCGCGGACGAGGCCGTCGGTGGTGTCCATCGCGATCGTGCGCACGGTGGATTCGCCGAGATGCTGCGCCACTTCGAGTACCAGCCGGTGGCCGTTATTGTCGGTCTCCAGCGCGTTCATGATTTCCGGTAGGTGTTCGTCGAACTGGACGTCCACCACCGCGCCGGTGACCTGGGTGATCCGGCCGATCCTGTTGCTCTCTGTCATGGCGTTCATGGCTTCATACTTCCTTGCGTATCGGATCAGACGACGGTCAGCGTGACGGGCACGTTTCCGCGCGTGGCTCTGGAATAGGGGCAGATCGTGTGGGCATCTTCGAGCAGCGCCTTCACGGCGGCCTTGTCGGCGCCCGGAACGGAAAGGGTGATATCGACCTTCAGCGCGAAGCTGATCTCGTCCTTGTCGAGCGTCACCAGCACGCCGACCACCGCCTTTGCGGGATCGATGCCATGCTTGCGGCCCAGCGCGATCACCGCCTGGTTGAAACAGGCCGAATAACCGAGCGCGAAAAGCTGCTCCGGATTGTGTCCATCGCCGGCGCCACCGAGTTCCTTCGGGAACGACATGGACAGCGCCAGTGCGCCGCCGTCGAGATGGGCGCGGCCTTCGCGTCCGCCCTTGCTCGTTGCTTTCGTCGTGTACGACATGGTCCGGTTCCTTCTTCTAAAGCGCTTCCGCGCCCGAGATGATTTCGATCAATTCCTTGGTGATCTGGGCCTGCCGCGTGCGGTTGTAGAGCAGGGTCAGCTTGTCGATCACTTCGCCCGCATTGCGCGTGGCGCCGTCCATGGCCGTCATCTTGGCGCCGAACTCTCCCGCAACATTTTCGAGCAGGGCATGAAAGACCTGGACGCTGACGTTGCGCGGCAGGAGGTCGGCCAAAATCTCGATTTCGTCCGGCTCGTATTCGTAGACCGTGCCGCCTGCGGCGGCTGCCTTTGCCTCGATCGGCGCCGGGATCAGCTGCTGCGCCGTCGGGATCTGGGTCATGACCGACTTGAATCGCGAATAGATAATGGTCGCGACATCGAATTTGCCTTCGTCGAACATCGCCAGCACGCGCTTGCCGATGGCCTGCGCGTTGACGAAGCCGATGCGCTTGACGGCGGTGAATTCCACGGTGTCGACGATCATCGAGCCGTACACCCGCTTGAGCTGGTCGCGTCCCTTGCGTCCGACGCACAGGATCATCACCTTCTTGCCTTCAGCCGTAAGCTCTTCGATTTTGTGTCTGGCCAAACGCACGATGTTGGTGTTGAAGCCGCCGCATAGCCCGCGGTCGGAGGTCGCCACGATCAAGAGATGCACGTCGTCCTTGCCGGTGCCTTTGAGAAGCATCGGCGCACCGGGATTGTCCTTGAGCCCGCCCGCAAGGCTGGCGATCACCGCGCCCATTTTTTCGGCATAGGGGCGCGCCGCAATTGCAGCATCCAGCGCGCGGCGGAACCTTGAAGCCGCCACCATCTGCTGGGCCTTGGTGATCTTGCGCGTCGCCTTGACCGAAGCGATGCGGTTGCGGAGGGCCTTCAGGCTCGCCATCAGTTGAAGTCTTTCACAAACGTATCGAGGATGACCTTCAGCTTAGCCTCGATCTCCGGCGTCAGCACCAGGCCGTTGCGCAGCGCATCCAGCACATCCTGATGCTTGCCGTGCATCAGTCGCAGCAGTTCGGCCTCGAAGCGGCCGACGTTGGCAACCACGAGCTTGTCGAGATGGCCACGCATGCCGGCATAGAGCGAGACCACCTGTTCTTCCACCGGCATCGGCGAGAACTGCGGCTGCTTGAGAAGTTCGGTGAGGCGCGCGCCGCGGTTGAGCAGGCGTTGCGTGGACGCGTCGAGATCGGAACCAAACTGCGCGAACGCCGCCATTTCGCGGTACTGCGCCAGCTCCAGCTTGATCGAACCGGCGACCTGCTTCATCGCCTTGACCTGCGCGCTCGAACCCACGCGGCTGACCGAGATGCCGACGTTCACCGCCGGACGGATGCCCTGATAGAATAGTTCGGTCTCCAGGAAGATCTGACCGTCAGTGATCGAGATCACATTGGTCGGGATGTAGGCCGAGACGTCGTTGGCTTGCGTCTCGATGACGGGCAGGGCAGTCAGCGAACCGCCGCCGAAATCGGCGTTCAATTTCGCGGCGCGCTCCAGCAGGCGGGAATGAAGATAGAACACGTCGCCCGGATAGGCTTCGCGTCCAGGCGGGCGGCGCAGCAGCAGCGACATCTGGCGGTAGGCCACGGCCTGCTTCGACAGATCGTCGTAAATGATCAGTGCGTGCATGCCGTTGTCGCGGAACCATTCGCCCATGGCGCAACCGGAGAACGGCGCCAGGAACTGTAGCGGTGCAGGCTCGGCCGCGGTGGCGGAGACCACCGTGGTGTATTCCATCGCACCGGCGTCTTCGAGAGTCTTGACGATTTGCGCGACGGTGGAAAGTTTCTGGCCGATGACGACGTAGATGCAATAGAGCTTCTTCTTCTCGTCGCCGCTGGCGTTGATGCCCTTCTGATTGATGATCGTGTCGATGATGATCGCCGTCTTGCCGGTCTGGCGGTCGCCGATGATCAACTCGCGCTGGCCGCGGCCGATCGGGATCAACGCATCGATGGCCTTGATGCCGGTCTGCATCGGCTCGTTCACCGAGCGGCGCGGAATGATGCCGGGCGCCTTCACATCGACGCGGCGGCGTTCGGCGACGTTGGTGAGCGGACCTTTGCCGTCCATGGGCTGGCCCAGCGGATCGACGACGCGGCCCAACATCCCCTTGCCCACGGGCACGTCCACGATGGCGCCGGTGCGCTTGACGATATCGCCTTCCTTGACGGTGACGTCGGAGCCGAAGATCACGACGCCGACATTGTCGTTCTCCAGGTTCAGGGCCATACCCTTGATGCCGCCGGGGAACTCGACCATCTCGCCGGCCTGGACGTTGTCGAGACCCCAGACGCGCGCGATGCCGTCGCCGACGCTCAGCACCTGGCCGACTTCGCTCACTTCCGCTTCGGCGCCGAAATTCTGGATCTCGCGCTTGAGGATGCTGGAGATCTCGGCCGGTTGGATGTTCATCAGTCTTGTTCCTTCACTCGGTTCCGTTTCCCTCATACTTCGACGGGCTCAGCACGAGGGCGATACTGAATTCAATTGCCTCTCATCGCCGCGCGCACGCCGTTCAGCTTGGCGCGCAGAGACGAATCGATCATGCGAGAACCGATCTTCACGACGAGGCCGCCGAGAAGTGTCGGATCGACCCGCGCCGCGATCTGAGGATCGCGGCCGAGCTTGGCTTTCAGAACGCGTATGAGTTCCGCCGTTTCGCCATCACTGAGCGGACGCGCCGACGTCACGTCGGCGTCGATTTCGCCGCGTTGACGCGACGCGAGGGCCTCGTAGCTGCGAATGATTTCCTGGAGCAGAAACAGCCGACGCTTGGAGGCCAGCAGCAGCACGAAGCGCGTGGAGAGCGGCGCGGCGCCCATTTTGTAGAGGAGTGCTGCCATGCCTTTGGCCTGTTCGTCGCGGCTGAAAACAGGCGTGCGGACGAAACGGGCGAAGTCGGCACTTTCGGCAATCATCGTATTGAGGGCCGCGAAATCACGCGCCACCGTTTCGACGGATTTTTCGTCCATGGCCAGTTCGAAGACGGCAAGGGCGTAACGCCCGGATATCCCCGAAGAATGAGCTTCGTCAGCCACGCGCGCCCCGTTTCATGCGGTTGGCAAAAAGCCGCTCTGCCAACCCTACGTAAAGATTTGATTCAACACAGAAATTGACCCGCACGAACGAATCTAAATTCGCACGCGCGCTGGCCTTAGCATGGGCAAGGGAGCGGGTGCAACATTATGTCTGAAGCCCCTGTGTCGCGGGGGGCGCTCGAACGGCTAAGACCGCCGAGTCGCGTTGTTCTTCCTGCGCCGCTTCACAGTACGTTTGAGTTCCTCATTGATCCGGCCCTGCCAGCCGGGACCATCTTCCTTGAAAGCGCCGACCACCTCTGCGTCGAGCCGCAGCGTCACTTGCACCTTGGGATGTTCGAGCTTCGGCCGGCCGCGCATTTTTTTTGCCCGCAGCTTTGCGACGGCATTCAAAATTCCAGGCCAAAGTTCGGGAAATTCCTGAATGGGCCGCGCCTTGCGAAGCATCTCCTCGGTCCACTCCGGATTGTCCGGGTCGTCGACCGGCTCGTTGCTGTATTCGCTAAGGTCGTGCTTTTTCTTTTTCATACCGCCGCACCTCCTTGCGGTGCGCTCTTCGAAAACTGATGACGCGAACGACTGACCCTCTCACCGTAAACGTGACGCTATGGACGCGGCTGCGGAACGTCGCTAAGGCCATGAAACGCGCCTCGCCATAGTCTTTACGGACGTCCCGATAGATGACCGGCTCGCCCCAGTCGAATTCATCCAAATCGGCAAAATCCAGCCCGTGTTTCGCCAGGTTGATCCGCCGTTTAGCCTCATCCCACTCAAATTCCATGAGCAGACCTATTAAATGTAGTGCAAAAAATCGCGTCCGTCAAGAATTAATACACTACAATAAATCTCTGGCGCGGGCCTAACGCACGCCGTTCAGCACCCGCGAGAAGCGGAACTCGGTCAGCCATTCCCAGATTGCATCCACATTGGTGAAATCGACCGAAGCCAGGACGACGAACACGCGGCCGACAAGATTCCCGATTGGCACGTATCCGACGCCGCGGTCGTCCGGCGAAACGCGGCTGTCTGCGGAATCGTCGCGGTTATCGCCCATCATGAAGACTTGGCCGGCCGGAACGACATAAACGCCCGTGTTGTCGTACTCGCCGTCCCAAACCTTCTTGAAAATCGGATGCTCGACGCCGTTGGGCAAAGTCTCGATGTATTTCGCCACGGTAAAATATTCGCCCGCAGCTATTTCGTGGGGGCCGTTCTCGTCTTCACCGGTTCCTGCGGCGCGCAGCGGAAGCTGGCGCCCATTGATCCAGAGCCGGCCGTTCTTCATCTGGATGCGGTCGCCGGGCAGGCCGATGACGCGCTTGACGAAGGTCACGCTGGTATTGCTCGGCAACCGGAACACGGCCACGTCGCCGACGTTCGGCAACCGGCCTAGAAAGCGCCCGGACGGCGACGGGCCTCCCACATACGGTATTGAATAGCGGCTGTAGCCAAACGAAAACTTCGTCGCCAGCGTCAGGTCGCCGATGGCAAGCGTGGGCTGCATGGAACCGGAAGGAACATAGAACGGCTGGGCAATAACCGTCGTGAGGGTGAAGACAATAACGACGGCAAGAAACGGCTCCTTGAGCCAATCCAGCGTGGCGCGAACCTGCTTGTGGGCAAAAAACGCGCTCACGGGAGCCCATAGTGCATGAGCCTTATCGTGCAAACGCGTCAGCCATTCAGTGGATTCCGGCTTCATCCCTGCAAGTCCTTATGTTTACCCACACCGATGTCGTGGGTTTCTAAGCGTTTTTCAAGTCCTCGCACAATCGTGAGCTTAACCCGGAGACAGCGGGCACGCCGCACTTCATAATCGATGCAAACTAGGAGGTGCCATATGAAGACCGCTTTCGCCAGCCTGTTGTTGCTCTTCGGCCTCGCAACCGTGCCCGCTCATGCGGCCTTGGCCGTCGGCGCGAATGCGCCCGATTTTTCCACCAAGGCCTCTCTGGGTGGCAAAGAGTTCGATTTCTCGCTCGCCGAAGCGCTGAAGAAAGGACCCGTCGTCCTTTACTTCTACCCCGCGGCGTTCACCAAGGGCTGCACGGTGGAAGCCCATGATTTCGCCGAGGCGACCGACAAGTTCGCCGCGCTAGGCGCGACGGTCATCGGCGTCAGCCATGACGACATCGCCACGCTGGACAAATTCTCGGTCAGCGAATGCCGCAACAAATTCGCCGTCGCGGCCGATCCCTCGGGCACGGTCATCAAGGCCTACGACGCCGCCATGGCGAAGAATCCCGCTTATGCCGACCGCATTTCTTACGTGATCGCCCCGGACCACACCGTACTGCTCAGCCATGCCGATATGAATCCCGACACGCATGTGGACCTGACGATGGACGCGGTGAAGAAGTGGCGGGCGGCGCACCCCTGACGCGCCGTTCTTGACGGGCGGCGTGCGCGGCGTAAAAGGCCGGGTTATGGCAAGGAAACTCACCCAGCTTGGCCGCCGCGTTCCGCTTCCGAAGTCGCCGGATGAGGCGAAGCTGGAAGCGGTCGCCAACCCGCATCCCGGCAACGCCTACGTCGTGCGCTTCACTGCGCCGGAATTCACATGCCTCTGCCCGGTGACCGGCCAGCCGGATTTTGCGCATTTCGTGATCGACTATGTGCCCGGCGGAAAGCTCGTCGAATCCAAATCGCTGAAGCTGTTTCTGAACAGTTTCCGCAACCACGCGGCCTTCCATGAGGATTGCACGCTAGCGATCGCCAAGCGCATCGCCGCTGCGATCAAGCCGAAGTATTTGCGCATCGCAGGCTACTGGTACCCGCGCGGCGGCATGCCCATCGACGTGTTCTGGCAAACCGGAAAACTGCCGGCCGGAGTCTGGCTCCCCGACCCGGGCGTATCGCCTTATCGCGGGCGGGGTTGACGTCATCCTTCGAGGCATCGCTTCGCGATGCACCTCAGGATGACGACAAGACTAAAGCGTCATGGCGAGGTGCTCGCGCGGCCCTTGGGCCGGGTGAGCCTCGAACCATGACCTGCCAACTTCACACACTCCTCATGGCGGTGACACGTTACGATGTGGTCGTTGACCATGCCGATGGCTTGCGCGAACGCGTAGACGATCACCGGTCCGCAGAAATTGAAGCCGCGCTGTTTCAGCTCCTTGGCCAGACCTTCGCTCATCGGCGTTTTCGCGGGAACTTGCTTGGTGGTCTTGTGGCGGTTGACGCGCGGCCGGCCGTCAACGTGTTTCCAGATCAGCTGCGAGAATCCGCCCGGTTCCTTCTCCTGGATATCGAGCCATAGCTGGGCGCCCCTGATTGCCGCCTTGATTTTCCCGTTCGAACGGATGATGCCCTCATTCTTCATCAGCCGCTCGAAATCGCGCTTGCCGTAGTGCGCGATTTTCTCGGGATCGAAATTATGGAAGGCGCGGCGGAAATTCTCGCGCTTGCGCAGGATGGTGATCCAGGAAAGGCCCGCCTGGAATCCGTCGAGCACGAGCTTTTCGTAAAGCGCCCGGTCGTCGAATTCCGGCACGCCCCATTCCAGATCGTGATAGGCGACGTAAAGCGGATCCTCGCCCGGCCAAGGGCAACGGACGATTTTTTCGTTCACCGCTTCTTCGCCTTTTTCTTGGCCTTCTTCTTCGGCGCGGCCTTTTTGGCTGCTTTCTTGGCTGGCTTCTTTGCCGCTTTTGCCTTGACCTTCGCCTTAGCTTTTGCGGCGGGCTTCGGCATCGCGGTTAGCGTGGCTTCCAGCTTGTTGCCGTCGAGATCGATGACGAAGGCGCCGTAGTAGTCGGGGCCGTAATCGGGGCGTGGGCCCGGTGCGCCGTCATCGGTTCCGCCTTGCGCGAGTGCCGATGAATGAAAGCGATGCACGGCGTCCTTGCTGCGGGCGATGAAGCCGATATGAACGCCATTGCCCACGGTTGCCGCCTGCTGATTGTGCGGAAGCTGGACCCAGAATGAGGGATGCTTTTCGCCATAGGCGACGGCGTAAGGCATGAACTCCATGACGCGCTTGTAGCCGAGCGCCGAAAGCACGGCGTCGTAGAATTTTGCGGCGCGCTCGACATCGCGTACGCCGACGGAAACATGATGCAGCATGGCGGTACCTCCACGAATGGCGCCGCTACTCTGATCCGCAGAAAAATAAGGTCAAGCAGAAAGCCAAGTCTGCTTGGTCAAACTCACAGCCGCGCCGCCGGCATCGAGCGATGCGCCCGCCGCTTCTGCCAGCCGGTCAAGCCTGACCAGCGCGAAGCCGCGCGCGCCATAGGTGGATGTGATCGCGCCGATCTCCTGGCCGTTCGCCGTCACGGAAGTGTCGCCACCGGGCAGGGGGCCGCCATCTCGTGTCGCCACGACGATCAGGCGCTTGCGTGCCGTGCCGCGATGCTTCATGCGCGCGGTGAGTTCCTGCCCGACATAGCAGCCCTTGTCGAACGAGACGGCATGTAACTCGTCCAAACCGGCGTCCAGTGCGAACATCCGGTCGGAACCGAAATCACTGCCCTCGGGCACACCCAGATCGAGGCGAACGGCAAGGTAGGCCTCAGGACCGGACTGGGAGCTCACGGAGCCCTTAGGTGCGATGGCGCGTGGCCCCAATGCGGGGAGGCGCGGATCGGCAAAGCCGCTTTCGAGCCCGGCGAACACCTCAAGGTCGTCGCGCAACTTGATCTCGACTTTTGCCCGCAACTTGTAGAGGGACAGGCGCTTGACCAGCGCGTCTCGAACCTCCCGCTGGCAGTCCAGCAAAAGTCCGCCTTCGCCCTCGGCAACCAGGAAATCGAACAAGATCTTGCCCTGTGGCGTCAGCAGCGCGGCGTAGAGGGCATTGCCCGGCGCGACCAAATTCACGTCGTTGGTGACGAGTCCCTGCAGGAACAGGCGCGCCTCCGGCCCTGAGACGGCGATGACGGCACGGTCGGTCAATTGGGCGATCATGGGGAATCAAGTAATGCCCTCGGACGCCGTTGCCAAGGCTGG
>Ga0265314_10001879_pt1 | contig 22511 bp, 12 predicted proteins | sample 4126metaG_FD_203106 | JGI IMG/M metagenome (GOLD analysis project Ga0265314, IMG submission 203106) | Rhizosphere microbial communities from Carex aquatilis grown in University of Washington, Seatle, WA, United States - 4-1-26 metaG | ecosystem: Host-associated > Plants > Roots > Rhizosphere >... | reverse complement strand
CGCTGCCGGATGGCACCTCAAGCATCTATGGGGACGAGGGCAAGTTCCAGATGATCGGGGCGCAAGCCTGCGGTGTCATCGATCCGAGCGCCCTTTGGCTGGAAACCAGCAAGGGACAGGCGGTGAACTACACCGGCGACATCGGCACGGTCTTCTCCTGCCTGGCTGCCAACCTGGGCACCCTTGGTTGCGGCTTCGAACACCAGTTGCAAGCCTTCGAATTCGCCCTGGTCGCCGATGGCGTCGGTAACACCACTCAGCATCAAATGCTCAGGCCGAGCGCCTACCTTGGCCTGGTCTTCCTCAGCGACGAGGACGACTGCTCAGCCGCACCGGATGATGGAATCTTCGGCACCTCGCCGGGCGGTCTGGATTTCGCGCATGAGGCGGCCAGTCTGCGCTGTGCAACCCGGGCGCATACTTGCGGCGGCGTGAACTTGACCGAGACGCCGCCGGGCTTCCCGACGACGGCTTCTTTTTCCGTGCCCTTTCAGACCTGCGCGGCGAGAACGGACGATTGTCCTAACCCGCTCGACGGCCTAGCCACGACGGACACCTCCGTGCCAACGACGTGCAGTCCGCTTCGCAGCGTCGGGCACATGGCGGCGGGAATCAAGGCTCTCAAGAGCAAGCCCGACGAACAGATCTTGGTGGCAGGCATCTTTGGCTGGCCGCTCAGCGATGCCGACATGGCGACCGCGACCTACAAGATCGCACCCACTCCCAATCCCAACACCGCGGATACGGCCCATCCCACAATCTACGATTACTGGCCGGTCTGCTACGACCCCAACCACCTGCCTAACAACCCCGACCTCACCACCGGATTCGACGTGACTGCGGCGAACTGGGGCGCGACCGGCGGCCTGCGCATGAGTGCCTTCGTGGATCAATTCGGTGACAACGGCGTAAAGTTCAGCATCTGCCAGCCCGATTTTTCCGCCGCCATGACCAAGATCGGCAGCGCGCTCAGCAAGAAGATGCAGAACCTCTGCCTGCCGGCGGTCTATGCCGAGCTGACTTGCACCGCCAACTACTTGATCCCGGATGCCGACGGCACCCTGGTACGGCAGCCGACGCCTGTGCCCAAGTGCAATATCCAGCACTCGAACGCGCCCTGCTATTCGCTGGCTTCCAGCCCGACATGCCCGGGCGCCGAGTACCTGGTCCAGCTGAACCAGGGCGTCGACGCGGGCAATGCCTCGTTGCCCTACGGAACCGTCTTGGAATTCCGCTGCCAGTAGGTGGGCGAGTGGCCGAGATTCGGCTACCAAACGGGATCCTCAGGCATCCCAATGACCGCCCCACAGTCGTGAGGGCGTAGGAGATGCCATGGCCATCAAGAAACTCAACCCGTACCTCAATTTCAATGGAACCGCCGAAAAGGCGATCAAACTCTACGAAAGCGCCCTCGGCGCGAAGACCGACCGAATCATGCGCTTCAGCGATGTCGCCGAGATGAACGTCGCACCCGAGCACAAGAATCGTGTGATGCACGCCGCCCTTTTCATTGGCGAGGGCGTGATCATGGTCAGCGACTGCCAGCCCGACCAGCCATTCACGACCGGGGACAGCGTTCACGTGAGCCTGGATTTCGACGACGCCGCCGACATGTCCAAGAAGTTCGACGCCCTTTCCGCTGGCGGCAAGGTGATCATGCCCGTGCAAGACATGTTCTGGGGTGCGAAGTTCGGCATGCTCAAAGATGCCTACGGCATCAGCTGGCTGTTCAATTGCGACCACAAGAAGACCTGACTTCATCGGCCATGACGAAAAACTATTGGCTGGTGAAAAGCGAACCTTCTGCCTATTCCTGGGACAACCTACTGCACGACAAACACGCGCGCTGGGATGGCGTGCGGAATTTCGAGGCGCGCAACAACCTGCGGGCAATGAAGAGGGACGACCTCGTCTTCTATTACCATTCGGGCGAGGGCAAGGAGATCGTCGGCATCGCCAAGGTGGTGAAGGAAGCCTATGCCGATCCCACGGCCACCGAGGGTGACTGGTCCGCCGTGGACTTGGCTCCGGTGAAGGCCTTGGCTCGGCCAGTTGCGCTCGCTGCTCTTAAGGCCGACAAAACGCTGGCCGACCTTGCCGTGGTTCGCAAGCCGCGCATCAGCGTGGTCGGAATTCTTTCCGCCGAGTTCACGCGCATCTTGGAGATGGCAGAAACCAGGCTGTGAAGCGCGGTCGATCAGGTTTCACGCAGCAGGGCCGCCGCTACGCGCTTTGTTCGCCTAGGCGGCGGCTGGCCACGAGTTCGCGCACGGCGGTCCGCAACTCCTCCGCCGTGTAGGGCTTGAGCAAGATCGCATCGCTGGCGGTGATTTCGGTTTCGTCTTCCAGCGATTCGGCGGCGTAGCCGCTCGCGAACAAGACAGGAATGTCTGGTCGTAGGGCGCGGCAGCGGGCAGCGACTTGGAAGCCGCTGAGCCCGGGCATCATGATGTCGAGGAAGAGCAAGTCGAACTGTTCGGGGTTGTTTGCGAACCGGTCGACCGCCTGCTGGCCGTCGCTCGCGACGACTATCTTGGCCCCCAGGCGGCCCAGCACTTTCTGGGCGACCCGGAGCACGGCCTCGTTGTCTTCGGCGACCAGGATCGTGGCCCGGATGAAGCCTTGGCTGTCTAGATCCACCACCCCCGGAGTGGCCACGGCAGAGTCTGCCTCACCTGTCGCACAGGGTAGATGGACGCTGAACGTGGTGCCCTGTCCGGCAGTGCTACGGGCCGCGATGTGTCCTCCGTGCTGCCGAACGATGCCGTAGACCACCGCCAGTCCCAGGCCGTAGCTCTTGTCGCGCGACTTGGTCGAAAAGAACGGTTCGAAGATCCGCTCTAGCACGGCCGCCGACATGCCTTGGCCCGTGTCCGATACCGTGATGCGGGCGAACGGACCAGCTGGCCGCTGGCAAAGTTGCTCGGCGGTCGCGGCATCGAGATCTACCCTTTCGACGGCAATCGAAATCTGCCCGCCGCTCGGCATGGCATCGCGGGCGTTGAGGCAGAGGTTGAGCAGGACTTGCTCGATCTGACCCTTGTCTGCTTCGGCGATCACGGGCGCCGCAGCGGTGGATAGCTCGATGCGGATGTTCTCGGGTATCAGCCTTCTCAGCATGGAAAGATGATCGGCGACCAGGCTGTTCAGATTGATGTTCTCCCGCTGCAAAGCTTGCCGGCGGCCAAAGGCCAGCAATTGACGAGTCAATTGGCCGGCGCGATCCACCGCACCGACGATTTCTCCGATGGCAACATTCCGATCGCGGCTGGTGTTGTCAGGCAGAAGCGCGAGACTGGCGTTGCCGCCAATGATCTGGAGCAGGTTGTTGAAGTCGTGGGCGATGCCGCCCGCGAGCAGGCCCACCGCTTCGAGCTTCTGCGCTTCTCGCAACTGTTCCTCGAGCGCGTGCTGCCGGTTGGCGGCGTCGCGTTGCTCGGTAAGGTGCCTGTTCAAGGAATCGCGCATGCTGCCTAAGGTGGCGGACAGCAGATCGAGTTCGGTCAGTGGGGAGCGCACAGGCGCGGTCGGGGCCAGATCCAGCGAGGCAATGCGCCGGCTTTGCGCGGCCAGCTCGGACAGCGGTTTCGAAAACCAGCGCGCCAGGCGCAAGGCCAAGAGCGCGGCGCCGAGCAAGGCCAAGAGCCCGACCCCAGCGATGAGCCACTGATACTGGCGGGCCGCCGGGATGAGGTCGGACTCGGGCAGCAAGACTCCGATCCAGAACTGGTGACCCGAGCCGAATTGGAAAGGCGTGAAGCCGGCCCACCAGGCCTCGCCGTCGAGTCCGATGCGAAAGCGATCGGGCCGGCTTCCGTGATCGCCTCTCCACTGCGCGACCGCCTTCGCGACATTCGGAAAACCGGCTTCGGCCACCGGCTGCAGCGAGGGAACGCTGGCGACAGCCCTGTTCTCGGTTCGGCTGTCTCTCGGTGGTCCCAGCAGCCTTCCGTCGTCGGTCAGGACGAACATCATCCCGCGCGGCGAGGGTCGCACGGACGTCGTGAACAACGCGACCTCGTCGAGCGGCAGGTCGTAGGTCACGATTCGGATGTCGCCCGCAGGATCGCGTGCGGCGACGGCACCGGAGATGCTGGGCGCCTTGGTCGTGAACAGGGGATAGACATCGGTCCACGCCACCAAGTTCGACGCACCTGCCTGCGCCTCGGGAAGGGTCTGATCGCGAAACGCCGCCATGGCCACTTTGTACCAGGGGCGTTGTCGCCCATCGTACCCCGTCAAGGGCAGATCCCATTTCTTCACAAGCTGTCGCCCGCCGTCCTCCCACAGTGTCCAGCGACTGGTATCGCCCCAATCGGCGGGCCGGAAATCCCGCGTGAGAAATTGCAACCGGCCCGAATCGGGCGCGGGCAGTCCGTCGGCCACCGCCGCGAGGAGCGCGGACTGCCGAACCGGCTCGCCGTAGCGGAGGACCAGGAAGTGTCCGCCCTGCTGATCGGCGAGCATCATTGAGTCGACCTTGGGCAGCGAGAACAGCCCTGGCATGAGGAGCTCTCTGAGCGACTCCGCATCTCGAGACGAGTAGCGTCCCTGGCGGATCGCCGCATAGTCCTCGATGAGCTTTTGCCGGATGGGATCGAAGAGATCTTCCAGGCGCACCTGGGTATCGCGGCCGAGAGCGAAGATCAGCGACCCGGCAACATCGCGCGCGAGGTGCGCGGTGCCGAGCAGCGATGCCGTGAGCAAGCTGCCGAGCACCAACAACACGACGAGCGCGAAACTGAGGATGAGCCCTCCGCGAATGCTGATGGTGTACCGCGGCTGTCTTTGCTCGGGCGGATCCTGCTTTGTTGTCATCGTTGGGGTCACTCTTCGAACGGGGATTGGCAAGGCAGGCGCTTGGGGCAAAGGACTATGAACCATAGTACCTCGAAATCCACGGCCGCGGTCAGCCAGGCCTTGATTCGACGCGAGAGAAGGCTGCGGATCGCCATCGCACCAACGTAAGTGCCAATCGCACACACGCCGAGGACGATGGAACAACTTGTCGCGTGCGCGTTTTGAGCCTCGGCGGATCCTCATTCATGACAAAATACTCATATGCCGGGTACGATCGGGTTGTTCCTCCGCAGTTTTGATAACGACTATCAGCGGAGGTTGAAAGAAGTCGCCGAACGCGAGGCAAAGCAACGTGGCTTCGAGATCCTCGTGCAATCGGCGCAATTCGATCCCGGCCAGCAGAACGCACAGATCCGCGAAGCCATCAAGAACGCCGCCACCAGCAAACTAGTGGCGATTTTGGTCAGCGGCGTGCACGACGAGGGTTTGCGTCCCGTGGCTCGGGAAGCCGCCGAGGCCGGCCTCGACTGGGCTCTGCTCAACGAGGGCACGTTCATCGACGACGTTCGCTCGCAGTATCCCGACCGCGCCATCTTCGCGGTGACTTGCGACCAGACCGAGATTGGCCGCATTCACGGCCAACAGGTCCGCAGTCTCCTGGGCAAGGCCGGGCGCGTACTCTGTGTCACGGGCCACATGCGAAACGTGGCCGCACTTCGGCGATTGGAAGGTTTGAAGGCGAGTCTCAACGGGGAATTCGAACTCGTTGAACTCAATGCCGACTGGACCAGCGAAGGAGCACGCATGGCCGTCGAGCGCTGGACCAGCGCCACAATCTCCGAACAAGATTTGCCGGGAATGTTTGTGGCCCACAACGACGAGATGGCCCTCGGTGTGCGGCAGGCCTTGCGCGACTTCGATTCACAACGCGACTTACCTCTCGCGGGTGCTCCCATCACGGGCTGCGATGGATCGCACACGTTCGGCCAGCGCCTCGTGCGCGAAGGTCGCCTAAAAGCGACCGTCATCATGCCCCCGGCCTCAGGCGTCGCCATCGAATGGATCGACCGCGCCCGCTCTCAAGGCCAGCAGCCCCCGGTTCGCGTGTATCTTCCAGTGGCGTCATTTCCCGCGCTTCCCAACCTGCGGCGCTAGACTGGGCGTCGCAGCTTGAGCGCCCGTCGGTGCGCGCTTCAAGGAAATGTCGAGCTGCCGGCGCAAGTCCTCCCACTGCTAAGCCGGAGGTATCTCTTGCGCAATGTGCTCTTCCCTGCCTTTTCGAGTCGTGGTCACTGGCTGGTGTGGGTGGCTGCGCTGTCCCTGAGCGCCTGCGGCAGTACGAAGTCGAAGTCGAGCGCCGGTGGGCTCGATGCATCCTCGTCGGGCGGTAGCAATCCCGGTGGACAGCTTGCGGGTGGCGCTGCGGCCAGCGGCGGGACGGCGAGCAGTGGCGGAGCGGCTTCGGGCGGGGGCGTGGCGGGCAGCAGCGGCGGATCGCGCACAGGTGGCGGACTGGCTGGCAGCGGTGGATCGAGCGCGACGGGTGGTGCGGTTGGCACCGGCGGATCGAGCGCGGCCGGTGGTGCGGTTGGTAGCGGCGGATCGAATGCGAGTGGGGGCGTGGCAATGGGAGGCGGCGGGTCAGGCGCGGGTGGGGCGGCACGAACCGGTGGTGTGACCGGCGCGGGCGGCACGGTTGCTTCCGGCGGGCGCGATGGCGGCACATCCAGCGCGACCGGTGGTTCGGCCGGTGGCGCTGGTGGATCGGCCGGTGGCGCCTCAACCCTTGTTCCTGGGGCCTGGGGCGATCAAGGCGACGGCACGTTCAAGAACCCCGTGGTGTGGGCGGACTACAACAATTTAGACGTCATCACCGTTGGCGCGGATTTCTATATGATCGCGGCGTCGCACCACTTCATGGGAATGCCGGTTTTACATTCCAGCGACGGCGTGAATTGGACGCTGCTCACCCGTATCTACCGCCGGCTGGACATCGACCCGCGCTACAATACGCCGGGTCAAGCCTATCAGGACGGCACCTGGGCGCCGGCCATTCGCTACCACGAGGGCCGTTTCTATGTCTACGTGACCACTCCCACCGAGGGTCTGCTCATGACCTCAACCGCGGATGCGGCTGGTCCCTGGGATCCCTGGCTTGTGGTGAAGGCCGTCGCCGGTTGGGAAGACCCGTGTCCGTTCTGGGATGACATCGCCAACGCAGGCGGCGACGGTCCGAACGGCGAAAAGGCATACCTCATCCGCAGCCAAACCGGGGCCGGACCGCTTATCGTTCAACAAATGAGCTGGGACGGAAAGCAACTGCTCGGCACGACGACGACGGTGGCCAACGGTCCGACCCTGGAAGGACCGAAGCTGGGCAAGCGCAACGGCTACTACTACATCTTCGCGCCCGAGGGTGGAATCGACGCCGGCTACCAGGTGGTGTTCCGATCGTCCGCCATCCTTGGCCCTTACCAGAGCAAGACAATTCTCGAGCAAGGCAGCACCACCACCAATGGTCCGCACCAGGGATCGTGGATCGATCTGCCGAGCGGGCAGTCCTGGTTCTACCATTTTCAGCAGAACGGTGGCTGGGGTCGGATTGCGCATCTCGAACCCGCGCAGTGGGGCACCGACGACTGGCCCAAGGCAGGCGTCGATCTCGACGGCAACGGAATCGGCGAGCCCGTGGCACAACCCAAGAAGCCCGACGTGGGCGGCACATTTCCCATCACGGTTCCGGCCAGCTCGGACGAATTCGATGGCACCGACCTCGGCGTGCAGTGGCTGTGGAACCACAATCCCGACAACACCAAATGGTCGCTGACCGCGCGCCCTGGCTGGCTGCGCCTTTCGGCTCAGCCGCTTGCCAGCAAGAGCGGCACCAGCGCCGCCTCAGGCAGCGTGCCCTTCGTCGAGGACAGCATCATCTTCGCCTACAACACCGTCGTGCAACTTGCCATGGGCAAAGTGGCATCGGCCGTGACCAAGCTCGACACCACTGGGATTGTCGATGGACAGCGAGCCGGAATCACGCTGTTTGGGCAGACCTACGGCTGGGTTGGCGTCGTGGGTACCGCCGGCAAGAGCGTTGTGCGCGCCAACGTCAACGGTACGTACACCACAGGACCCACGCTGACCGCAACGACGGTGTATCTCAAGGCCAGCATGAGCGCGTCTTCGCAGATCTCGTTCGCCTACTCGACCGATGGCGTGACCTTTACGGCGCTGGGTGGAAGCGCCACCGTGGGCCGCACCTGGTTCGAGGGCATCAAGTTCGGCCTCTTTAGCTACAATCTCAGTACGGCCACCGCCGCCGGCGTCGCGGATTTCGACTACTTCCACTATACGCACGACGGCCCCCACTAGGCGAGCTGGCCGCCCGCGGGAAGGTCGTCGAAGGCGCGAGGCTAGGGCGCGCAGGTTCCGTCGTCGCAAGTCGTGCCCATCAGGACCGATATCGGCCAAACTGACTGGCACGACGGATCGAGAGATACTTCCTGACTGCCCGTGCACGTGACCTTATATAGACTGTCCGAATCGTCTATCCGCACGCTGGCCACGGTCGTACCGGTCGCGTTCTTTACGGTGATCGATCCCATGCCGGTGTATACGTCGTTCCCGTTGAAGGCAGTCGTGAAACAGGTCGAGCTGCCCTTCTTTACGGTCAGAGCGTTGTCACCGGAAAGCAGGTCGAAGACATTGATCTCCTTGACCCCATTCGCGTAGCAGGTGTTCGAGCTGCCGGTGGCCGAATCCGTCTGCGTGGTGCAAGTCCCACTTTCAACGCAATCGGCACCAAAGTTCTTCAGACAGGTTGGTAGGACGCACGCGCTGGTACCGGATCCACCGCCAGTGCCGCCCGTTGCTGTGGAGCCGCCGCTGGTGCTGCCGCCCGTCGCTGCGGAGCCGCCGCTGGCGCTGCCGCCTGTCGCCGTGGTGCCTCCGTTGGCTGCCGTGGCGCCTCCGTTGGTGCTGCCGCCCATGGCGGAGGGGCCGCCGCTGCTGTTACTGCCGCATCCGGCGATGATCGCGCAAAGACCAACGATGACCAATCCTGCAGCTTTTCGCATGGAGTTTCCTTGTCATCAGATTGTGTTTCAAACAGTAAACTAGGTCTAGTATTCTGCATCCTCGAAGCCTTTCTTTGTGGGCGCGCGGCAATTTGATGGGCCAAGGTGAACTACCCGACGATTGCTCGCCCACGTTCAATCCCATCAGCGACCACCTTTCCATTGCGGACAGACACGGAGGAGACGATGCGCTCACAGAAAGTTCTTTCACCGAAAACGCCCAGCCTGACGGCTACGCTTGTCATGGTTCTGGGCTCGGCCGCCATCCTGGCTGGCTGCAGTTCAGGGACCGGAACGACTACCGAGAGCAAAGGCGGAGCGCAAACCACTGGTGGCGCGTCGAGCACGGGTGGTCTCGCCAATTCGGGTGGGACTCCAGGTACGGGCGGTCTGGCCACGACGGGCGGAACTTCGAGTGCGGGCGGTGTCACCACCTCGGGTGGAACCCCAAGTCTGGGCGGTAAGGCAGGCACCGGCGGAGCGTCTGGCACTGGTGGAGAGTCGTCCACTGGTGGTCTTTCCACCCTGCCGGGCGGAGCACCTGGCAATGGCGGCAAGCTGGCTAGCGGCGGGACGACGGGCACCGCCGGTAGCACAGTCGGCGGAGCGCCTGGTCTCGGCGGAACGTCGGCCCCTGGTGGCGCTCCCGCGCAGGGCGGATCGACCAAGTCGACAGTTCCGCTAACCGGGCACTACCAGATGGAGAATCTGGATCGCGGCGTGGTGGCCGTGAAGGTCACGGGTGGCGTCTATGTCGGTTGGCGCATGATGGGCTACGAGTACACCGGAACGGATGGCGACACTTCGTACAATCTCTACAAGGATGGCACCCTGCTCAAGAACGTGACCGATAGCACGAACTATCTGGATGCGGCTGGTGCCGCCACTTCGAAGTACACGGTCAGCGCCGTGCTCAAAGGAGTCGAGGGCAAGCAATCTGCGCCGGTCGCAGTTTGGGCACAGCAATATTTGAGCATCCCGATCACCCCACCACCCAATGGTCCAGAAGGTGGATCGTACAGCGCAAGCGACGGAACCCCCGGCGATCTCGACGGCGACGGTCAACTGGATCTCGTGCTCAAGTGGGATCCGTCGAACTCGAAGGACTCCGCGTCGAGCGGGAAGTCCGACGATTGCATCATCGACGGTTACAAGATGGATGGAACTCGCCTGTGGCGCATCGATCTGGGCGTGAACATCCGCGCCGGCGCGCACGACACGCAGATGTCGGTGTACGACTTCGATGGCGACGGCAAGGCCGAGTTGGCGGTCAAGACCGGTCCAGGCACCAAGGACGGCAAGGGCAACTATCTGAAGAAGGGACCGGCAGCGGGCGCCGACAACACCCAGGATCTGCGAGGGACTCGCGGCATGACCTTGGGCGGACCGGAGTGGATGACCGTGTTCAGCGGCGCGACCGGAGAGGAACTGGACACGATTGCCTATCCGGTGCTCTACGGCAGCAGGAACTGGGGCGATTCGAACGGCAACCGTGGTCAGCGCTTCACGGGTGGTTTTGCCTTCGTGAAGGATGTTCCCGCTGGCGGCGGTGCCGGCGTGGCGAACGGTCTTCCCAGCATCATCTCGGGCCGTGGCTACTACACCTCGCTGACCATCTCCGCGATGACCTACCGCAATGGCGTGATGGCGAAGAACTGGGTCTACGACAGCGTGACCAATATTCCCAACGGCGGTGGCGACCACAGCTGCATGGCTGCGGATGTGGACGGAGACGGCGCGCAGGAGGTCATCCCCGGCGCACGGGTCATCAACAGCGACGGTACCTTCCGGTGTGACTCGGGCATGGGCCATGGCGACGCCTTGGACGTGACCGAGCTGGTTCCTGGCAAAGGGATCTCGGTGTTCTCGATTCACGAAAGTCTAGGGGGTATGGATGCCCATGACGCCGACACCTGCAAGACCTTCTACTTCAAGGTCACCGAACCTGGCGTCGACTCGAATCGTGGTCGGGCCGAGTACGTCGGCACGGGTGACGAAGACAGTGCATCGTGCACTTGCGGCTCATGTAACACGAAGCAGGCCATGTGCGCCACGGGTACCGCGGGTGGCCCGTCGGCTGGAACCAACTTCGTCATGTACTGGGACGCTGATGAATGGCGCGAGCTTGAGAACGCCAACTCGATCTCCAAGGCCGGCGGTGGAACCCTGTTGACCTGCGCTCAGTGCTCGGGCTGCAACGGTACCAAGAACACCCCGACGCTGACCGCGGACATGCTGGGCGACTGGCGCGAGGAAGTTATCTGGCGCGAGACCGCCAACACGGCCCTGCGTCTGTACACGACCACCGAGGTGACCAAGCGCCGTATCTACACGCTTATGCACGATCCGACGTACCGAGCGCAGGTGAACTTCGAGCAGTCGACCTACAACCAGCCACCCCATGTCGGTTTCCGCATCGCCCCCAACATGGATGCGCCACCCGTGCCCAGCATCTTCGTGAAGTAGACGCGTTGCCAGCGGCGTGATCGGTGCGCGTTCGCGCTTTGTGGGCGAAGTGAAGGACCCCGGCCGCCCGACCATGGGTCGCCGGGGGCTTGTCATATAAACGCTGAACGGCGTTTGAAAGAGCGATACGTTCGAGGTGGATGTCTGGAACTCCCGTGAAACTCAGGCGCAACTCTTGGGTCGTGCTCAGCGCTATCTTGGCCATTGCGGCGATTGCGGGACTCGCGATCCGAGTGCATCGCAAGAGCCCCATCTCCCCGGCCCAGACCCCGACACAGGCCCAGCCGCCTCCCAATGCACAGCCTGCCCTAGATCCAACATTCTTGGTGCTGGTGTGGATGGAGAGCTCACCACCGGGCGCGCGGATTGTGCGGGTATCCGATGGCTACCTGTTCGGATATGCCCCCGAAATCGTCGAGCTTCATCAATCCAGCCGACCCGAAATGATACGCTTTGAGAAGCAAGGCTATACCCCTGTCACTCGCGAGGTGTCGGCCATCGGAGACGGCGAGTTGTCTGTGGTGTTGGAACCGGTTCCGAAGGTCCGCTCTCGGGTGACCGGGAAGTCAAAAGGGCACAGGAATCGCTAGGGTTTTCGCGGAGCGAAGCCGGAATACCGGAATTCAGGTTCCTCAAAACTATAGTTGAGCCAACTCAGGGACTCGGGTCACTGCCGGATACGACACAGCCGCTGGACCAAACGCGTTCTCACGGCGGACGGACATGGAGGAAATAATGCGCTCACAGAAAGCTCTCTCACCGAAAAAGCCCAGCCTGACGGCAACGCTTGTCATGGTTCTGGGCTCAGCCGCCATCCTGGCCGGCTGCAACTCAGGGACCGGATCGGTCGTTGAACCTACGAATGGCGGCTCTCAGGCCTCAGGCGGTGCCCAAACCACGGGCACGGGCGGTCTCGTCACGACGACGGGCGGGGCAGCGAGCACGGGTGGTAGCACGGCGATCGGCGGGGCGCCGGGCGCTGGCGGATCCAAGCCGGCCAGCGGCGGCACCACGGTCGTCGCCGGGGCGCCAGCCAGCGGCGGTAGCACGGTGATCGGCGGGGCGCCGGCCAGTGGTGGTAGCACAGTCATTGCCACGGGCACCGGCGGAGCGAAGCCGGGCGCCGGCGGTAGCACCGTGGTCGCCGGGGCGCCGGCCAGCGGCGGTTTGCCAGCCGCTGGTGGCGCTCCAGCGCAGGGCGGATCGACCAAGCCTTCGGTCCCCGGCACCGGGCACTACGTCATGGAGAATCTGGATCGTGGCGTGGTGGCAGTGAAGGTCGGTGGCGGTGTCTACGTCGGATGGCGCATGTTCGGCTACGAGTACACCGGAACGGATAGCGACACGACGTACAACCTCTACAAAGACGGCACCAAGCTCGCAAGTGTGACCGACAGCACGAACTATCTGGACGCGGCCGGCACCACCACCTCGAAGTACACGGTGAGCTGCGTGCTCAAGGGCACCGAGGGTGCGCAGTCTGACCCGGTCACGGCGTGGGCACAGCAATACACCAGCATTCCGCTGACCCCGCCCGCCAACGGCCCCAATGGCGGCTCGTACAGCGCGAACGATGCGAGCCCCGGCGATCTCGATGGCGACGGCAAACTCGACATCGTGCTCAAGTGGGATCCGTCGAACTCGAAGGACAATTCCCAGTCGGGCATCACCGACGACGTCTTTATCGATGGGTACACCTTGGCCGGCAAGCGCCTGTGGCGCATCGACTTGGGCCCGAACATTCGCGCTGGCGCGCACTACACGCAGATGTCCGTCTACGACTTCGACGGAGACGGGAAGGCCGAGTTGGCGGTCAAGACGGCGCCGGGCACCAAGGACGGAACCGGCGCGTATCTCAGCACAGGACCTGCTGCCAGCGACGATGACAGCGCGGTCTACCGCAATGCAACCGGCTACATCCTCACTGGGCCCGAGTACCTAACCGTGTTCGCCGGCGATACCGGCAAAGAACTGGCGACCATCGACTACCCCGTGCCCCGCGGCACGGTTTCCTCCTGGGGCGACGCCTACGGCAACCGCCTGGACCGCTACAACGGCGGTATTGCGTTCGTGAAGGACAAGGGCACTGCCAACGGTCAGCCGAGCATCATCCAGCAGCGCGGTTACTACACACGTCTCACGGTGTCTGCCGTGACGTGGCGAGGTGGAACTTTGGCGTTGAACTGGCTCTTTGACAGCAACGGTGCCGGCAACAGTAAAGCCGCGGGTGGTGGCGACCACTCATGCATGGCGGCCGACGTGGACGGCGACGGCGGACAGGAGATCATCACCGGAGCTACCACCATCGACAGCGCAGGAACCTTCAAGTGCAGCTCGGGAATGGGCCATGGCGATGCCATGCACATTGGGGAGCTGGTCAAGGGCAAGGGCATCGCGGTGTTCACGGTTCACGAGACCTACGGCGGCATGGATTGCCACGACGGCGCCACCTGCTCGTTCTACTTCAACATCACGAGTCCCGGCACCGATACCGGCCGCGGCGTCGCAGAATACGTCTCCTCGAGCGACCTCACTGCCGCAACTTGCAGTGGCATGGGCAACGTCAACTGCGGTACTGGCAGCGCCGTGACGACGAGTGCTGGGAGCAACTTCCTCATCTACTGGAACGCCGACGAACCGCGTTCCACGATGAACGGCACGACGCTCCCCGGGGTGAGCACGACCGGGACCGCATCGTGCAATAGCTCGAAGAGCACGCCGACGCTCACCGCGGACTTGCTGGGCGATTGGCGCGAGGAGGCGGTGCTGCGCGAATCGAGCAACGCGAATTTGCGCGTGTACACCACGGTCAACGTGACCAAGCGCCGTATCTACACGCTGATGCACGATCCGACGTACCGGGCGCAGGTCTCGTTCGAGAATACGAGCTACAACCAGCCGCCTCACGTGGGATTCCACATCGGCACTGGCATGGCCAATCCGCCCGTGCCTGACATCCGCGTGAAATAGCCTCTCCCCGAGGCGTGTGACAAGGCCGTGGTTTCGGTTGGATCCTCCCAGCCGGCACCACGGCCTTTCACGTTTCAAGTGACACCTACAGGTTGGTTGATAGGGCGGCGTCGCCGCGCCTGGCCATGGGAGTAAAGGGACCGTAATGCTGAAATTCAGGATTTCTTGCCCAGTGGAGGCGTAAACTCCTGAGCCGCCCGAATTGGCAAGGCCACTGCGGGCTCGAAACTTCGGTCGTCGGTTCGACAAAACAGGGAGAAACGCATGCCGCGAGAGCACGAGAAACAAGGTCGAGTTTTTGCTTCGTTCCTATGCGCAGCAAGTCTGGGATTGGTACTTCCTGCCTGCAGTAGCGGACAGGGCGTAGCCACGCCAGAGGGCTCGGGGGGAAACACGACGGGCGGGAGTAGCGCGACGGTCACGGGCGGCGCGGCGTCAGGTGGGACGACCGGTTCTGGCGGAAAGGTAACCAATGGCGGTGCCACGTCGACCAACGGAGGGAGCGTTGTCTCCGTGAGCGGCGGCACCACGACGAGCAACGGCGGCACCATTGCCAAGTCCGGCGGTGCCACGACAAGCAATGGCGGTGGCGTCGCCCCTGTGACCGGTGGCACTACGACGAGCGACGGCGGCAGCACCGCCACCGTGAGCGGCGGCGCCACGACAAGCAGCGGCGGCGTTCCGCCCGCGAGTGGTGGCAACACTGGCACCGTGACCGGCGGCGCTCCTAACCTGACTGGCGGCTCGGCCACCAGCGGAACCGGCGGTAGCACTGCCAGCCGAACCGGTGGCAGCACCGTCGGCGGAACCGGCGGCGTGTCGGGTCAGGGTGGTACTTTAGCGCAGGGTGGGACAACCAAGACCTCAGTCCCGGGGACCGGGCACTATCAGATGGAGAATCTGGATCGTGGCGTGGTTGCAGTCGTCGTCGGCGGTGGCGTCTACGTCGGCTGGCGTATGTTCGGCTACGAATACGATACGACGGCCACAAACGTTTCCTACAACCTCTACAAGAACGGCACCTTGCTCAAGAACGTCACGGATAGCACCAACTATCTGGATGCTGCGGGCACATCCTCCTCCAGCTACACGGTCAGCGCCGTTATCAAGGGGACCGAGGGGGCGAAGTCTCCCGCCGCGACGCCCTGGGCGCAGAACTACACCAGCATTCCGCTGACACCGCCAGGCGGATCGTACAGCGCGAACGACGGAGCCCCGGGGGATCTCGATGGCGACGGGAAACTCGACATCGTGCTCAAATGGGATCCGTCGGACTCGAAGGATAACTCCCAGTCGGGCAACACCAGCGATGTCTACATTGATGGATACACACTGGCCGGAAAGAGACTCTGGCGCATCGATCTGGGACCGAACATTCGCGCGGGGGCACACTACACGCAGCTGTCGGTGGGCGACTTCGATGGCGATGGGAAGGCGGAAGTAGCCGTCAAGACGGCACCTGGAACCAAGGATGGTACTGGCGCCTATCTGAGCAAGGGACCGGCTGCCACTGACGACGATAGCGCTGTCTACCGCAACGGTTCCGGCTACATTCTGACCGGACCGGAGTACATGACGGTGTTCGCGGGGGACACCGGCAAGGAACTGGATACGGTGGCCTATCCGGTGCCTCGCGGAAATGTAAGCGATTGGGGCGACGCCTACGGCAACCGGGTGGACCGCTTCAACGGCGGTATAGCGTTCGTGAAGGAGGGTAGCACTGCCACAGGACGACCGAGCATCATCACGCAGCGAGGTTATTACACGCGTACGACGATTTCTTCATTGACCTACCGGAATGGAGTGCTGGCCCAGAACTGGGTTTTCGATCACCCGAGTTGCACCAGCAGCGCTGGTGTCGTCATTGGTTGCGGGGACCACTCGGCCATGGCGGCAGACACCGACGGTGACGGCGGACAGGAAATCATCACCGGCGCAACCACCGTCGACAGCGGAGGAACCTTGAAGTGCCTCGCTGGAACGGGCCATGGCGATGCCATGCACGTAGGCGAACTGGTGGCGGGTAAGGGGATCTCCGTGTTCTCGGTTCACGAGAGTCTCGGCGGCCAAGATTGTCACGACGGGGCCACATGCAAGTCCTACTTCAACGTGACCGGAGGCGGGGACAACGGACGTGGCGTGGCAGAGTATGTCGCTACGGGAGACGACACGGCTGCCTCGTGTTCGAGCGGCGCGGGTAGCGTCAACTGCGCGACTGGTGCAGCCGGCGCTCCCAATGCCGGCAGCAACTTCCTTATCTACTGGGACGCCGACGAATGGCGTGAGCTTGAGAGCGGTACGTCGATCACCAAGGTCGGCGGCGGAACGCTGCTCAGCTGCTCTACCTGCGGGTCGAACAACAGCTCCAAGTCCACCCCGACGCTCACCGCAGATCTCATCGGCGATTGGCGCGAGGAATTGGTGCTTCGCGAATCGAGCAACGCGAACTTGCGTGTGTACACCACCACGGAGGTGACCAAGCGTCGCATCTACACGCTGATGCACGATCCGACCTATCGAGCGCAAGTCGCGTTCGAGAACTCGGCCTACAACCAACCGCCGCACACGGGCTTCCGGATTTCGCCCAACATGGCGGATCCGCCCGCACCGGACATCTTCGTCAAGTAGTCTGGATCACCCTAACGCGTGAACGGTGTTCGTGCCGTTCACGCGTTTTGCATTTTCGCGACCGACTCGCTAAGGATCACCCATGCGTTCTCGTACCCGGTTCTTTGGCATGATCGCCGCAGTCATCGTCACTATTCCAATTGCGGCCGCGGCGGCCCCCGCCGTCGAGGAAGTCACCGTCGATGCGACCCAGGTCGGCGCCCCCATCTCGCCCCTTCTCTATGGCCAGTTCATCGAGCACCTGGGCCGCGGCATCTATGGCGGCCTGTGGGCCGAGATGCTTGAGGATCGTAAGTTCTTCTACCCGGTGACCGGAGAGGCCCCCGCATGGGAGATGTTCACGCCGGGCACGCAACCCTGGGACGGCGAAGGACACCCGTACGAGTTGCTCGTGCGCTCTCCTTGGATGATTCTAGGTGACAAGGCGGCGGTCACCATGTCGAGCGAGAGCGCTCTTGCTGGCTGGCCCATCCCGGTGCTGAAGTCGGCCGGTGGCAAACGCACGACCGGCCTGATGCAAGAGCGCTTGGCCCTTCAGCGCGACCGCGACTACGTCGGCCGCATCGTGCTGGCTGGCGCTGCCGCGTCCGCCGAAGTGAGCCTGGTGTGGGGCGGTGGCGCGAGCGCTCGCCAGACCATCGTCATCAAGAATATCCATTCAACCTGGCAGACCATCCCCTTTGCCTTTCGCTCTGGCGCGACCACCGACAACGGCCGCATCGAGATCGTGGTGCGCGGCGCGGGCGCCGTTCGCGTCGGAACGGTTTCGCTCATGCCCGCCGACAACCTTTCCGGATGGCGCAAGGACACGGTCGCTCGCTTGCGCGAGCTCGATGCGCCGGTCTACCGCTGGCCCGGCGGCAACTTTGTGAGCGGCTACGATTGGAAGGATGGACTTGGCGATCGGGATCGGCGCCCGCCGCGCAAGAACCCGGCTTGGAAAGGCGTCGAACCCAACGACGTGGGGCTACACGAGTTCATGGAACTCTGTGGTCTCATCCACGCCGAGCCGTACATCGCCATCAATACCGGCACCGGCGACGCGCGCACGGCGGCGGATTTCGTCGCCTACGCCAATGGCGGCAAGGACACGCCCATGGGCCGGTTGCGCGCCAAGAATGGCCATCCTGCCCCGTTTGCCGTGCGTCTGTGGGCCGTCGGCAACGAGATGTACGGGGAATGGCAACTTGGCCACATGCCGGTCGACAAGTACGTTGCCAAGCATCGGGACATCGTGAACGCCATGCGCGCCGTGGATGCGAAGATTGAGCTTGTGGGTGTTGGAGCGCTGGGCGAGTGGAGCCGGACCATGCTCGCGCAGGTGTCTTCGCACATGGACTTCATCAGCGAACACGACTACTGGCACGGCAGTCCCGACATCGTCGCCCACGTCGCCCAAGCTCCCGAAGGCATCCGCCGTATCGCCGACGCACACCGCGCATACCGCCGCGAACTGCCCGCCCTCGCCGGCAAGAACGTCAGAATCGCCCTCGACGAATGGAACTACTGGTATGGCCCCTTCGAGTACGGCGAGCTCGGCACGCGCTACTTCCTCAAAGACGGACTTGGCATCGCCGCCGGGCTGCACGAGCTGTTCCGCAACAGCGACATCTTCTACATGGCCAACTACGCCCAAACGGTCAACGTCATCGGCGCTGTCAAAACCAACTCCAACGCCGCCGAACTGGAGCCGACTGGCCTGGTCTTGTCGCTGTACCGCCGCCACTTTGGAACACTTCCCGTCGCGGTTCGCGGCCAGCCGAAACCCCTCGACATTTCCGCCGCATGGACGACGGAGCGCACGGCGCTGACCCTGGCGGTGGTGAACCCCGATCGCGCGCGCGCGCGACGCCTCCGCTTCACGATCGCCGGCGCGCAAGTCCGCGACGGCGGCCGGCGCTTCTTGTTGACCGGCGCCTCGCCCATGGCGGGCAATTCGCCGGGCCAGCCTCGTGGCGTCGACATCACGGAATCGCCGGCCGGTTCGCTACTGGATCCGGTCGAGATTCCACCCTTGAGCGTGAGCTTGTTCGTCTTGACTGCTTCCGGATCGCCCTAGCCCGACAGTCGCTGTCGACTCGCGCCCACCTGCCGACGAACCTTGCCGGCCTGGGCGGCCACGCGACGGTATGGTAAGAGGATGCACAGAATTTCGAGACATTTGCACAGCCACATGAACAGATTGATGACCTAGGCAAGCGCGGTATGGAAGACAGTCATAGACCGCGAGTCGCAGCGACCGACGGCAACAAAGGATCGGCGCCGATGCAACCTATCGTTCTCGCACCCGGGTTCCAGAACTACGCGTGGGGCGATCCAGCGTTCATTCCCCGGCTTTTCGGGTTGCAAGCGACCGGCCAGCCATTCGCGGAAGCCTGGTTCGGCGCCCATCCCGCGCTCCCTTCGCTTGCCGACGTGGACGGCCGGAGGCTTCCGCTCGATCGGCTCTTGGCGGAAGCTCCTGCCACCATCCTCGGCCCTGAAGTGGCCGGACGCTTTGCCGGTCTGCCTTTCTTGTTCAAAGTCCTCGCGGCGGCGTATCCACTGTCCATCCAGGTTCATCCGTCGCTGGTGCAAGCGGTCTCAGGCTTTCGGCGGGAGAACGCGGCGGGCCTTGCGCTCCAGGACCCGAACCGCAACTACCGCGATCCGAATGCCAAGCCTGAGTTGTTCGTCGCCCTGACGCAGTTCCAAGCCCTCTGTGGCTTTCGCGAGGTCGACGAGATTGCGGCTGGGATGGATGGCGTTCCCGAGCTGTCGGCGCTTCTTCCCGGATGGCGGCGAACATCCAATCCTCTCCGCTCGCTGCTGAGCGCGTACTTCGACCTGTCGGACGAAAAAGTGTGTCCGGCGCTGGCGCGCTGGGTTCGCCGTCTCGCCGAGTCTCGGCCGCTACCGGATAGTGTCGAGGCATGGATCGTCGAGGCCGATCGGATCTTTGCCGTCGATGGGCAACCCGATCGCGGCCTCTTCTTTTTTCTCCTGCTCAACCTTGTCACCCTCGAACCCGGACAAGGAATGTTCCTTTCCGCCGGCACGCCTCACGCCTACCTGCGCGGCGCTGGTATCGAGGTGATGGCCAACTCGGACAACGTCCTGCGCGCTGGGCTGACGACGAAGCATCTGGACGCGAGGGAGCTGATGTCGAACCTCAGGTTCGAGAGCCTGCGTCCCCAGGTCCTTGGGGCCAGCATTCGGGAAGGCGCCGACGCGACTTACGCGACTCCGGCAGATTCCTTCGAGCTTCATCAAGTCAACGTGGGCATCACCGCAACACCCGAGCGGACGGCGAGCGGGCCCGAGCTGCTGTTTTTTCTCGGCGATGCACAAGCTTCGAGTGTCGAGGTCATGTGCTCGCCCACCGCTACCAGCTTGCCGCCAGCTGGATGCTGTCTTATTCCGCACGGGACGCGCTACAGCCTGCGCGCGACCGGCACCGGCCGCGTCCTGCGTGTCTCCGTTCCCGCGCCATCGCCGCTGAAGGAATTTCGCGGACGTCCCGTTCGACCGCTGGCATTTGGAACCAGCGGCCTGCGCGGGCTCATCACCGACATCACCGACCTCGAAGCGTACGTCAACACGCGTGGCTTTCTCGACTACTTGGTGAGCGTCGGGGAAGCCCTTCCCGGCACACCGGTGGCAGTCGCTGGCGATCTGCGGCCGAGTACCGATAGTCCGGAGCGAAGCATCCTGCGCGCCGTCGTGCGTGCCGTCACCGATGCAGGCTGCCTGGTCGCCCACTGTGGCCGGATCCCCACGCCGGCGGTCACTGCCTACGGTCTGTTCAAGAACTCGCCCAGCATCATGGTGACGGGAAGCCACATCCCCTTCGATCGCAACGGGATCAAGTTCAACAGGAGCAGAGGCGAGATCCTGAAGGATGACGAGGCGCCCATCCTCAGGGCCGTCGAAGTCGCGCGGCGCGCGGAATACGATCGCCCTGCGGACGAGTCGCTTTTCGCCGACGACGGCATGTTTCGCCTGCCAGCGCCACCTATGGCCCCGGTCGACACGGAGGCCCGCGAACGCTACCTTCGGCGCTATCTCGATTTCTTCCCGCCCCGCGCGCTGGCCGGAATGCGCGTGGCCGTCTACGAGCATTCGGCGGTCGGCGCCGCGACCTTGGTCGAGATCCTGCGCGGGCTCGGCGCCGAGGTCTTTCCGTTTGGGCGCTCTGCGGAGTTCGTGGCCATCGATACCGAAGACATCTCCGAGGCGCGCTTGCGCGAAATGCAGGTGCTGGTGGACAAGGCGCGCGCCCAATTCGGGGTCCTGCACGCCGTCCTATCCACCGACGGGGACAGCGATCGACCTCTCTTGCTCGAGATCGTCGAAGATGGCCGTGTGAAGTTCTTCACCGGAGATCGGCTTGGCATCGTCACTGCCGAGTATCTCGGCGCCGAGTCGCTGGCCGTGCCCGTCACCGCGACCGACGCGATCGATCATCACTTCGAAAACAAGAACGTGCAGCGGATTCGTACGCGCGTTGGATCCCCGTATGTCATTGCGGCCGCAGCGCAATTGCAAGGACGTCATTGCGTGGGCTGGGAAGCCAACGGGGGATTCTTCACCTTCTCGGAAATCGAGCGCAATGGCCGCCGCCTTTCCCCGCTGCCGACTCGGGATGCCATGCTGCCGCTGCTTGCGGCCTTGCACACAGCCTGCGAGCGGCGTGTCCGGCTGGGGGACGTCTTTGCGGCGTTGCCAGCCCGCCACGGGGCAGCTGGCCTCATCGATGGAGTGTCGCCCGACAAGAGTCGCGCCTTGGTGGCCGCCATCGCTTCGGCCGAGCCCGGAATCGTGGCCGCGATCTTCGGGCCCGGCAGGCCGCACATCATCGATGCCGGCGGTGAGGAGATCCGGGCTTCGGGCGATGTGGCCCGGCGCTTGGAGAGCCTCCGCAGTTGGATCGCCAGCCACGTCGGCGCTCCTCAAGGCTTCGGGGCGATCGCTCGCATCGAATTCCTCGACGGTATGCGGGCCCTATTCGACAACCGCGATGTCGTCCACATCCGGCCGTCGGGCAATGCCCCCCAGCTTCGCGTCTACGCCCTGGCCGACAGCGAAGAGCGCGCCCGTGCCATCGTCGCCATGGCGATCCGGGAGCCCGACGGTGTGCTGCACTCCCTGCTGGCGGAAGCCGGGGGACGAAACAAAGGCTAGCGCGACTCCGCTACCCCTTCTTCTTGCGGGGCTCGGTGGTGTCGGCTTTCACTTCTTCCATGGTCGTGCGCAGGGTGCCGCCGGTGTCGTTGGCCTTCACGCCGGGCGGGCGCTCCCAGGGGATGTCCTTGAGCGGCTGGCCGGCGGTCACCTCGTAGAGGTAGCGCGCGGTCATGGGCACGGTCAGCATGAAGGCCGCGTCCTTGAATCCAAGCGGCCGCTCGCGCCGGTCGTCGCCGATCCAGGCAGTGGTCATCCAGCGCGACGTGTAGCCCACGAACCAGGTGTCCATGGTCGCGCTCGACGTGCCGGTCTTGCCGCCGACGAAAAGGCCCGAGTTGCGCAGGGCGGGCGCGTGTCCCTTGGTCACCACATGGCGCATGAGTTGCGAGGTCAGCCAGGCGGTGCGCG
>Ga0265314_10001878_pt1 | contig 22523 bp, 30 predicted proteins | sample 4126metaG_FD_203106 | JGI IMG/M metagenome (GOLD analysis project Ga0265314, IMG submission 203106) | Rhizosphere microbial communities from Carex aquatilis grown in University of Washington, Seatle, WA, United States - 4-1-26 metaG | ecosystem: Host-associated > Plants > Roots > Rhizosphere >... | reverse complement strand
GCGTGCATAGTTCGGGACAGGGTGGGCAGGCTGCCTGTTTGCAGGGCACAGTGAAATGGGAGTACATAAAGGACAAATCTCTGTGGCTCTTTTGTACCCTAACTGGATTCCGCCGATTCCATGCAAAATCTCTGGAATCAATGGCGGGGACGACGGGGCTCGAACCCGCGACCTCTGCCGTGACAGAGTCTAATTACTATTAGAATCATAGAGCTACGATAGAATTTCCAGCACCCGAAGAAGCCGTAAGTCCTTTAGAGAGCATAGGGGCAACGAAATTGTACCTTCGTTTGTACCTTTGTCTTCGCTTCTCACTTCGTCCAAGCTCAGTGGAAACCTTGCAGGATAGAGCGCCGGTAACCAGCGCTCCACAACTGCGATGGGGAAGCCCAGGCGCACTGGCACTCCGGCTCCGGCGGATGGGAGAATCCATTGCCGGTTTATGTCATGGCTTCAAGTATATAGAAATAAACATCTTGAGCAGAGGGATTTCATACAGAATGCCGGATGAATTGCCGGTTCATGCTCCATAAACTAGATAGCAAGGACGTCTTGCCCCTCCGTTTTATCCTTGCAAATCAAGCATAACGCGCATAATATACAAGGATGATTCCCCGATCTGTTGCCAATTCAATCGAGCAGGCTCTCAAAAGACAAGCGGCTGTGGCGATCATCGGGCCGCGGCAGGTTGGGAAAACCACCCTGGCGCGAGAGATTGCCGACTCGCACCCCGGAGCACTTTATTTGGATCTGGAAGCGCGAGAGGACCGGGAGAAGCTGATCGAGCCGGTTCTCTTTCTCCGTCAATATGAGAACAGCTTGGTCGTGCTGGACGAAATTCATCGCGTTCCGGAGTTGTTCAGCTCGCTTCGCGGCATCGTTGATCAAGGTCGGCGCACTGGCCATGCCACAGGCCGTTTTCTCATCCTCGGTTCCGCCTCCATTGATCTGCTTCGGCAGTCTGGAGAAAGTCTGGCTGGACGCATTACATACATTGACATGGGGCCGTTTTTTACCCTGGAGCTGCCTGCAAACGAGGCCACGCTGCTCCAGCTCTGGCTACGAGGAGGTTTTCCCGGCAGCTATTTAGCCGAGGACGACAGCACAAGCCTACGCTGGCGCACGGATTTTATCCGTACCTATCTCGAGCGGGACGTACCTCAGTTTGGACCCCGCATTCCTGCCGGTGTGCTGGAGCGGCTTTGGACGATGCTGGCGCACGGTCAAGGCACTTTGCTGAATGCCTCACGGTTGGCCGCGGCCCTCCAGATCTCCGCGTCCACAGCGCAGCGCTACATCGATCTGCTGGCCGACCTGCTGCTGGTTCGCAGGCTGCCGCCCTTTCATCGAAACGTAGGCAAGCGGCTGGTGAAGTCGCCGAAAGTGTATGTGCGGGATAGTGGCTTGGTTCACGCATTGCTGGGGATCAAGACATACAACGACCTCGCAGGCCATCCAGTAGCAGGCGCCTCATGGGAGGGCTTTGTCATCGAAAACCTGATTCAAGCGTCGCCCGAGCGTACTGTGGCCAGCTTCTTTCGCACAGCGGCTGGCGCGGAGATCGATTTGTTGCTGGAGATTCCCGGTCAAGGCCTGTGGGCCATCGAGATCAAGCGCAGCCTCGCCGGACGGCCAGAGAAGGGGTATTACATCGCCTGTCAGGATTTGAAGCCGGATCGCCGCTTCCTGGTGAATGCGGGCAGCGGGCACTATCCAATCGACGCGGAGATTACGACGATTGGACTCCATGAGCTTGCAGCCATGCTGGCCGCACTCGCGGTCTGACAGCCCGCAGTATTCACGCGCCGGAGGGCGAAAACAGCTCTTCCATGTTTCCGTATGATATTTCACTTTCCGGTGTCACCCTTGAGGTATCGAGCGAAAGCCTGGTCGAAGTCGGAAAGGTAGTCCCGGTCCTGCTTCACGCGGAATTTCTCGTACTCCTCGTGGGCTTTGGCAAGCGCCATCTCGTGGGAGATTTTGCCCGCATTGCGGAGGATTTGCTGGTCCGTGAAGTTGAGGAACTTCTCCACCTGGCCAAGCCAGTCGGACATCTTCATGACCTGCCTATTCAAGGCACGCAACTCGGCGAAGTCAATGAACATCGTGACCAGGCGGTTGAGCTTGGAGACCTCCATCTCGTTCAGGTAGTTTTTGGCGATGGAGACGTCGCTCTTCAATACCTTTCCCCTGGGGGAGTTCTTCCACGTGGTAAGCCCCATGTGCGGCATGGTGCTGTCAGCACGTTCATAGACGATCTCCGCCGCTGTCTTTCCCGCGCTCGCGAAGTGGAGCCGGTTCTGTACAGCCTGATAGAAAAGCTGCGTCTCTTCGCTGTTGCCGCGATAGTCGCTGCTGCATTGTTCGAAGACGTCGGCGATCTTCTGGTAGGCCCGGCGCTCACTGGCGCGGATCTCCCGAATCTTCTCCAGTAGTTCGTCGAAGTAGTCCTTGCCAAAGGCGCGGCCATTTTTGAGCATCTGGTCGTCGAGAACAAAGCCCTTCACCACGAACTCCCTGAGAGTATTCGTGGCCCAGATGCGGAAGTGGGTGGCCTTCAAGGAGTTGACGCGGTAGCCCACGGCGATGACGGCGTCCAGATTATAGAACTCCACGCTGCGGGCGACCTGCCTTTCACCTTCGGTTTGAACTGTTTCCATTTTGGAAATAGTTGCCTCGGGGGTCAGTTCGCCGGACTCATAAATGTTCTTGAGGTGCTTGGAGATCGCTGCGGTTCCGACGCCGAAGAGTTCGGCGATGGCGCGTTGAGGAAGCCAGAAGTTGTCCTGGGCAAAGTGGACGTTGACGGTCACTCTGCCGTCGGCGGCATTGTAGAGGACGATGCGATTGGGCTGTCCCGAGAGCATGAGGGCGTCGCTCATTACAGACTCCGTACGTTGTCCAGCATGTGGCGCTGGAGGATGGCGGTGCACACGCTCATGCATGCGTTTATCCTTCGATATGCTACTCCAGACCCAAGTACGGGTCAAAGGTTACTAGGTTCCATCGACATTTCACTGGAAGTGACAGCCCGCGTACCGACAGCGCGCCTACCACCAGCGCGCTGTTGTCGCATTTGGCAGGACAGGACCATGAAACCTTTTACCTCACAGATCAGGAAGCCCGCACGAAAGGCCGGACTGCCCGCGATGCCCACCCGTGTCATGAAGACGGGCGCGAGCCGGTCCGTAGTCGGCGGAGTCGCGCGTTCAGCCAGGACCGCCGGCACCCGCAGGCTCCGCTGGGGTTGATCCCTACACTGATGTGTATTGCCTTGACATTTGACCCGTGCAAGCCCTTGAAAACGCTGGGCAGCGGTCGTGGGTCAAAACTTACCCTTTATGAAACAGGGTGGCGCGGCCTGACAGCGCGCCACCCTGTCAATCTACGAAATTCCGTAGAGTCTTTAGCCTGGACTACTCGCCCAGCCGATTACGAACTCTGATTATTATCTTCGACGGAAGTGCGGGGCAGGGTTGATCGACCTCGTCGGGTGCTGCGAGATAGGCGAACTCCACATCGATAACCTTATAATTGCCGCTTCCCACAAATTTTTGATCGTGGTACTCGCCAGGAAGGAGGACATTGTCGCCCGCCCTGGGGATCGCGGTAACCTCCGCCAAGGGAACCAGATTGATCCCCACCTTTTCGTCCACATCGTAGAATTCCAGGCATCCATGGCTGACGTTTTGTGGTTCACGTGCCTTCTTCGCGTCCTTGTAGAGTTTTGCCGTTGAGACAACGAGCGTGGGTATGCCGACAATCGCAATCACGTCGGCAACAAAACTGATCGGGTCTGGCCATTGGAAGCACACGTACAATACGTTAGCACCAGAATTATGATTGTGCTGTATGGTCGCCTTCTATCCGTCAGCTACACGTCAGGGGGGCAGATCCCCCCTGCATGAGAAAATAGTGCCTGAGACCGCAACTGCAATCCTGTCTTTAACAAAGCGAGGATGCGCATTCAGGGACACTTGAAATGCCGGTTGAAATGGAAATCCAGGATCAATTGAATTGTCTTTACGCAGAGGAGACTTGTGATGGCACTGCTTCGATTGAACGATGAGGGGCGTCTATGTCTCAAGGGGGCCGTTGAAAATCAAGTGCCCGAGAGACCCCTCATTAAGGACGTTCTACTTCTCATTGATACATCGGGCAGCATGACGGGAAATAAGCTGTCTCAAGCAAAGAACGGTGCTATCGACTTTTCCAGATCAGCGACTCAACGCGGATATGCGACGGGGCTTGCTGTATTCGCTGATCGGGCCGCAATGGTGTGCGATCCCACGGTGCAAAGTGCTATCTTCGAAAAGAAGATCGCAGCGGTGCAAGTCGGAATTGTAGGTGGCAGTACTAATTTGGCAAGCGGTCTCGATCTCGCTGGAAAATTCAAGGAGCTTGCTGCCGTCGTGGTCGTCACCGATGGTCAGCCGAACTCCTGCGAAGATGCTCTCCAATCTGCGGCGGTGTTGAAGCAGAGGGGTATCGAAATTCTCTGCATTGGAACAGACGACGCCGATAAGGCGTTTCTCGATCAATTGGCTACGCGCAAGGAACTTGCTTTGCACGTGGTGGCCGATAATATCCGGACCTCGTTTGGACAGGCAACACGGCTTTTGTTAGGAGCCGACCGATGAACTGCGGCGGGTTCTCAATTCGGCGATTCGTGGGCATACCTGCGTTGCTTTCAACGCTGTCACGTAGAATTGGAATACCACCCACAAAGAGTTGCAGACAGCACAAACTAGGTGCTTTGCTATTCCCAATTCTGGGCTTTTAGGTCGAAACATGGCGGACGAGACGTACTATTCACTCCTCGAAATCCTGGAAACCGCATCGGCGGCGGAGATTAAAACCGCCCACCGTCGTTTGATCAGTGAGGTTCATCCTGATCGCCTCGCGAACGCCCCGGCCTACTGGCAGCGCCAAGCCGAAGAAAAAGCCAAAGAGGTCAACGAGGCCTATACCGTTCTCTCTAATCGCGAAAAGAGGCACCTGTACGATTCCCAACTCGCTTCGTACCGAGGTTCTAGCGGGGCGAATAGTCAAGCATCAGGTTCACAGCCATCGAACTCGGCACACCGGCAATCGGCTCCCGCGCCGGGTGCGCGCTCCAATTCAGGAACCTACAGCCAACCCGGACAGAGTTCCGGGCCATCTCGGCAGCAAGGCCAAACTTCTTCGGCCTCGCAGCCGTCTTCGGCTCCGGCTCCGCATTCCGCCAATCATTCGCCTGCCCTCACAATGAGTGCGGGCGCGCGGTTCGTCTTCGCTTTGATCGGCGGTGTTTTTGCATCTTGTGCAGTTGTTGGGTTTTGGGTCTCAGATTCAATTGGGGCAGAAGTATTCGTGTTTGTTTTAGCCGCAGTACTATTGTTTGGAATTGCGTGCCTGTATCAACGCAGAATAAGCCAATTGATGACAGCCGTGGGCCTCGGGCGAGCAAGGCAACAGCTTTGGGTCACAATTGGCACCATTGTGCTTGTTCTGTTCGTTGGGAAGATTGCTAACATGAATCGGGACACCCATTTTCGAGGCCAGAACGACCATTCGGCAACGAACGCGCAGATATCGCAAGTCAAGATTATCAATGGAAGTCTTTCGGATACGACGGTCAGTGGGAATTCAAACGAAAAATACGGCTCTGCTTATAACTTCAATGGGTACATACAAAACAATTCGACCGTGACAGTTTCCTTCATAAGAATGAAGATTCACATATTTGATTGTCCGGAAACTGGAAGTCCGTCGTCGCATACCTCATATGGCATCACCTATCAGTCTGGAATATACGACCCTTCACCCCCGTCCAGCTGTAACAGCATAGGGGAAGAAGAGGAGGATGACTTTCCGCGTGCAGAGCCGGGACAGTCTTCAGGGTTTGCAAACTTCTACTTTCCTAATCATCCCAAAGGTGGCTTGCGATGGAATTATGAGATTACTGCGATGGATACTCAAGAGGCTGCTACGTCGGTTCCAACTCCTCCAAAAACTGAAGACATGTATTATCGTGTGCAGAAGTGGCCAGGTGCTTCAAGGGATTACGTCTTTCCTGATGGCAGCATAATTACGACGCCAGCGGGGTATGGCTTGATAAACGATGATGACGGTACCCCGGCGCAATTTAACAAAGATGGTTTTCTGTACACTAGTCAGTCAAAGTTTGTTGTATCTGTGAAGGAGCATGTTGGAGCTGAAGTGACTAGTACTGGCGAATGCGTAGCCTGGAGTGGTGTGTGTGGCATAGTAAAACCCATCGCTCCTAAGCCAGGGGACTAAAGCGGGTTATCACCGGCCCCGGTCATGTGATGGGGTCAGCTCACGAAACGGAAAAAACAGCACACCAAGGCAGGGGTTCTAAACTCAACTTTTTGGCTAGAGGCCCAAGCCCATATCCAAGCTCTGCTTTTGCTTCTGCACAATCTCCCGCTGCGGCGTGACTGCCTGCTCCTGCTTCTGTTCTGGCTTCATCTCCTGCACATGGGCGCTGCTGTGCGATACCTCATGCCCCAGCGCGGCTCCCAGCTTCTCGCGGTCGTTGGTGAAGATTTGCGCGTCGTATGCGCCGTGCAAAACAGCCCAAGTCACTCATTCAGGGACGCTTTGATCACGGTTTCGGATGACCTGCCCCCGCAAAACTCTACCAAATAAAGTTGGAGTTCTCTCGTAATCTGAACGAGAGGACAGGGTATGAAGAAGAGCCGATATACGGAAGAGCAAATCATCGGGATACTGAAGCAGCACGAGGCCGGGGTTAAGACGGCGGACGTGTGCCGTGAGCATGGAATCAGCGCAGCGACGTTCTACGGCTGGAAGTCGAAGTTCGGCGGCATGGACGTGAGCGAGGCGCAGCGGTTGCGTGCGCTGGAAGATGAGAACCGTCGGTTGAAGCTGCTGGTGGCGGAGCTGAGCCTTCACGGCGAGGCTCTGAAGGGCGTGATCCGAAAAAACGGCTGGAGCTTGCCGGTCTAAGAGGCGATGTTGCGTTGGTTCAGAGCGATCATGGACTGAGCGAACGCACGGCCTGCAAGCTGCTGGGAGTGGAGCGATCGAGCTATCGGTATGAGCCGCGGCCTGACCGTAACGCTGAGTTGCGCGAAGCGCTGGTGAAGCTGGCACGGCAGAAGCCGCGCTATGGCTATCGTCGGCTGCACGCGCTGCTGAGCCGTCGCGGATACGAGGTGAACGTGAAGCGTGTCTACCGGCTGTACATGGAGGAGCGCCTGATGGTGCGACGCAAGCGGCGCAAGCACCTGGTGCGCGAACGGGCTGCTGAGCCTCGGCTGACAGGCGCCAACCAGGAGTGGGCGATGGACTTCATCGTCGATGGACTTGCGACCGGAAGGATGGTGCGCATCCTGAGCGTGGTGGATGCCTACACGCGCGAGTGCCTTGCGCTTGAGGCCGACACCAGCCTTGGTTCAGGCCGCGTGACGCGCGTACTGGAACGGCTGATCGACGAGCGTGGCCGCCCAGAGAACGTGCGCTCGGACAATGGCCCGGAGTTCACCTCGCGCCGCATGTTGGGTTGGGCCGAGGACTGGAAAGTTGGTCTGGTGCATATCCAGCCAGGCCGGCCCATGCAGAACGGTCATGTCGAAAGCTTCCACGGCAGACTGCGCGACGAATGCCTCAACGCAACCTGGTTTAGAACGCTGAACGATGTCCGGTGTACTCTGGCAACGTGGCGTCAGGAGTACAACTGCGAGCGGCCCCACAGCTCGCTCGGCTACCGCACGCCCCAGGAGTTCAAGCTCGCCCTCGAAGGGAGCCGGGCCATGGCCCGGCTCCCTTCGCCAACCACAACCATCCAAACCAATGAGAAACTCCAGTTATGAGTGGTTGAGAAAAAGGGGGCGGGTCACGGAGGCTACGAGACAGACCCGTCACACGAATTGAAAGCCTGCAAGAATCGCGATCCGCGGGACGCCCGCGTTCCGCCGCTGGCCCAGTTCCCGCTGGCCGCTGCCTGAGGTCGGCTGTTCAAGCAAATCGCTGGTGACTGGCGCAGCAGGGATCGCTACCTGAACTGCTGGCGCGAAAGGCCGGTTGTCTTTCTCCACTTCGGCTTCCGGCGTCGGCGATTGTGATTTGGGCAACCTGGCGTTCAGAAATGCGTTCAAATCCGCGCTGGAGATGAAGATTCTGCGGCCGTCCCGATGGACTGGCAATGGTCGTTTCAGGTAGGTCCAGCCGTAAACCGTCTTCGGCGTAGCCGCCTTCAATGTGGCAACTTCTCGTACTGACATCAGGTCGCCTATCGCCGATGATGAGTTTTTCATTTGGCCTTCCGGGTTGATTGGCATGGGACCTCCTACCAACTCTCTCATCATGCTCTACCCAGCATTCCTACCAAAGGCCCACCCTGGGAAGACCTGCAAAGTTGAAAGGAGGTGGTGCAATATGCGATTGATCATGATCCGCGTGATCGGGAATCTGATCTCGATGGCGCTCATTGGGCTTGCTGTTCGAGTCATCGAGAAGAAACTTCATCGAATAGGTTAACGCGAACCGACGACCCGCCCTCGCCTGTTGTGCGCGATATACCGTCCCTACTTGTTTTCCCCTATCCCCATTTCCGACCGGGCGTCTTACGGTTCTCTCAGTAAAGAAATAATTGGCCCGCATCAGTGCACCTTGGGCGCACAAGCCTGAATTGTGTCTGAATGAGGATCCCATGGGAGAGCAGCATGAGCAATTCAGAGACGACCAAGTATCGGCTTCTGGAGGAAATCCTCACAATCAAGGGGCTTCCTCTCCAGGCGACTTACACAAATGGGGACCTTGCCAGAATCTTCGATGTCTCCATCAGGGCAATTCAGAATCGTGTTGCTTCCGGGCAACTGATTCCACGTAACCTGCCCGGAAGGGCGAAGTTCTTAACCCAGGATCTGGAAGACTTCCTCTTGGCCAGCCGGAGGAGTGGATGAACGTGTCCACCGTTCCAGGAAACTTCGCCACCCTATCGCGTCTGAGTGGATGCCTGCATCGGATCGAGGTGTCCCATATAGCTCGACATCTCGGAGTTTGCTCATTGAAGCAAACAGGAATTCCGCCGGTCGAATTGGCCGGTGACGCCCCATCCAAGAAGGCTCGGGCCCCGCAAATTGGCTGCGATGGCGGAGCTGTCCGGTACGAGAATGACGCCAATGGATCATGCCAAAAGGCTTCAGGTTCTTCGTTATATCTCCAACCTCTGCGCGTATGGGGAGAGTTTGCGGGGAGCTTCGTCGAGCTTCCGATTGCTGCGCGTTTCATACGCATTTTCGAAGTGGATATGTCGCCAGCATGAAATAGGGAGATGCGTATATGAATCGATCCAATGTTCTGATTGGTTCGCCAATTGCAATTGAAGAGCGCGCTGCTTCCATAAGCAGCGCGTCTCACCTCGAGGTCCCAGAGACGCTGCACGACCTCCTGCATATATTGGTCAAGAACCCACCAAGCACGTTTTCAATGCTACGGACTACCTGCTCTCTTTTATCGACCTTTTATGGTAGGCCTCCGAAAGAGATTACGCTTAACACGGTGAGCACTACCCGAGACGGCTTCCGCCCCTTTCTCGAGAGTCGGAAGTACGCTAATGCTTCGATCCGATCATACGTGAACTACGTACGTATCCTCCTCAAAGAGGCCAGCGCTTTAGGCTGGAGACCAGGCGAGAAGATAACTGAGGAGTGGCGCAGTGTCGTAATACTCACGATAGAGAACAAGTGTGCTAATCTCGCGAAACACCTTGCTCAGCTAAGGAAGAGGCCGTCAGAAGTAACGGTTGAGGATGTGGATAGCTGGGTCGAAAAAATGGTCCAGGGAGGCAGAACGTATCGCGAGGCAACCTTGGAGAAAGGGCGCTTCTGGCGGCTCCTGCGGGCGCATGGCTGTACCGAACAATTGCCGCTGTGCCTATCCCGGGAAAAGGGTTACGGGGTTCCGCTTGATCAATTCCCAACCACCTTAAAGAACGAAGTTGTCGAGCTCTTGAAATGGAAGAGAGCCGAGTTTGCGCTGGACCGACCAAAGAATGCTCGAATCAGATTGGTTTCGTCCGAAGGTATACAGGAAACCATCTGTCAACTATTCGGCTTCGCCGCCAAGTCTTGCAGTGAAACATCGATAACAACGCTGGTTGAACTGGTTCAGAAGCCTATCGTATGGAAGTTCATTGAATGGAAGATAAACGAGCGTAAGGTAAAGGCAAGGAGCCTACAACTCCCGCTCGGTCGACTTTCTGCTGCAATGCGCCAGCACCCGAAGTACAGCTCCTTAGATCACCGCTGGCTCAAAGTCCTCCTCGATGGATTGCCTGCCGAGCCAGAATCTGAAAGGAAAAGAAGAAAAGCCAACAAATACCTCGAATATGAGGTATTGGAATCCATTGCGGGAGAGATCCACGCGGGAAGGAATTTGGCTGCGAAGAAAGGGCCATGGCACCTGGCTCTTCAAGTGCGCAACGAGCTCTTGATGAAATGGCTGCCGATTCTTCCTTGGCGCCAAAGAAATGTCAGGGAATGTCGGATTGGTGGGCCAAATCCTAATCTGTTTCGGTCGAAGATTCCTCCGTTTAGCGATATCGATAAGCCGGAATGGGTGATTGAGGACGAGCGGAAGAACCCGGATGCAGAGTTCTGGCAGTTTCGCTTCAATTATGAGGAGACCAAGACGGGAATTGATGTGCATGCCATTCTTCCCCGACCTCTAATCGGCCCTCTGGAAGAATACCTAAGGGACTTTAGGCGCTGCATGCTGCGGGGGCCTGATCCGGGATTGCTATTTGTTAACCAGGTGGGGCGTCCGATGACCGAAGATCAGGTTACCGTCGCCGTCGGCGACTTGACCCAGCAATATGCAGGAAAGCGGGTCACCCCTCACCCTTTTCGGGACATCGTAGCCTTTACTTGGCTAAAGCATCATCCCAAAGATTACCTGACGCTTTCCAAGCTCTTATGGCACGCAGACGTCAAAACCACGATCAACGAGTACGGTAGCCGCTTTAACGAGTCATGCGGCGTTTCTGCGATGGACGCGTGGCTTCAGGAGCGGGAAGCGAAGAGGCAGTCAAAGTGAACCTACCAATCCGTCAAATGCACTTGTGCGCGATAGCGCTGGAACGCTACGCGATATGGCACGAAAGAGGGAATCAATTGGAAACGCATTCTACTGTGACCAGTGTCGAAAGCTTGTATGGTCAACACTCGATCAGGCCAATGAAGAAGTCGAGAGGTTGAAGGCCACATGTGTTGCTCGGAAACCTCACCTGCTGAACGCATTTCGTTCTCCGACGGGCTTGGGCTGGCACATTGGCCACAACTACAAGCTTCTGTGGACATCCCTTTGTATCGGCGAACACAAATGAAGCACGGGACTCGCTTGTTGGGGCCATGCACCGGATGTGGGCTTGGTTGAATCTGAGATTTCAGAACAGATTTGGTCGGTAGACCCAGACAAAACGCAGGCCTCGTTGCCCACATGCAGATTCTTGTGCAGGAACCGGTAGTTCCTCCCAAGGCCGGGCGGTCGCGGGAATCGCGGCCGTCACCTCTGGAACTGCGCTCTCCATCCCGCATTCGTGTTGATCCATCGTGGCTGACGAGTGCTGGGCCTCGCCGCCACAGACCAGCTCCGGCGGCTCGGGATCTGCATGAGCAAGTTCACTGCGCGTGCTAGACAGGTACGAATCGAATCCGGCCAGATCGATCTATACTCGCCGTCCGATCTTCACAATCGGAAACGGCCCGCTGATTCTGTCCATCCGGTAGATTTTGCTCGGGGACGTGTTAAGCCTGTGCGCGGCCTCCCTAACGGTGATGCGGTTACAACTCAGGGGTTGGCAAATGGTGCTCTGCTCAGGTCTGTTAGCGGCGCTGACAGTCAGATCGCTGTTTGTGATTGACGGGTCAGACAGAGTGATGGCCGACGAATCGGTTGCAGAGAAATTCAAGTGTCTATTATCTCTGCAACCAGGATTACTAGAGCATTTTTAATTTAAGTACTGACATATCCGGAGGAAGCGAAGTAGTTGGCGCACTCGCTTGGCGAGACCGCGAGGAGTAGTTGGCCGATCTGCAGCCATAGTTCTTCGGTGGATCGTTTGGCTGCTTTTCGAAGCAGTGTCTTGAGTTTTGAGAAGAACTTTTCTATGGGGTTCAGATCGGGCGAATAGGGCGGCAGATAGAGCACGGTGGCGCCGGCCAACTCGATGGCTCCCTGAACGCCATCCACTTTGTGGCTGCTGAGATTGTCGAGGATCACGATGTCGCCTCTGTGAAGTGTGGGGCACAGGAACTGCTCAACCCAAGCCACGAACAGTTCACCATCCATGGGTCCGTCGGCAACCATGGGAGCGGTCAGCTGATGGCGGCGCAGGCCGGCGATAAATGTGGTCGTCTGCCAATCGCCGAGGGGTGCCGAACCGATGCATCGAGTGCCTCTGGGAGAACGGCCATGGCTTCGCGTCATGTTGGTCGTGGCCCAGGTCTCATCAATAAATACAAGCTTCTCGACGTCCATCGCCGGCTGCGCTTCAGTCCATGCGCGCCGCGCCGCCTGCACGTCCTCGCGCTCTTGCTCGCTGGCGTGCAGCGTTTTTTTTGAAAGTCAGATTCCACTTGTTCAACTGGTGCCAAAGAGCGCCAATTTTGGTCGCAATACCCTGTAACGCCAGCCGCTCTCGCAACTCCTCCAGAGTCAGCCCAGGTTCGGCTGCGATCCAGCGGCGCAAAACCGGCTCCGCTTCCTCTAGCCGAGACCGGCGATGACCGCCGATCTGAAAACTGCTGCGCACACCAGTCTCCTGCTCCCGGTCTCGCACTTGATAAACGTAGAAGCGGCTGACCTCAAAGCGCCGTGCCACCGCTGAGGGGCGATCCCCACGGGCCAGCGCTCGAAGCACACGATCACGCAAATCCTGCGAATACGATTGCATCCAGGCCCTCCCTTCGAGGGACAGGACGATTATCGCATAAATGTATGTACTTAAATTAGAAATGCTCTAGTGTGCGTCCACGTACCAAGGCCCCGCTTCGATCATTTGGACAATTCAGTTCATGCGGCTCTTGCCGCCAGTCATTCAGCACTCGGCAACGCCGGCTAGGGTTTTCACCTTATTGGCCAAACCGCTTGCTAGCCGCAAGGTGGAGATGTGACAAAGACGTGCATCAAGAATAGCCGCACGCGAGAACGGAAACCTCACGAAGGAGAAGTACATGAGCAAGTACCGCAATGCTTCAACGAACAGTATTCGTGTTTCACCTCGCCACCTTGGGCAGATGGGCAGGGCTGACTTCTGCCCCGCCTGCTTCTGCTTTTCTATCGGCCTGGGATTTAGACCGCCCTTTGACATGCCCATGCCGGGTATCATGCATAACCTCGACCGATTCGAGAAGTTGTTGGTTCAGGCTCAGTTCAAGGCCAAGGGCGTTGCTCCCAAGTGGCTTTCTGTCCTCGGATGTGTTGAACCGGTGGCATTTCCGGCCAAGATGACGATGGAATTTCCCAAGTATGGCCTGACGCTCGTCGGGATGCCCGACGAGGTCTTCTGCGATGCAGATGGATCACTCATCTTGGTGGACTATAAGACCGCGAAGTGCAAGGGGGATGACGACCCGTTCATGGCCTGCTACAAGACGCAACTTCTCGGCTACTCAATCCTGCTCGAACACCACAAGATTGGCACAGTCCGAAAGGCTGCCCTCGTCTACTTTGAGAACCTCGTTGCGGATTACAAGGAGAAGCCCCTCGATCTGCTCACGACGGATGGTATGCGAGTTCCTTTCGCGGTCAAGATTCATGATGTTGAAATTGACAGGAAGGCGCTCGATCCGATGCTGAAAGCCTTTCGAATCTATGCTGACGCTGCGACGCTCCCAGAGGGTCGTAAGGGCTGCAAGGTTTGCGAGCGGCTCCAGGTTCTCTTTGATGTTGAGCGGAGTTTTCACCGCCGCGAGAAGATCATTAACGGTCTTCAGAATCAGGATGCTTCCACGATGTGCAAATACTTGGAGATAGCGGATACGGAGCGCCGCGAAGCCAGAGCCAATGAATCTCACGGCTGGGAGGATTACCTCACTGATGCATTTTCGGAAGACGCTGACTGTGTTCCCAGCGCTTGGGATCTGTAGGTCGACGGGGAATCGAGCAGCCGTGCATTGCAGGCTGCTCGGTCGTGGCACAACAAGGATGATAAGTCTGAAATTGAACTCCCATAGACACCCATGACGTCAGAACATACCCAAATTGCTTTCGCTATGGGCAAGTAAACGCGATGGCCGGCGACCGTCTGTGGCGACGTGACCTTCGCAGATAGCACGAAAGGTAATGGATCGAAACATGCAACAAGCAGACAATCACAGCGAACAAGTCAAGCGGGTTTGGGAACCACTTCTCACGCCCATCGAGGCCGCGGATCTTCTCCGCATTCACCCGAAGACAGCACTTCGCCTAGCGCGCAGCCACGGACTGCCCGCGATCCGATTGGGCAAGCACTGGCGCTTCCGCACTTGCGACTTGAGGTCGTGGGCGGAATCCCAGATTCAACCTTGTGTCGAGCCCAGCGGGTCCCTGGTTTAGCGATGGGAAGCAGTCGCCATTCCATCTCATACCAGGAGGGTCACATTGAGCGCATCCACCACGTCAATGGGCCTGACCAGTGGACGTATCGCTGGTGGGAAACCTCGAAGCATGGGAATCGCATCCATCGGCGCAAGATCATCGGCACAGTTGAAACTTACCCAACCATAGGCGCCGCCAAACGCGCCGTGGAAGGTTTCCGCGCCGAGATCAATGGGGCCGCAACGAAAACGGTCCGCATGACAGTTGGCGAGGCATGGGGCCATTTTCAGGCCAACGAACTGCGCGACCCAGACGTCGATCGATCTCCCACGACGATTAAGAGTTATCTCGACTACTTCAAGTCCAGAATTCTTCCGACTTGGAAAGACGTGGCTCTCGATGATGTCAAATCCGTAGCCGTTGAGAAGTGGCTCCGCGGCCTGGAGCTCGCGCCAGCCTCAAAAGCCAAAATCCGTAATCATATGAGCGCATTGTTCTCCCATTGCGTCCGTCACGAGCTCTACGGCAAGCTGAATCCGATCTCATCGGTCCGGCAGAGCGCGGTCCGCCAACACGATCCGGACATTCTGACGCTTGACGAGATACGCTCTATCATCAACAACATCGAGCCGCCGGCAATCCAGATTATGGTTGCCACCGCTGCCGCCTCTGCACTTCGACGGAGCGAAGTGCGCGGTCTCAAGTGGGCCGACCTTGACCTTGATTCGTGCTGGTTCAACCTTCAGCGTGGGTACGTCTCGAAGGATCAGACGAAAATGAAGACACGGGCGTCCCGCAAGGGAATGGAGATGTTGCCGGCGTTGGCAGCAGCCTTGCTCGTCTGGCGTGACCATACTCCTTACAACCAAGAAGGCGATTGGGTCTTTGCCTCCCCATTCACGAACGGAAAGCGCCCATATTGGCCCGAATCTGCTTTGCATGACCACATCAAGCCAGCCGCGGCCAAGGCTGGAATAACCAAGCGGGTCACGTGGCACACGTTCAGACATTCCTTGGCGAGTTTCTTGGGACAACAGGGCGAGGGCGTGAAAACTGTACAGGAACTCCTTCGACACGCCACATCGCGCATCACAATCGACACTTACCAGCAAGGCAGCACCGAGGCCAAACGCTCGGCCCTGAATCGGGTCGCTGGAATCCTCGCCGCCCCCGGCAAGAGTTCATAGGCAGCAGAGGAATGCTGCCTATGGCGTGTTGCATCTGCGGTTAATTTGGGTGACTTGGGTGGCTCATGGTCACCGAACACTTGCCGACTTGAGGACTTATCGACTTCGGTGAGGGCATTGTCGATTTGGCGTCAACTGAGAATCCACCAGCGCGACGTTGGCATTTGTCGGAACGCCGCCGCCGCCCTGCTCTTCAGACTCCGCCTGGGGCGGGCGAGCGCGGGCTCATGCCTCGCCCGGGAGCTCCATCAGGAGCTGGCCCGGTGCCAGCGACCGCTGGGGAGTGATCTCAAGGAACGCGTGGAAGGGCGGGTTTACCCTGTAGTGTGTTGGGCGCCCGACCTCTTCCGAAAAGTTGCGTGCCATCACTCTTGTCTTCATTAAGCTATCTTCGTCATTGATGAAATCGAAGCGATCAGGCGAGGTCTCGGGACCGAGAAAGGTAAGCTCGGTCAGAAGATCCACGATCTCAGCAAGTCGAATTTCGCTGATGCCAGCTCGGCGCATAGCAACTTTGATATCCTCGCCATCAACGACTTCGCGGGCGCGCGCGAATTCAAGCAGGAGGTCGTCGATTTCCGGAATTCTCGGAGCACCCTCTGCGACAAGCGAGTTGAGCGCGAAGCGCGAATACTCCAGCTGGGCCGATAACAGGTCCGACTCATCAATGCGTCCGTGACCGCGGTTTACGGCGAATTCAAGGGCCGCCTTCACCAAGAAAATTAAATCCCGAGGTCTTGGAAGTGTCGCCGCAGTCAGATAATCCCGGATGGGAACGTCCCGTACGGCCGGGGGAAAATACCTGCCCCAGATCTCGTCTGGCCTCGAAACATCCGCGCCGGATTTCACAAAACGCTCCTCGACAACTCTTCTGAGCAGCTCAGGGTCGTGCCAGCTGATGCGCCGAACTGGGAGCTTGTCGCGCTCGCGCGCGAATTTGATCATGGCAGCATGGATGTCGCTTCGGAGAAACAGTGTTAGGGACAGGTTTACCGATCCTCTGCGCTCCCTACCGAATTCCAATGCAACGCGCGTGCTTACGCTCAGAAGTCCGAAGAGGAGTTCACTCAAGCGCTCGAGGTCTGTGTGTTGATCCCACGACTTGTCAAGGTTATCCACCAGTATTGCGACCTTCTCCTTGCCGTGAAGCGCATTTCCGAGCAACACGCGGAGGCGAGCCAACATCTCGCTGTGCAATCGTTCGCTGATGGTAGCCCTATGCGCCTCGGATGCGCCCTCGGTGGGCAAGTTCCCCAGGCGACGGACCGCGGCCTCAAGTCGAAGCGAAAACTCGGGCGTGATGAAGGACTGTTGCTCCTGAACGAAGGTGCACAGGTCAGCTTCTGCTTCCGTCCTCTCGTAGTACCTGGGTTTGCCGAGAATCTCCTCGTACACGCTCTTCGCGAGCTCGGTGAACAGAAGAAACTTCCAGAAGCTCTCAATCAGGTATCCCTTATCAGCAATGGCGAGCTGTTGGGCGAGCATCGCCATCAGCCCCTCCAGCTCGTATTCGACCGGTTTCACAATGCAAATGTGGTTGCGCGGATCCGCGCGAAGTTCCTCGGAGAGCTTGTAGAAGGAAGCGGTCTTGCCTGTGCCCTTCCTGCCTACGAAGATTGAATGCCTAGATCGAAGTGCTTCGTTGTAAGCGGCGGTGGGTACGAAATAGTCCGGAACCTCCTCCGACTCGAACTCGGCAATGGGATCGCCTATCGCAATGCTCCGAAGCTCCCCGCGTGCCCTTTCCTCAATTTCATACTGTTGAGCATCTTTCTTCCTGTTTTCATAGGCCTCGACGATTGGGAGAAGCCAGTCGTTATAGATCGCCTCGGCCGCCGCCGCGGTCCCATGCCGGCGCAGCATGTCCCGGTAATCGATCGGCGAAAGGTAGGGGTCCTGCGCGAGCATCAAGAGGGGCTTTCCTAGCCCGTGGGCGACACCTGCGACGAGAGCTTGCTTCGCGTTTTGCAGCTCCCAGTTCTTGTAGTCGGTGGAGAGAAACTGACAGGTCACCGCGAATGCCGAGTCAACGTGCTGGACATACCAGGACAGGGGCAGGATTCTGACCTCTCTGGGGTCGTCGATGACCGAAGGGATCGGGCCGGCCGCCACTCGCCGAGCTATGCGAGATGCCGCATCGGTCTCAATGTTCGGCCTCAGATGTAACAGCGACAGCCGACGGGGCTGCCTCGATTCCACTGGGCCCAGGAGGTCGAGAAGCATAGTCTTGTCCAGGCTGTTGTAGGGCTCATCCCTGTAGAACCCGCTGACAATGTCACGGCTGTTGCTGAAGGGCGAGTAGCCGGCCGTTGTGAGGAGCTGAAATCTGTCGAAGTCCTGCTTGGCCCGTTCCATGTTGGTGTCGAATAGGAGCCATATACGCTTGTTTAGAGCATTTCTCATTTAGATGTATACTTCCTTTGGCGGCTGTTCGCGAAGCATATTCCCATGGCGAAGGCATTCTCGGATGATCTTCGGCGTAGGTTCTTGTTGGCTTACGAGCGGGGTGAGGAAACCTTAGAGGAGCTGGCCGAACGCTTTATGGTCAGTCTCGCGTTCGGAAAGAAGCTGCGCGGCCAGTTTCGGCGCACCGGGCAAATGGAGCGGATCGATCAACGGCGGGGTGCGCCGCGAAAGCTGCTGGACGAGCATCGGGAACAGCTACGGGGTTGGCTGGTCGCCGTTCCTGATCGGACGCTGGAGCAGTTACGCGAAAAGTTGGAACGGGAACGGGGGCTGTCGATCAGCCGCGCCCAGGTAGCCCGGACGTTGCAACGGATGGGGCTGAAGCTGAAAAAAAGTCACTCCACGCCACGGAGCGCGACACGGAGCAAAACCGCCTCCGGCGGGAAGAGTTCATCGCGCGGCTGGGAGCGATCCCGCCGGAAAAGCTCGTCTTTCTTGACGAAAGCGGGGTCACGACGCGCATGACGCGGTTGTATGCGCGCGCGGCGAGCGGGGCAAGGGTCCACGAGAGCACGCCCGAGGGCGACTGGAAAATCCTCACCATCCTGGGTGCGATGAGCAGCCGCGGCATCATCGCCGCCATGACCGTGGAGGCAGCCACGGACCGGGAAATCTTCCTCACCTTTTTGGATGAGGTTCTGTGTCCTGCCCTGCAGCCAGGGGATGTGGTGATCATGGACAATCTCAGTTCGCACAAGGTGGACGGAGTACGCCAGCGCATGGAACGCTGTCAAGCAGAGTTGCTCTATCTGCCTCCCTACTCCCCAGACCTCAACCCCATCGAAAAGGCGTGGTCCAAACTGAAGGAAATCCTTCGTCAGGCCAAGGCGCGCACCGCCGAAGCTCTCGAACAGGCCATCGCCAAAGCCCTGCCTGAGATCTCATCCGCGAATGCTCAGGCGTGGTTCAGGCTATGCTTCCGTGGTATATAGCTAAAGGAGAAATGCTCTAGGGAAATTGCGTAGCCGAGCTCGAAAAGGACATTGGGATTCAATCCGGTGACATCCGCCGCGAAAAGCTGGCAGTCGCGAATTTGATCGCAGATCGCGCTAATGATTATTCGGCCACCAACTGACGTGCTCTTCCATCCAACAATGTCGACCACGCCACCGTCCTTGATCTCCCCAATTGCCAGTTCCACAGACTCGGCCCTGGATGGAGGATCGGACGGATACGCGACGAAACATTGAACCTTGCTAGACATGGTTAACCCAAATTGTATGCCCGGTAGAGGATTTCAGTTGACGTGAACAGGCCAACGCGCATTTCCAGTTACGACTGGCCTGAAGCTGCGGGTCGGCGATTTGGCGCTCACCTACCCGGGCCATCAAGGGTAATCTCTCGATTCTTGGAGCCCAGGGATTGGGACCGTCACCCAAAATCGGGCAAAGGAGCGCTGGGTCATGCTGCTAGGGGGATAAGGAGAGCCTGAACCGAATCGCCAGCCTTCTTAGCTTTCACACGAACGGGAAACGGCGCGAGACGGCTCCCGCTGCTTGTACTCCACCAACTCAAATCTTCGTCAGCTTCAGCGTACCCGCCCTCTTCAAAAACACGCGCGATCACAGAATTGCCAGGAACACGCCAGTTTCTGTGAAATTGCACTCCATCCTCCCGGGCTGCCATATTGACGGTCGCATGAACTGCGCGTAGTGCGGGCATTGCCACTCGCTGTCCAAGGCCCAGCTCAAGTTGCGATTCGTTCACGCTCTCGCGTTTCCGATTTGCCAGCCTGGCCTCAACCAAAATGCATGGACTCGGCAAGGCCTTCACAATTCCGATGATGGCCGATTGCAGGCTCGCATCAGGACAGAACTCTTTTTTGATTTGGCGGATCGCATCGAACGATATCTCGATCGGGGAGCCAGTGGAGAGGAAATCGGGAAGGAAGCCCGCCTCGCTCGCGATGATATCCATCAACTTTTCTTCGGGGTCGTGGGCGGTCGCATGCGAATGTGAACGGCGGAAAACAAGACGCATCTGCGGCGTCAGCGTCAGGAGGTGAGCCAGCTCATGCCACTTGGAAAAGTAGATTTTGAATATCTTGTCACCTCTGCAATCGATCACAGAGACGAATTGGGGCTCCCATGCCTCCTGGCACCGCCGCCTGATTGTAATTGCGTAATCATCCGGTTGGGAGAGCTCTTCCGCAAGACGCGCAAATATGTGCTCTCCCTTGGAGGCATACTCCGCACTGATCCTCGCGAGGTCTTGGTCGGAGTAAATTACCTTGAAGACGGTGTCAACGTCGCGGGCCGTCGCTTCGAGCAGGTCGTTTAGGCACCTACAGTTGAACTTCCTGGCGATACGCCTGACCCGCCCTGCAACAAACTTCAGTATCCCCTGGCAAGGAGATTTAGAAGGCGGGAGCCCCAAGTCTGCTGCCAACGTGTGAATCTGCGGCTTGTTGTCCAACCTGCTGCTCATCCATAAACCTTCTTGACTACTACCTTCAAAGCTCTGTGCAGATCCTTCCAGTCCTCGACGGTCATCGTTCCCTTTAAGCGATTGCTGCGCCGAGCAATGATCGAGCCCCACGCCTCAAGCAGGTCCAAGGTTTCCGGATAGGAAAGGTGCAGTTCCTCCGCGGCCTCTGAAAGTTCAAGCGGAATCACCACCGATTTCCTCTCGCCCGGCTGGACCCCCTCGCCCGAGGCTAGATAACCAACGGATGCACCCAAGGCCGAAGCAATCTTCCCCAGGAGTTCTAAGCTCACGTTCTTGCCATGATTTTCAAGCTCGCTCAGGAACCCTTTGCTGACCTTGGCCTCATCCGCAAGCCTTTCCTGTGTCCAACCCCTTGCCTCTCGCACCTGCTTGATGCGCTCCCCAACAGTTGCCATTCGGGTCCTCATTTTGACTTCTAGCCTTCAATTTACCACAGACGAATAAATTCGTCGATGCTTATTGACAGGCCTGCGCGTTATTCATTATAATGAATATATTCGTTGTAAATCAGCAAACGTCGCGCGTTTGGCGACTGTCAGCAAAAGGAGACGACTGGAAATGGCAAACGATAGGAACACAATCATCTCGGAAATCACGGCACACGTGACGAAATGCGGCGGCCGCTACTCCGAATGGTACGCGGGGATCGCTGCTGATGCCAGACAGCGGCTCTTCAGCGATCACGCGGTGAGAGAAGGCAGCGACGCTTGGATATTACGGCCATGCGGCAGCTCTGGCGTAGCGCGAGAAATAGAGAAAGCCCTTTTCAGCTTGGGTATGAAGGGCGGACCGGGAGGTGGGGACTACTCGACCGACTTCGTCTATGCATACAAGATCGCTGGCCACACCGTCGAATGAGTCGAGCCGAGACCTTATCGGTTCGGTTGGACGTGGCGAGGAGACAAAAATGTCGACGTCGAAGAAGGATGCAAGCAAGGCTGGAAGATTACTTAAAACCAGCAAGAGCGGCTCTGTAAGAAGTGTCGCGGCATCAGACTTGGCTCAAGCCAAAAGAAAGCCAAAGAGACGCAGATAGAAAGGACAAAGGGATGACCGACCTAGATGTGGCGCACTTGAGGATTCAAGGCGTCGATGTTGTGATCGCTTTTCTCGACTCCGCGTTCGATCACAAATCCCAGAACGAACAGAATCAAGCCAGCGCAGCCATCCAGTCGTGCTCCCGGAGTGCCGGCTTGGCTGGAAATGTCGTTTTGGTTTGGCAGGACGCATTTGGGCGATTTAAATTCCTGGCTCCAACCAACCAGCACGCATTCTTCAAGACAGCCGATTACCACCAACTCTACCGTCAAATAAATAAGCGTCTCACCTGCGGTTGAACTTAGTTTGCGGCGGCCTCAGACTGCTGCCAATTGGGTAGCGGCAGGTTCACCTTCTACGGGACACTCCCGATGTCAAATCGGAGCCGTCGGCATCAAGATGCGCCCGCTTTCTCCTGAGCGGCTGGCGGTCCTTACCCGATTCTTAATTGACGCTAACAGGCCAAAGCGCGTTTCGCGCGCTGGCCAGCATCAATCAGTCTTGATAAGCGCCGTAGCGTTCGCCATTCGGCTTAGCAAAGCATTGGCCCGTACCGCCGTAGGAGCAGAACAGGCTCCGCATACGGGAGCCTGGTGCTGTCCTTGAACACGTCGCCCTACCCAGCCAATTAAGGGGCGAGATTTCTAGTTTGTACCTTTTTGTACCTTGATGTCACATGCCAGATTGGACTTAAGTCCTTTAGAATCTGGCGGGGACGACGGGGCTCGAACCCGCGACCTCTGCCGTGACAGGGCAGCGCTCTGACCAACTGAGCTACGTCCCCAAGCAACTTCGCAGATCTGCCGGCGACCGGTGGGCCGGGCTGCTCCACGG
>Ga0265314_10001872_pt1 | contig 22556 bp, 20 predicted proteins | sample 4126metaG_FD_203106 | JGI IMG/M metagenome (GOLD analysis project Ga0265314, IMG submission 203106) | Rhizosphere microbial communities from Carex aquatilis grown in University of Washington, Seatle, WA, United States - 4-1-26 metaG | ecosystem: Host-associated > Plants > Roots > Rhizosphere >... | reverse complement strand
GAAGATCTGGTCGAAGGCCCGCTGCAGGAAGGTGGAGTAAATCGCGACGATGGGGCGGAGGCCGGCTTTGGTCATGCCGGCGGCCATGGCGGTAGCGTGGCTCTCGCAGATGCCGGTGTCGAAGTAGCGCTCCGGAAAGGCGGGCTTGAGCTTGATCATGCCGGTGCCATCGGGCATGGCGGCGGTGATGCCCACGATTTTGTCGTTCTTTTTGGCGGCGTTCACCATGGCGTCGGCGAAGGCGGCGGTCCAGGAGCGGCCGTTGCCTTTTTCGAGGACGACGCGGCAGCCTTCAACGCGGTAGGGCTTGGGCGAATGGAAGGTGGTCGGATCCTCGCAGGCCCATTCGTAGCCGTTGCCTTTTACCGTCTTGATATGCAGGACGGCGGGGGCGTTGAGGTCCTTCAATTCGTTGAGCTTTTCGAGCAGCGTCGGAATGTCGTGGCCATCGACGGGGCCGAAATACTTGAGGCCGAGGTCTTCAAAGATATGACCCGGGGCGATGGTGTTTTTGATGCCCTGCTTGACATGATAGGTGATGTCGGAAATTTGCTGGCCGTAGGGGATTTGCTCGAGCAGATGCTGGACGCGCTTTTTGACTTCATCATACGTCGTGGTGACGCGGAGATGTTCGAGGTAATTGGCGAAGGCGCCTTGGGGCTCGCTGATGGACATGGAGTTATCGTTGAGGATGATGAGCATCTGGCGCTTGAGCGTGCCGGCGTTGTTGAGTCCCTCGAAGGCCAGGCCATTGACGATGGAAGCATCACCGACGAGCACCGCGACGCGGCTGTTGCGTTTGGCGAGGAGATCGGCGCGCGCCATACCCACCGCGGTGGAGATGCCGGTGCCGGCGTGGCCGACGGCGAAGAGGTCATAGGGGGATTCGGAGGGGTCAGGGAAGCCGCAGAGGCCGCCTTTTTTGCGGAGGCTGCTGAAATTTTTTGCACGGCCGGTGAGGAGCTTGTGGGGATAGCACTGGTGGCCGACATCCCACAAGAGGCGGTCCTGCGGGAATTTGAAGACGATATTGAGGGCGAGGCAGATTTCGACAGTGCCCAGGTTCGGGGCAAGGTGGCCGCCGTTGGCTCCGACGGTGGTCATGATCAGTTCGCGCATTTCGCGGGCGAGTGCGGGGAGTTGGTCGAGCGGAAGTTTTCGAAGGTCTGCGGGGGATTGAATGGAGGACAGCAGGGTGCTCATGTAAGCGTTCTCACTGAATACGCAAAAGCGGCTAATCATGATAGTCGGGAATGGCGCGAAATGTAAGCGCCAGGTGCGCGTGATTCGCGGATGCAAATAATGCCGCCCGACTCCGATTTGATCCCATCGGAGAAATCTCAGCAGGTCCAGCAACAAAAAAAGACCCCGTTCACGCCCACGACGTGAACGGGGTTCCCACATGTTTGCGGTTCCCGGGAGTGAAGCGGGAATCCGCGCTGCGTTTGCGTTTGGGCCTGGCGCGGGATCACTGGACCTCGGCCGAGGCGATTCGGGCTGTCATCAGGCCTTTTTGCGGAGTTTGCGGACCGCGGCGAGGCTGCCGATGAGGCCAAGGCTGGCGGGGAGGGCCGCCGGGAGCGGGGTCGGGGTCGGAGCGCCCACGCCCTGCACCGCGAAGACCTGGTCCTGCTTGGTGCCGTTGGAGAGCTGATAGATCTGCCAGATGCCGGTGGTGCTGGTGTTGAAGCCATCGAGCCAGGTCTCGGCGAGATTGATTTCGGGATTCGAGAAATCGCTCCCGGTCGGGCCAACGGCGTTCCAGCCCCAGGTGGAATGTTCGATTTCGAAGTCGCCGCTGGTGAACCAGCGGGAATCGTTGTGATCGCCGGTGTGGGGCTTGTCGCTGGTGCCGTCGTAGACAAGTTCCCAGATGGCGAGCTGGAAGGCGGAGTTGTATTCGTTTTTCTGGGAGGAGGTCGTGGCCGAGAGCACGGTGTTGTAATACTGATTGAAGAAGGCGCTCACGAGGCCGCTGTTGGTAAAGACGCTGGTGAAAGAACCCTGGCCGGGGCCAAGCACGGTGTAGTTGACGTTGTTGCCGTGGCTGATGCTCTGGGTGCCTTCAATGCAATAGCTGGTGATGGAGGAGGCGGTGATGATGCCCGGGACGTTATTGGGCGTGCCGACGGCGAAATCCATGGCGCCGGCGGTGGTGGAGACGTTGGAGCCGCCGTTGAAGCTGACGGATTCGCTTTCGCCGGGCGAGACCCCGGAGAAGGTGAGATTGACGGTGGCGGCGGAGGCGTGAACAGCCAGGGCCAGGACTGCCGTCATGGAAAGATACTTACCCCACTTCATGATGTTCCTTTCGAAGGCGTAGAGAGTCAAAGTCGTCGAACAGGGAAAGTGTGACCCGGATCGCAGCTCAGGCCAGCGGAATTCGCGGCTGATCAGAGATCGCGTTATGGGAGCGTGGCGGGGAAAAGCGATCGATAATGCGGCGCTCACCGATAAAAGCGGGCGGGGCGGCGGGTGAAAAACGAGCGGCCGGGCGGCGCGTCCGATCATGTAGGGGCGACAAAAAGTGCAGGCGTTTAGCGGACCCATGCTCCAGGCGATGCAAGATTGCCCACCTTGCGCCGCCCGCGTGATTGCCAAGGCCGGGCGCGGGCGACATAATCGCGCCCGGTGCGGCTGGAGGCGTGATCCTATGGATCTTTGGGGACCGCTGGTTCTATTGGTGATGCTGCCCGTGATTGGGGCGGTGCAGGGGGGGATCGCGCTGGGCGCGATGTACCTGATGCATACGAAAATGCGCGACAAGCTGACCGAGACGACCTACGGGCGATTCGATTTTGACAACTTTCAGAAAATTGCGTTTCAGGACCTGCTGGTGCGGCTGGCGATCATTTTTATCGGGACCACGTTTGTGCTGCATTTCCTGGACTATTTTCTGGTGGGGGCGGAGATCCGGCGTTATCGGGGGCTGGTGCGGTGTTTCCTGTTTATCCTCGAGACTGGGGCCATCACGGCGGGGCTCTCTTATATGTTCCGGCTGGACCGGTTGCGGCTGATGGTGCTGGCCGGGGTGAGCGCGGTGGTCTATTTGTTTTTCTTGTGGTACCTGACGCGCGGCGCTGCGCTGCTGGTGTAGGGCCCGGCCTTGCGAATTCTCGCAGGGCTGGTCGGAGAAAAGATCATGACCTCATCTCCGCCCGAAACTCCGCCGCCCCCACCTGAACAGAAGGCGATGGTTTCCACTGATGCCCGCGAGGAAATCGTGCGCACGATTGATCTGGTGAAGGAGTACCGGATCGGGGAGGAGAAGCTGCAGGTATTAAAGGGGGTGTCGCTGACGATATACAAGGGGGAATATATTTCGATCATGGGGCCTTCGGGCTCGGGGAAGAGCACGCTGTTCAATGCGATCGGCGGGCTCGACAAGCCGACCAGCGGCAAGGTGTATATTGACCAGGTGGATATTGCGCAGCTCGATGCGCTGGAGCTGGCGTGGCTGCGGTGCCGGAAGATCGGGTATATCTTTCAGACATTCAATCTGATCCCGGTGATGTCGGCGCTCGAGAACGTGATGCTGCCGATGATCTTTGCGGGGCTCTCCAACACGGCCGCGCAGGAGAAGGCGGCGGCGGTGCTGAATCGCGTGGAGCTGGGCCATCGTCTCTTCAACAAGCCGGGGCAGCTCTCGGGGGGGCAGCAGCAGCGGGTGGCGATCGCGCGGGCGTTTGCCAACGATCCGGCGATTATTCTGGCGGACGAGCCGACGGGGAATCTCGACCTGCATACCGGCAAGGCGATCATCGAATTGCTGCGGCAGATGAACAAGGAGCGGGGGGTGACGATCATCTCGGCGACGCATGATTTCAAGATGCTGGACGTGTCGGACCGGATCATCTGGATCCGCGACGGTGCGATCGACCGCATCGAACGGCGCGAAGACGTGAAAATCAATACGGGCGAAATACATTAGAGGCATGCAGGGCCGGCGGGGGTCGGGGCTTCGCAGGAGAGAGCGTTCAGGGCCCATAAACGCCGCTTGTCGGAACCGCCGGCGCGTGAAATGGTCGCCGGCTTTTTCCTGCGGCGATCCTTGCCGATACGTCTGGGATGCCTCTTTTTACCGGAGATCCCATGCGAATCACTTATTGCCTGGCTGCCATGTTTTGCCTTTGTGCGCCGGTTTTTGCAGCTGAGCCTTCCAATGCCGCGCGGGATTTTCCGGCGTTTGGGCTGACCATTGAATTGCCGGCGAATGCGGCGGTGTCGCCGGTGCTGCCGTCGAACAAGGTGTTTGAATCGCGGCATGCCGGATCGAGCGATGGGGCGTTTGCGCTGATCTTTCCGACGTCGGGGGTGGCGCACGTCTCGGTGCAGGACATGGTAAAGGTCGGCAATTCGGGGGAAGTGAACGGCACTTTCACGATTGATGGCGAGCCGGCGAGGATGATGCGCACGCCCGCGATCGAAAAGAATCCGCCGGGGGCGATGCTGGTGGCGTCGCACGGGAACCGGACGTTGGTGATAGAAGGATATGGGGAAGATGACGCGCACGCGCAGCAAAATGCGCTGGCGGTGGCGGCGTCGGTGCGCTTCAAGGAACCCGAACCGCTCTATGCGCACGCGGACATATCGGACAAGAGCCGGTTTCGTTACAAGGCGGGCCAGGGATTTGTGAGCGTGGCCGGCCCGGAGTGGCTGCGGATGCTGCGGCAGGAGGCGAAGGTGTGTGTTTTCGGGGGGCAGGATTTCACGACGGGGAAGGTGCCATTCGTGGTGGCGGTGTCGGAGGTGGATGCCTCGCCGGGGGAATTGGATGCGGGAGTCGTCCAGAACTGGGCGGGGGCGCTGCAGGCGAAGTACAAGGTTGCCGAGGGGGTGGAATTCAGGAACACGGCGGACAACCCGCATGTGTTTACGACGCAGCCGGTGCACCAGGCAACGCCGGGGGACGATGGCCTGATGGCGCAGCGTTTTGCGCTGGTGCAGGTGTCGCCGGGGGCGTTTGTGTCGCTGATTTTCAACGTGTATGACGACAATGAGTCGCGTGCGCGGGCGTATCTGAACCTTGCGGGGAAGATGGTCGATTCGGTGCACATCATCCCGCCGGCGAACACAGCGGACGCGGCAGGGAAATAGCCCAGGCGAAAATCGCGTCAACGAAATGGGCGGCAGGGCGCAGGCCTGCGGAAATCAGGTTGCGGTGACCTTGTCTTCCCGGATTTTCGGCGCCTCCCAGTCACCGGGACCGAGCAGTTCCCGCGCCAGATCGAGGATGGGGTGGCCGTAGATTTCTCGGCAGGCGGCGTCACCGGCGTCGCGGCGATTGGCCTTCAGCATGAATTGCGTGAACAGCGCCGCATCGCGCTTCAGGAGCCGGGTGATCATCTTGGTCGCCAGGAGGTACGCGGTGGAGGCACGGGTGTCGTAGAACACCGAACCGTTCCAGAAGTCCGCGATGCCGATTTCGCGCCAGAGCCGGTTGCGGCCCACGTCGACCTCGTTGGCGAAGCGCATGTTGGCGATCGTGAGCAGGCGCGATTCAAAATGGCGCGATAGGCCTTCATGTATCCAGGTGGGAATCGGAAGTTTGTGGAGCACCGCGTGATTGAGCTCATGGACAAAGACCAGCCGCAGATGAAACCGGGTGAAGTTGTGCATCATGATGTGCGGGAACGGGGCGTGGATGCAGAGGCCGGAGATGGCGCCGGCGTTCACGCCAAAGTAGTCGAGATATTGCTGGGCGACCTTCCGGTCATCGATGATAAGCACCACATGGCCGACGAACGGATCGGACGTGATCGCCTCACCGAGAATCTGGCGGGCAATGACGCGGAACTTTTCGCCCAGGGAAGCGACATCGTCGGCGGTGTCCTGCTTGTAGGGGGCGATGATGCGGAAATGTTCCGAGCATCCGAGGCAATAAGGAAGATTCATCGGGGTTGGGGTGCGCGAGGCGTTTAGCGTCTTGATGGCGTGGCCGATCCAGCGATCGCGGGCTTCATGCCAGGCGGCGGCGCGGTCGGGGCCGTCGCGGGTGTCATCAATGACCGCGGCGATCTGCTCCCACCTGGGGCGAAGGAACTGGCCTTTTTCCACGGCTGGCCAGAAATCATCATGCATGAAAAGCGGTGTATCGGACATGGCCTGAATCAATAGAGCGCCGCGCAGGCGGATCACCCGGACTGCGCGGCGAGATTGTCAAAAACGCGGCCGCCCGAGGCGCCGCGAACAGTGTTTACGAAGCCGGTTTGCGCGGCTTGTCGGACAAGGGTGCTCCGCCGTTGGGGGGGGGAGCCGGGGCGATGGGGGGCGTGCTGTCGGTTCGGGCGGCGATGGGGGCCGGGAGCGCTTCATCGCCGGCCAATTTGCCCAGGAAGCCGGGCAGTTCCACACCTCCGATGTCTTTGACCACCTGCATGATCGGCGGCATCATTTTGGCCATGTTCTGGACGAAGCCGGCGGCGGCGGAGTGGCCGTTTCCGTTGGCGTGGCCGTTGGCGCCGGCGCCTTCCCAGACGACGATCTTGTCGAACTTGATATTCGAGATGGCCTGGGCGGAGGTCTCGGCGAGCTTGTCGATGTGTTCGAGCATAAGCAGTTGATAGGCTTTGTCGGCGCTGCCGCAGGCTTCGATGATTTGCTTCAGGCCTTCGCCCTTCTTGGCGAGGATTTCGTATTGTCCGCGGGCTTCGGCTTCGAGCTTGGCGAAGATTACCGCCGCCTCGCCCTGGGCTTCCAGACGCCGGCGCTCCATCTGTGCTTCGGCATCCACGACCATCTTGGCCTTCTCAGCTTTTGCGGGGGCTTCGAGGGCGGCGCGCCGCTCGGCTTCGACGCGCTCGGCTTCCGCGATGGCTGCCTTGGCCATGGCGCGATTCTGGGCTTCCTGCACGGCGGCGTCGGCTTCGCGCTTGCGCGTTTCGCCCATCTGGAAGGCTTCGGCCTGCTTGACCTGCAGCTGCGCCTGGGCCGCGACGATATCCGCCTGGGCCTTGGATTCGCCGGCGATCGCCTTGGCGTTGGCCTCGGCGATGGCGACGCGCATCGACTGCTCGGAATCCTTGATCTTTGAATCCCGTTCAAATTGCGACGCCTGCTCGGCGACCCTGCGATCCCTTTCGAGCTCGGCAAGTCTCACCGCCTGGTCACGCAAGGCGGTCTGTTCGCCGATCTTCTGGTCGCGGTCAAGCTCGGCGATTTTCACCGCCTGCATCCGCGCCGCATCGTGCAGCCCAATTTCCTTGAGCTGCTGCGCCTGCGCCACCTGCACGAACTTTTCGCGCTCGGCGACGGAAACACCGATCGCCCCGACCTTCTCCTGCTCGGCCACATCCACCAATGCCTGCTGCACCGCCTGGGCCGCGGCCTTTTTGCCGACCGCCACGATGTAGCCGGATTCATCGTCGATATCCGTAATGTTCACGTTGATGAGCACGAGGCCGAGCTTGCGGAGTTCGGGTTCCAGCGAGGCCTGGATGTTTTTGAGGAACTGCTCGCGGTGGCGGGCGATGTCCTCGATGCGCATCGAGGCGACCACTTCGCGGAGCTGGCCGAAAATGATGTGCTCGACGCGCTGCTGGAGCTTGTTGATATCGAGCCCGAGCAGGCGGATGGCGGCATTCTGCATGAGTTCCGGCTCGGTGCCAATGGCGATCGTGAAGACGCTCGGCACATTTACGCGGATGTTTTCAACGGAGAGCGCGCCTTTGAGCGGAATTTCGATCTGCATCGGCTCGAGCGGCAGATAATCGTAATCCTGCACCAGCGGCATGATGAACGCAGCGCCGCCGTGGATGCAGCGTGCCGCCGCCCCGGCGCCGGACTTGCCGTAGATCACCAGAATTTTGTTGCTGGGGCAGCGCTTGTAGCGGCCGATGAACATCGAGGCGAGCACCAGGACCACGATGGCGGCGAACACGACGCCAAGGCCGGTCCACATCAGCGCGCTGGATGTTGCTGCGAGTACCGCTGGTGCGGAATGGTTGAACAACGAGAGGGTGAACACGATCTACTCCTTCACGAAAACGGACTTCTCCAACAACCCCCTGTGGGGAACACGAGTGGAAACACCATATGTTTATGACGCGATGGGGCCTTCCTTGAACGGCTCAACATCGCGGAGATATTTTTCGGCGGAAACCACTTCCATCACCGCTGGCTTCTGCACGGAAACGACGATGACCTGGTCGCCCGCCGAGAGTGGCGTGGCCTGCGGCGTGATGGCGGGAAATTCCATCATGCGATGCTGCAGCGTGACGGTGATTTTGCCCTGGCCGGCGCCGGCGGAAGGAATCGAGAGATACACCGTGCCGAGCTGCCCGACGGCCTGTTCAAGCTGGACGGTGTTGTCGGAATCCATCGTTACCATGAAGCGGAGAAGCGTGCCGACGATCAGCATCATGGCCAGGGCACTGGCGAGGGCAATCGTAAGGGTGACGGCGAGGGTGAGCTGCGCGGAAGACGCGGCGAGCCCGGCGAAACCGAGCACCGTCGCGCCGGCAACGATCCCCTGCAGGTTAAAAATGCCCAGCAGATAGGAAACCGCCCAATGATCGCGCAGCGCCGCGGCGTGGGGCGTATGGGTGCGGTTAATATGCGCTTTTGGAGCCGCCGCCTGAGCGACCGGGCGCAGCGCCGGGGCGGGAGCATGCGGCGTCGCAGGCGCGGCATGATGGCCCAGGCGAAAGGCATGCGCGCGCGGGAGCGCCGGTCCCTGGTGAACCGCCGGGCCGGCGTGATGGTGCAGATGCAGACCGTGTCCGCCGCCGATGGCGAACACGCTGAGGATCAACTGCGCGAGCACGATGGTGCCGCCGCCCAGTGCACAGATGATGAAAAACGTCAACATGGTGCTTTCGTTCCTTCCAGACGAAAACCGGCGTCAACGTGAAGTGCGCCTCTTAACGCAGATACGCGAGGCAACGGCAATTTTACCGCAATGTTTTTGCCGAGCCAAACAAGGGTTGCCGGCGGAAGCGATGGCAGGCGCCCGGGCGAGGCGGTGGCGCGTCTTTTAGGCGGGAAACGGCAGCTGAATTTCTGCCCGCCCCCTTTTAGGCGGAAGGACTTGAACCTCTCCGGCGGGGCGCGTAGGATTTGACCATCCAGTTTAACTATCCAGTTGGTTAATCTCTCAAAGGAGCTCCTGGAAGTGCCCGCAGTGCGACCCCACGCGATTCGAACGACTGAACCCGCCAAAGCGCCAACGGCGCCGGGCACGCGCGCCGCGATTCTCCACGCCGCCGAGGAGGAATTCGCGCGGTCGGGCCTCGCGGGTGCCCGCACCGACGCGATCGCCACCGCGGCGGGGGTCAACAAGGCGATGCTTTTTTATTATTTCAACAGCAAGGATCAGCTCTTTGAGGCGGTCGTCGAGGATCACTTCAAGGAATTCCAGGAGAAGGCGATTGTGCTTCTGGAAGCCGACGGGCCCGCCCGTTCCGTTCTGCTCAATTATGTCGAGCTCCATTTTGATTTCATCACGGCGCGCCACCGCTATGCCTCGCTATATCAGCAGCTCATGTTCTCCGGAGGCAAGCCGATGGAGCGGCTGGTGAAGAAATATTTCGCCCCGCGGGCCGAGGCGCTCGACCGGCTGCTGGAGCGCGGCATGAAAAGCGGGGAATTCCGCCGGGCGGATCGCCGGCACATGGCGGTCTCGATCACGGCGCTGATCGTCTTTTATTTTTCCGCGGCGCCGGTGCTGCAGATCGTGGGAAAACTCGACGCATTTTCAGAGGCCAATTTGCGCTTGAGGAAGAAGGAAGTGATTGATTTCATCCGATTCGGGCTCTTTTCTGAGTCCCATGGGAGCGTGGCATGATCCGGCGCATCGTCGTACTGCTTGTTGTCCTGGCGCTGATTGGCGGCGGCGTCTATTACTTCATGACCCGCGGCACGCAGCCGATCGTCCTCACCGGCATTGTCACAGGCGATGAATACATCGTGAGCGCCCAGATCCAGGGCCGGCTCGAGAAGCTGGAAGTGCGCGAAGGGGACGCGGTGCACCAGGGAGATATCCTCGCGGAAATCGAGCCGCAGACGTGGGCCGCGGACATGACGTTTTTCGAGCAGGCGGTTGCCCAGGCGCAGATGCAGGTGCAGCAGGCTGAATCCGACCTGAAATTTATACAGGACCAGTCGCAAAGCCAGGTCGCCCAGGCGCAGGCGAACCTTGCCGCCGCGGGGGCGCAGGTCACGCAGGCCAAGGCGGACCTTGAAAACGCGCGGCTGCTCTTTGAGCGCGAGCAGACGGCGTACAAGGCGGGAGCGGAATCGGCGCAGACGTTTGACCAGGTCCGCACCGCCTACGATGCGCAAAAGGCGAAGGTGGACGCCACGCAGAAACAGGCCGACGCCGCCAAGGCCGCGGTGGATGTCGCCAAATCCGGCCTGCAGCAGGTGGCGACGCGCAAGGCGGCGCTCGAACAGAGCCAGCATTCTTACGAAGCCGCCCGCGCACAACAGACCAAGGCCGAGGCGCAGCTTGCCTATACGCATATCAAGGCGCCCATCAACGGCATCGTGGACAAGCGCGTCTCGCTGGAGGGCGAAGTGGTGAACCCGGCGCAGGCCATCGTGACGCTGATCGACCCGGGAAAGTTATGGATCCGCGCTGACGTGGAAGAGACCTATGTGGATAGAATCCACGTCGGCGACACGATGGATGTCAGGCTGCCATCGGGCGAGCCGCGGCAGGGGACGGTCTACTACCGCGCGGTGGACGCGGATTATTCGACGCAGCGGGATGTAAGCCGGACCAAGCGGGACATCAAGACGTTCGAAATCCGCCTGCGCGTGGACAACAAGGACCGGGCGCTGGCGCTGGGGATGACGGCGTATGTGAGTTTGCCGCAGAAGGACAGCGTGGCGCCCGAGACCCGCACCCAGACCGCGTCGAAAGCGCCTTGAACCGGAGCCGGCCGTGCAGGATGTGGAAGTTGATAAATTGACCAAGCGCTTCGGCGATTTTACCGCCGTGGATGCCGTCAGTTTCAACGTCGGTCATGGCGAGGTCTTCGGCCTGCTCGGGCCCAACGGCGCCGGCAAATCGACGCTGATCCGCATGCTCACCACGCTCATCCCACCCACCTCCGGGGCCGCACGGGTCAATGGTTTTGATGTCGCCCGTCAGCCGAATCAGGTACGCCAATCCATCGGCGTCATACCGCAGGCCATGACTTCCGACCTTGACCTTTCGGCCCTCGAGAACATGAACATCTTTGCCAAGTTTTACGGCATGCCGCGGGAGCGGCGAAAGAAGGTTGTTGCCCAATTGCTGGCGGATGTGGACCTGACGCAGTGGGCCGACAAGCCGGTGAAGAATTTTTCCGGAGGCATGCGGCGGCGGCTTGAGATCGCCCGGGGCCTGGTCCATGAACCGAAAATCTTCTTCCTCGATGAGCCGACCACCGGGCTGGATCCCGTCTCGCGCGTCGCCGTCTGGGAGATGCTCAACCGCCTCAAGCGCGAGCGTGACCTGACGATTCTCGTGACCACGCACTACATGGATGAGGCGGACAAACTCTGCGACCGCATCGCGATCGTCGATCACGGCAAGCTCGTCGCGCTCGATTCGCCCTTGAAATTAAAGGCTTCCGTCCCGGGACAGAATATACTGGAAGTAAGTTTTTCAGACGTTCCCGCAGGCTGGGCGGACGTGCTTCGCGGTTTGCCCGATGTGGCGGAGGTAAAGGGCGAAGATCACATCTTTCGCATCTCCTCGCAGAATGGCCCCGCCACCACGGTCGCGGTGATGGAAGCCGCCAAGAACGCCGGCATCACCGTGCAATCGCTTTCTGTCCAAAGCACCACGCTGGATGATGTCTTCGTGCATTACACCGGTCGTCAGCTGCGCGACAACCTGCAAAGCGGAGTCGCATTTGATATCACGCCGATGTACGAGAGGAGGTAAATGGGTTAATTAAGTAATTAGGTTAATTCAGTTAAATAGGACTGTTCATCACCAACGTGGGTGGCTCAAGCGCAAATAGCGTGGCACGGTCCCAATTAACTCAATTAACCCAATTAACTTAATTGCCAGGAACATATGCATCGCATCTGGGCCATCATCGAACGTGACCTTCGCCGCTTCCGGCGGAGTCCGATCCTTGTCGTCGTCTCCATCGTCATGCCGTTGGTGCAGCTCGTTGTGCTGGGATATGCCTTCGGTGGCAAGATCAAGAATCTTGATGTGGGAGTTGTGGATCAGGACCATGGCGTCGCTGCGGTGCGGCTCAAGGAAATGTTTCAGGCCGTCGCCGCCAATGCCCGTACCTTCCGCACCATTCCCTATAGCAGCGAAGGCATGGCAATAAGCGATTTGCACAATGGCCTGTTGGATGCGGTCGTTACCATTCCGCCGGACTATTCGCGTAAAGTCGCAGATCACGCCGATCCGCAATTTGCACTGATCGAGGATAACACCGACCAATTCTCCGCTGGCACGCTCGAAGGCGTCTTCAACGCCATCACCACCCAAAACGGCCTGGTGAACCTCACCGAGCGCCCATGGGCAAATATTTCGCCGCTGAGCCCCATGCCCATGACCGGCCTCTCGCCGGTCGTGAGCGTGAATGTCGTCGAAGTCTATCCCTACGTCCCCTACATCCAATATCTCCTCCCCGGCACGATCGTGCTCGCCATCTTCGTCTCGGCCATGATCGGCGGGGGCATCATCTATATTGATGACAAGGCCCGCGGCCTCCACGAAGGCTACCTCGTCACGCCCATCCGCAAAATCGAGCTCGTCCTGGGCCTGAACCTCGCCGGCGCCGCCAAGGCCATCATCTCCGGCATCGTGCTGGTCACCCTGGGCTCGGTCATCGCCGGCATCCCGGATCCGCTCAATCCTCTCCGCATGATCCGCATGATGATCGTCGTCATCGCCACATCGCTGGCCCTCATCAGCATGATGTCGCTGATCATGGTCCGTATCAACGATCCCCTCGTCCCCCGCGCCATCTTCGGGATGCTCAACACCGTGCTCTTTTTCCCCAGCGGGGCGGTTTATCCAATCGGCGCATTTCCGCCCTGGATGAAGGCGATCGCCGTCGCTGATCCGTTCACCTATGCCGTCCACGCCTTCAAACAACTGGTGCTCAAGAACGCCGGCCTCGGCGCTGTTTCGTTCGACCTGTTCTTCCTGTTCACGTTCGCCTTCTGCGCGCTGGCCCTAGCAACCCTGCTCTTCAAACGCACGCTCTGACGTTCGCGCGGCCTCTGCAACGCACCTAACAAAACATTGACAAATATTGCCGGTCCGCCAACAATGCGCCCATGATCGTCAAACTCACCGGTAAGCTCGATTATGTTGGCGAAGACGCCGTGCACGTCACCTTGAATGACCTCACGCACGAGCTCCTCGTCCCCGCCGCGGACATACCCTTCCTCCAGACCAAGGTCGGCCAGTCGATCACCTTCTTCACGCTGGAGTATTTCGAAGGCAACGCCTCCTTCGGCCAGCTCGCCCCGCGCATGCTCGGCTTCCTCCGCATCGAGGACCGCGAATTCTTCGACCTCTTCACCACCGTCAAAGGCATCGGCACCAAAAAGGCGCTGCGGGCATTTGCGATACCCACTACCCAGATCGCCTCGGCCATTGCCCTCAAGGACACACGAAAACTTTCCAGTCTCCCGCAGATCGGCAAGCGTGCCGCGGAGCAGATCGTTGCGGAATTGCATGGCAAGGTGGAGCGCTTCGCCGTTGGGGCATCGGCCGCAATTCCGGTGGAGCAGCTTCCGGATTTCGAGCAATCGGCCATCGAAGTTCTGGTAAAACTCGGCGAGCGCCGCCCCGATGCCGAAAACTGGGTCAAACGAGCCCGACAGGCCGACCCGGCCCTCAAAGATCCGCAGAAAATTATTAAGGCCGTGTATGCTCTGAAGGCGGGAGCCTGACCCTCCCGGGAATGACGAAGCACGAATGACGAATGACGAAACAATCTCAAATGACCAAATGACGAATGACGAAATGAACTCGCCTGCCCTCGTTTCGCCATTCAATCATTCGTCATTCAGATTTGTTTCGTCATTCGTCATTCGAATTTCGTCATTCCCCGCCGGAAGGAGGAGCCATGGCGCGTGAACGCATCGTTTCCGGCGACGAGCAGCCCGAAGACAGATACTCAGGGGCGGCCGATTTCAATCCGGCTCTCCGTCCGCGCAAGCTCAACGAATACATCGGCCAGCCGGAACTCATCGAGCGCATCCGCATCGCCGTCGAAGCCGCCAAAAAGCGCAGCGAGCCGATGGAGCACGTCCTGCTCTCAGGCCCTCCAGGCCTCGGCAAAACCACCCTCGCCCACATCATCGCCGATGAAATGAACGGCAGCCCGCCCAAAATCACCTCCGGCCCCGCGCTGGTCCGCCCCGCCGACCTCGTCGGTATCCTCACCAACCTGAAAAAGGGCGACGTGCTGTTCATCGATGAAATCCACCGCATGAGCCACGTCATCGAGGAATACCTTTACCCCGCGATGGAAAATTTCCAGATCGACGTCGTCATGGATTCCGGCGCCCACGCCCAGGTCATGAACATCCCCGTCTCCCCGTTCACGCTCATCGGCGCAACCACCCGCACCGGCCTGATCTCCGGCCCCATGCGCTCCCGCTTCGGCGTCGCGCATCACCTTGAGTTCTATTCCGCCAACGACCTTCTCAAAATCCTGCAGCGCTCCGCGGAACTGCTCAAACTCCCCGCCGAAACCAGCGCCCTCTTTCAGATCGCCAACCGCTCCCGTGGCACACCGCGCGTCGCCAACCGCCTCCTCCGCCGCGTGCGCGACTTCGCCGTCGTCCGCTCCCATGGCAAGCTCACGCCCGACGTCCTCGACCAGGCCCTCGCGCTCGAAGGCATCGATCACCTCGGCCTCGATCCGCTCGACCGCCGCTTCCTCTCGATCATGGCCCGCGACTACGAAGGCGGCCCGGTCGGCGTCGATGCGATGGCCGCCACCATGGGCGAGGAGCGCGACACGCTTGAGGATGTCGTCGAACCATTCCTGCTGCAGGTCGGCTTCATCCGCCGCACGCCCAAGGGCCGCCAGCTTACATCGGCCGCCTACCAGCACCTCGGCCTCGACAAACCCGCCGGCCGGGAAGACACGTCGCTATTTTGAGACCCGCTTACCCCGTACAATCCGCCGCATGAAACTCGCATTTTCCACCAACGCTTTTTCCCGCCACACGCTCGAGGCTGCCCTCGACACCATCGCCGCCGCCGGCTACTCCGGTGTCGAAATCCTCGCCGACAAACCCCACTGGTACCCGGGCCGCTTCGATCCCAAGGAAGCCGAAGCCATCCGCAACCGCCTCGCCCGCCTCAACTTGAAAGTCAGCAACATTAACGCCAACTGCACCTTCGGCTACTGGCAGAATCCCCCGCCTGAACCGTTTTTTGAACCCTCGCTGATTTCCCCCGTCCCTCATCTGCGCTCCGACCGCGCAACAATGATCCACAACACCCTGCAATTCGCCCACGCCATCGGCGCAGAGAACATCAGCATCACCAGCGGCAAGGCGCTCCCGACCGTCCCGCCCGACGCCGCGATGACACTCCTCAAGGAATCCCTCAAACCCATCCTGGAAGCCGCCGAAAAGTTCGGTGTACGCGTCGGCATCGAATGCGAACCGATGCTCTTCATCGAATGGGCCACCGAACTCCGCGCCCTCATCGATGAAATGCAATCCCCCATGCTCGGCGCCAACCTCGACATCGGCCACAGCGTCGTGCTCGGTGAAGACATCCCCGCCACCGTCAAACTCCTCGGCGACCGCATCTGGAATTGTCACATTGAAGACATCCCCGGCCGCAAACACTATCACCTCATCCCCGGCGAAGGCACGCTCAACTGGCCCGCCCTCCACGATGCCCTCGCGGCCATCAATTACCAGCGCTTCCTTACCGTGGAACTCTACACCTACCCGGACCGCCCGCGCGAAGCCGCCGAAAAAAGCATCGCCTATTTAAAACCGATTTTCACCCGCTGACACACCCCACTACTGCAGCGGCCCCTCCGGGTCGTCGGTTGGCTTCTTTTCCTTCATCCGCTCGCCGGCGATTTTCCAGATGTCCACATACTGCGTCTTCTTGGGCTTCTTCGGCGGGCGCGTCGTCTGCAGCCGCAGCCATTCCCGAAACGTCGCAAACCCCCCGATCACCAGCAGCAGGCAGATCAAAATAAAGCTGCACATCATGGTGATGCGGATCACCGTCCGCACGTTGGCATCCGCGGGGTGCGTCGTGGGAAACGTGGCCGGTGCGATTTGCGTGGCGTTCACGGCGATCTGCAACTGCGGCTCCACCGCCCGAATCCACATCCCCACCGCGATCAGCGCCAGCGCCACCGTGAGAATCGTCCATAGCATCGCACGGTACGGCATGGCGGGCGGTCGTTCCTTCCGGCGGTAAAAAAATTGCGTGCTCACAAATGGCAGCACGCGGCAGTCACCAGTTTGTATCTTTCCGCGGGTTAAAGCTGTGGGCTTTTTCCATCGCGGAAAGCTGTTCCTTTTCGGCATCGGTCAGGTCAGACGGAATCTGGATCAAAATGCGGCAGAACTGATCGCCCCGCGCCGCCGCCCCGCCTTCCCCGCCGCGCGAGACAATCCCCTTGTCCCGAATCCGCAGCCGCTTCCCGCTGGAAATCCCCGCCGGCACGCGCAATTCCACCCGGCCATCGAGCGTCGGGACGCTGACCGTCGTCCCACTCGCCGCCTCCGCTGGTGACAGCGGCAAATCCAGCAGCACGTCGTTCCCCTCCCGCTTGAAATACGCGTGCGGCTCCACGTGTATCAAAATCATCAAATCCCCGCGCCCGCCAGAGCCCGGCTGACCCTTGCCGCGCACCCGCACCTTGCTCCCCTCAACCACGCCCGCCGGCACCTTCACGCTCAGCGTTTCATCGATGGTGCGGTCCGGCGTGTTGAGCCGCACTTCCACCGTGGTTCCCTTGGCCGCCTGCTCAAAGGAAACCGTCACCGGGTAAGTGATATCGTCGCCCGCGCGGTCTTCCACTTCCTGCGTCCCGCCAAATGGCCCGCCGGCACCCCTGCCTCCCGGCCGCGCTCCATTGCCGCCCCGCCCGGCGCCACCGCGTCTGCCCCGCCCGCCCATGACGGACTCGAAGAAGTCATTCAGATCCACCTCGCCAAAATCGACCGTCCCTCCGCCGGGCGTCTGGGTGGAATAACGGAAACCGCCGCGCCCCCTTCCCGCCGCCGCCGCGGCTGCCGCCGCTTCCGCGGCCGCCGCCGAATTCACGCCCGCATGGCCGAACTGGTCATACGATTCGCGCTTCTTGGCGTCGCTCAGAACGTCATACGCTTCCTGGACTTCCTTGAATTTCGCTTCCGCGGAGGGGTCGTTCCGGTTGGTATCGGGGTGAAATTTCCGCGCCAGCCGCCGGTAGGACTTTTTGATCTCATCCGCGGTGGCATTTTTCGCCACCCCCAGGACTTCATAGTAATCGCGCGAGGTCGCCATGGTTGCCAGTTCCTTCCACATCTTCAGACCGCCCATTATATGCCAGCCGGCCCGATCTTGTGCATCGCAATCGCCCCGGCCCCCGTAGAACCTTCCGGGGCAAGTTCCGCTTCGGCGAAGCTGCGCCCCGATTGTGCCGATAATGTCTCAGCAGGGCCACCCCGGCCGGAACATCCCGGTCGCCGCCGCCCCCGACAAGGACCCCCATGGCTAAAAGCCCCCGCAGATTCCGCCTCTCCTTCAACAGCGTGCTCTGGCTCCTCGCCGGCGCCATCGCCTTCTGGCTCCTCTGCTGGCCCATGGTCATGAACGTGTGGGCGGGCTATCGGTGGAAACAGATTCCCTGCCATGTGTTTGCCGGCGATCGGAAATTCTCATACGAGATGGACGACAAGTTTTATTCCTCCGCCCGCCGCGATTTCTGGGTGATCAAGGACGCCACCGAGGAACTCAAGGAACAAGGCGTCGGCCAGACGCTTCTCTCTGACCAGAACGGGTCCTGCTGGGTAAGCCCCCACGATCCATTCTCTTCGGTCCTGTACCTCGATGCCGGTACCAACTGGACCAATGCCTCCGGCCGCATCGCCGGCGCGGGCGTCCTCCTGGGCGGCGCATTGCTGATCACCTTCGCCGGCCGCCGCAAATCCGCACCCCCGCCGGCATCCCCGGGTACCCTCAACCGCTGAAATTCCTTTGCAGCCCCGCTGGAGCAAGCCCATCCAAACGCGTGATCCCAAACCCCCCGCCCACACAACCCCCGCCATCGAAACCGCGGAGACAAATCTCCCCGCGCGCCCGGACCCTTCCCTCCCGCCGACCGCGGAGGAATCCGCGCCGCCGCTCGACGGTTCGCTTACTCAAAAGGTCGGCAAGGGCGTCGCATGGCTAATGATCCAGGCCATCGGCACAAAGGGGGCGACGAACCTGGCGCAGATCATCCTCGCGTGGATGCTTTCAGAACGCGATTTCGGCGTCTGGAGTATGGCCACCACCGCCACCGCTTTCGCCTCCCTGGCCCAGCAGGCGGGCCAGCGCGAAATTCTGATTCAACGCCACGCCCACTTTGACCGCTGGGCCAACCCGGCTTTCTGGATGGCCCTCCTGATGGGTTGCATCGGCATGGTGGCGATGATCGCCGCCGCACCGCTCGCAGCTCTGGTCTTTCACCACGAACTTCGGCTCATTCCGATCATCATGATCCTTGCTATCTGCGCCCCCATCGATGCCCTCGCCGTCGTCCCCAACGCACGACTGCAGACTCAAATGCGCTTCCGCACCATCGGCACCGTCGGGATCGCCACCGCGGTCCTCACGTTGATCCTGCAGGTGCTCTTTGCCTCGCCCCTGTGTAATTTCGGCGTCTATTCCTTCGTGCTCCCCCGCCCCGCGGTCTCGCTGATCACCACCGTCGCCTACTGGTGGGCCGCCCCGATCAAGATCCGGCGCAACCCGCAATTCCGCCGATGGAAATACATGATCAAGGACAGCGGAGCGATATGGGGTCTGGCCGTCACCGGCGCGATCATCATGTACGGCGACAACCTCACCATCGGCATCATCTGCGGGGACAAAATCCTCGGCCTCTATGGGTTTGCGTACAACTTTTCGTATCAGACGGTGCAGCTTGTACTATCCAACCTGCAAAGTGCTTTGTTCCCGGCGCTGACCAAACTCGCGGCTGACCCGGTACGGCAGGTCAACGCATACCTGCGCGCCGCCCGAATTTCGGCCGTGGTCGGATGCTTCGGCAGCTTGCTTCAGGCGGTTCTCGCTGCTCCCATGATCCACTTCGTTTTCGATCCCAAGTGGTATCCGGCGATACCTGTTTTCCAAGTGCTGAGCATTTCGACGGCCATCAACTCCTTGTGCGGGCCTATCGTGAGCCTTTTCCAGGCCCAAGGGCGGTTTGCATTTTTTTTTCGGTATCAATTGTTTACAACGGCGCTATTCATCGTTGCGGTGGTTATCGGCGCCCTAAAAGCCGAGGCACTTGGCGTCGCATGGGGGTTGCTCATCCTCAACTTCCTGATTACTCCCCTTACCGTCACGCTTGCAGTGCGACCGGGGAATGTGGATTTTCGACAAGTCCTGGGGTACATCATTCCAACGGCGGGACTGGCCGTGCTGGCGGTGATTCCGGCCCTCGCGGTCTCTGTGGCGCTCCACGCGTGGTCGGTAAAATCAAATGCTCTCACCGTCGTGCTAGGAATCGGGCTCAGCGGGCCGCTTTGTCTGCTCGTGCTGAAAACCTGGCAGCCTTGGGTCTGGCAGGAGTTCACCCGGGCATTGCGAGGAAGGTCGTTACAAGTGAAACTCGTGTCGCGGGCCAGGACATAAAGCCCAAAGGAGTGTTGCTGACGTGCAATTTCGCAGAGCCATAGCGAGCGCAATGTCGCGAACCGGCGGAGCTTTGACGTTGCTCGCCCAATCCCTATACATGCCGGTGCAGGCCCGGCGTGTCGCTCCCTGGTTCGCCGCGGACGGGGATCACACGCTCCGTATGGATTATCCCCTCTCCTCGGACTCTATCGTATTTGACCTGGGGGGCTACGAGGGTCAGTGGGCAAGCGACATATTTGCTCGCTATTGCTGTCAGATTCATGTGTTCGAGCCGGTCAAGGAATTTGCAGACGGGATTCGAAAGCGATTTGAATTCAATTCAAAAATCCGTGTGAACGATTTTGGACTGGCGGGAGGCAGTCGGACGGACAAGATTCACCGTAGCGCGAACGCGTCCTCCACCTTTAACGCCGTAGACGGCGACGTGGAAGAAATAAAGCTCATCGATGCGCAAGCCTACCTGCGTGAAAGCGGCGTTGTCCGCATCGATTTGCTGAAGGTCAACATTGAGGGTGGAGAATATGAAGTGCTGGAGCGGCTGCTTGATATCGGGGCCGTCCCGAAGATTCGCGACTTGCAGATTCAATTCCACGATTTTGTCCCGGATGCTGAGGCTCGAATGAAGGCGATTCAATCCCGCCTGGCGGCCACGCATCGCACCACTTATCAGTATCCATTCGTCTGGGAAAACTGGACTCGGCGGGATTAGATTTCCAGGCGCCCCCCCCGCCCTCGCGGTGGGACTGTACCGAAAGGAACCCACAGATGCGCATCTTCGTTGCCGGCCATAAGGGAATGGTAGGTTCAGCATTGGTGCAAGCTTTGGAAAAGCGCGGCCATGGCCCCGGCGATCTGCTGCTTCGCTCGCGGAGCGAGTTGGATTTGCGTTCGCGCGAACAGGTGCAGGCTTTTTTTGAAAGTGAAAGGCCCGAGCACGTTTATCTGGCTGCGGCGAAGGTCGGCGGGATTCAGGCCAACATGAATGCGCCTGCGACCTTTCTCTTCGATAACCTCATGATTCAGTGCAATATCATCGACTGTGCGGCGCGGACCGGGACCAAAGTTCTCTGCTTTCTTGGCAGTTCCTGCATCTATCCGCGCGAATGCCCGCAGCCCATGAAGGAAGAGTATCTGCTCACCGGAGCGTTGGAGCCGACGAACGAAGGCTATGCGCTGGCGAAAATCGCGGGGCTGAGAATGGCGCAGTATTACCAGAAAGAGTTTGGAATGCGCTGTGTCAATCCGATGCCGTGCAACCTTTACGGGCCGGGCGACAGCTTCGATCCCGTGAACTCGCATGTTCTCTCGGCGCTGGTGAGGAAATTTGTTGACGCTGCCGATCGACGATTGGCAACCGTTACTATCTGGGGCACGGGGAAGGCGCGTCGGGAGTTTCTACACGTTGAGGACCTGGCTGATGCGGTGATGCTTTTGATTGACCGTTGGCATCAGGCCGATATCATTAACGTCGGCAGTGGGACTGACGTCACCATCGAGGAACTCGCACGAATGATCGCCCGCGCGACAGGCTACGCCGGCGAGATTCAGTTTGATTCAAGCCGGCCCGACGGCATGCCGCGCAAGTGCCTGGACGTATCCCGTATCGCGGCCCTTGGTTTTACACCGCGCGTTGATCTTGCCGCCGGAATTGCCCAGATGATCCACCAGTACAGACAGTTACAGGCCGGCTGAATCCGTGTGATGGAGGAATGTCTTGATCCCCTTGATGAAATATGCCTTTTGCAATGAATTTGAGACCCGGCAGGCGCTTTCTCAATTCATCCTGCAGGCCCCTCGTTTGAGCATGGCTTCCAAATGTGAGGAATTCGAAAGGGCCTTTGCGCGCTATCAGGGATCAGCGGATGCGGTCTTATTTAACAGCGGCGGTAGCGCAAATCTCGCGATCCTCCAGGCCCTCAAAAACCTCGGACGGCTCAAGGACGGCGATCCCGTCGGATTCTCCGCGCTCACATGGTCCACCAACACAATGCCGATCCTTCAGATGAGTATGCGGCCGGTGCCGGTCGATTGCGACCCGCGGACGCTCAACTGCATGTCGAAACAACTCCTCGAGCGGCTGAAGGACGTCGATCTAAAGGCCTTCTTCATTACCAACGCCATGGGCCTTACCGGCGATCTGGATGCGATTCGCAGGATTTGCCGGGAACGAGGCATCATTCTCCTGGAAGACAACTGCGAGGCGTTGGGAACGGTGCTTGCGGAAGGAAGGGCCGGCACTTTTGGTGTCGCCGCCAGTTTTTCATTTTTCGTGGCCCATCACATGTCGACCATCGAAGGCGGCATGGCATGTACGGATGACCTGGAACTGGCGGAGATGCTCCGAATCGTCCGAGCCAACGGATGGGACCGCAACCTTTCCGCGGCACAGCAGACTCGGCTGCGGAAAAAGCACAACGTTCGCAGTGAAATGATGGCCAAATACACGTTTTATGACCTGGGTTTCAATCTCCGGCCGACAGAAATCACGGGATTTCTGGGCCTGCAACAGCTCAAGTACCTCGACGAAAACATCATCAAGCGGCAAGCGAATCACGAACAGCTTGAAGCCATCCTTAAGCAAAACGAAGATCTGATCCCCCTCGATCACGCGCATGTGAAATTCATGTCGAGCTTCGCATTTGTTATCCTGTGCCGCACGCCGGAATTGAGAGAGCATTATCTGGCCCAATTTGCTGGAGCCGGCGTGGAACTGCGTCCCGTGATCGCCGGCAACATGCAGCATCAGCCGTTCTACCGCAAATATGTCCGC
>Ga0265314_10001870_pt1 | contig 22574 bp, 33 predicted proteins | sample 4126metaG_FD_203106 | JGI IMG/M metagenome (GOLD analysis project Ga0265314, IMG submission 203106) | Rhizosphere microbial communities from Carex aquatilis grown in University of Washington, Seatle, WA, United States - 4-1-26 metaG | ecosystem: Host-associated > Plants > Roots > Rhizosphere >... | reverse complement strand
GCGGGCCATCGAGCGACGTCTTCACGCCGCGCGACTGCCCGCACAAAAGACACTCGCTCAATTCGACTGGAAACGCGCCCACGGCCTCGAGCGCGCTCGCGTCGAGGAGCTCGGCCGCTGCGCGTGGATCCCCACCGCGCGCAACGTCGTCCTGCTAGGCCCCGTCGGCACCGGAAAGACCCATCTGGCCACCGCGCTCGGCATCGAGGCGATCAAGCGCGGTCACCACGTCGCGTTCTACCGGGCCTCCGACCTGGTCCGCGCCCTGACCGAAGCGCGCGATACGCGGGTCCTCTCGCGTCTGCAGGAGCGACTTCGCCGCGTCGCCCTTCTCATCGTCGATGAGCTCGGATTCGTGCCCTTCGAGAAGGCCGGCGGAGAACTCCTCTTCGACGTGCTCTCCACTCGACATGAGCGCGGCGCCACCATCATGACCAGTAACCTCGCCTTCAGCGAATGGAATCGTGTCTTCGTCGACGACAAGCTCACCGCTGCCCTACTTGACCGACTTGCTCAGCACGCCGACGTACTCGTCACCCGCGGTCCCGGGGATCGCGGCCCCGCACCATCGAAACGCTCCGAGCCGAAGGAGGAAAACACCCCGTGAGCTTGACCCACCGCAGCGGAGCTGCGGTGGGTCAATTCGTCGTGGCCGTAGTGGGTCAATTCCTGCTGGCCGTTGACAGGTCTCGACGGCCCTCGATGGCCGAGGGCCGCGCGCCACCACGGGTGTCCCTCCGCGATGATTCCCGCGAAGAAGTTGCCGATCGGAAAGATGCTCGAAAGCACCGCGTCCTTAGTCGACGCGAGAACGGGAATTTTCCCGATCTTGCTCGCCGCCGCCGTGAATTCGCTGGCGAGACAGTCGTCGTCGATGGCGCCCGCCATCAGCGTGGCACTCCGGACAGGCAACGTCATCTGCGAGATCGTTTCCAGGATTACGCGGGCACCCAGGCTGTGGGACGCGAACGAAATGCTCGCCGTCGCCCCAAAACTCGCGTCGAGAAACGCAGCGAGCATCTGGCCCGCCCGGTCGGCCACCCCGGGCCGCGAGCTTCCTTCGCCCGGCGACTCCGTCAGCGAGAAGCCCCTCGCTCCTTTTGGAACGCGCGGAGGGCCGCCTCGGTGCCTGGGCCGAACTTGCCGTCGACAAAGCCAACGTTGAACCCGCTCTTTTGCAGATCGGTTTGAAGTCCGCTGACGCCGGATCCAGTCGCACCTTCCTTCAAGATGTCCAATAACGATCTCCATCGGTCATTCGCGCCCAGGAGCTCTCTCGGGAGGCGCAGTATCCATGGCGGCCGGCCGCCAACGCCGCTGCGGCGGTGAATCTCACCGCTACTGGGCGAGCCCGCAGGAGTCCAGCACGTCGTTCGAGAACATGCGCCGGCCGGCTGTGGTCTTCAGGAACCCATGCCTCGCCGCGAGCCAGCGGTTCACGCGGCCGAGTCCGAATCCGGCGACGACGGTGTTGAACGTGAAGGGCGCCTGCTGTCCCCAGTGGAAGGTATGCGGCACCCCCGCAGAGTCAAGCGCCGCCCAAATCGCGGTGTGCGCCGCGCGGGCGCCCGGGGAGTCCACGCCGGGCATCTCGATGGTGCACGTGATGGGAGAGAAGCACGTAAACGCGAGGAGCGCGTCGGACGCCTTCACGTAACGGAGCGCCATGGGCGCGCCGAACGGCTTCGCGTCGGTCACGCTCCAGATGGCCTGCAGCGCGTCGCCCACGCGAGTGAGGGGCAGGCCGACCTCCACGCTCGTTCCGCCCGACGTCGGCGGCGAATCGCCGAAGAGGATTCCGGGGGTCCCCATGATGGTGTTGGGCGCCGTCGGCGCCAGAGACCCCAGGAGCTGACCCTGCAGGAAATCCGCGAGGAGCCCTCCGGGCGCGACGTCCGAAAACAGGCCCGCCATGCTGACGAGATCCCGCGCCCGAATGCTCGCCCCATCCGTGGGTGACGGGCTCGGGCCGGGGGCGACGAAGGGCCGCTTGTAAAGCGCCCGAACGAACGCGCCCCCCGCGCCCGCCTGTCGCTTGTACGGGTTGAGGACGACCTCGAAGTGAAACGGCAGCGACGCGCCGTCCGGCAAGCCAAGACCGGTGACGTCAAGGGTGCTCGCCGCGTGGATGACCTGCGTGAAGTCAAACTGCTTCACGAAGAGCTCTAGTTGGTACATGGGCTCAGCTTTGAACAGAACGGCGTGGATTAACCCGAAGCTGCCGAAGCCTACGACCGCGGACAGGAAAAGGTCGTCGTCGCGGATGGGCGTCGCGCCGAGCCACGACACAAAGTCGGCGCTCATGGCTGGCTGGGAGGCGCGTTCGACCCAATAGTCTTTGCCACCCTCCACAACGATGTGAAGCCCAATGATGTAGTCGGGAATGGCGCCAACGGCGTTCGCGGAACCGTGAGTGCCGTGGACATTGCGCCTGCGATGGTCTGGCCGTTGCTCGCGCCGGCCGTCGGCAGGGCGAGGTTCCAACGCCGAGCGCCATCACCAAAAGCTCGGAGACATCATCCCCTTCCCGTCGCCTGTCTCGCCGCCCGTCGGCAGCCGCATCCGCAGGTCCCAACGCCTCGGCGGACTCTGGAACTTCTATGACCGATTCGCCGCGTGAAACTCCGTAGATCGAGTATTGGAACCATACGGGGTGGTGGGATACGCTAAAGCATCACGCGGCAGACTTCATGCAGCACATTTCGAGCGGCTGGGCTCGGGGCCTTATGGGAGTGGCGGGTGTGCTCGCGTGGACCTGCTGGGTTGTAGCTTCGCCGCGACCGCATCCGGACCGAGCCCCATCGGCCCAGTGGCGATGGCATAGTGGGGCCATGCGCATGGTCCCGCCCGGACAGTCCTTCGTGTGGCAAGAGCATCCGCGCACGCCGGGCGTCTACGGCATCGAGGTTCGCGATGCCCGAGACGAGCCGCTCCTCTTAAACAAGAAGATCGTCGTCGATCCGCCAGGGAGTCCTTTGACGAGCAGGCTCAGTCGTTTCGTGCTGAGGGGGTCGTCGGCAGCAGGGGCGGTGTCCGCATACGGGCCGACGTCGTGAGCAGGAGAGTCACTTTCTGTCCGTCTTGCCTGCACCGTATGGGTCTGTCTTGCTCGGGGCCCCGTTGCACGCATCGGACAGTTTGTCGATCTCGAGAATCAGAGCCAGGTGAAGCGCCTCTTGTCCTTTCGTGCCGAGCTGACAGCGATTCCCCTTGAGGTATTCGGCCAACCGCTCGCGCTTCATGACCGTCCAAGTCGGTCCACGTATTGACCACTCCACACCGATGTCCGGCGTGTCCAAGTGCAGTACTGGGCCGGGATCCACTCCCTGGGTGTCGCCTTTGTGATCGTAATCGGATGGGTTGACGTTCGCCGGAGCCGTGGACCTTTCCGAGCCCGCCTCGGGCGGCTCGCAACTGTATTTTGCCAAGAGGGCGTTCCACGTCGTGTAAAGCGTTCGGATGGCGCTGCCGATCGCCGAGAGCATCTTGGAGTCTTGCTGAAGCTGGTCGTTCGCATTGTTGTACACGGCGAGGGCCGCAAGGACCGTCGTCACAACTCCGCCCCCAATGCCTGCTGCGGCAGTGTAGTTGGCCTTGGTTGCGTCGTCCTTGATGAACTGGCCCCCGCCCACCGCTCCGGTGGTCAGTCCGGCCAGAATGGCCGTCGCGAGCTGCAATCGATTGGCCGTGTTCGATTTCGACTCGATCTCCTCTTCGATCTCGCGGGATCGCTGAGCACACGTGAGCGCGGTCGACCTGACGGCGAGGGTCGCGTGGATCACGAGCGGATTGCTGAGTTGCATGGGCCAGGGCAGTGCAGTCAGGGGGATGGCCATTCGTTCCGACCACGGCATCTGCAGCGGCTCGTTGTCGTTCGCCGGCGATCGCGGAGACGACTGCTGGCTGCACGCTTCGCCGAAGGCCGCAAGAACGGTGACAAGAGTCGCGATGACGACCCCATGGATCCAATGCTGGTTGTTCATCCCTCAACTCCTCGCGCTCGGCGCTCCGAGATTCGCAAGCCGAAATCAGGCACGCTACGCCCCAGTCGCGACCGCATCAATCACGATTTTCAAAGGGCTCCGCCCCTCTTGACGACCTTCGGAGTGGGACGGCAGTCCCTTGACGCAGCGTCAGCATCGTCGGGCCTGCCGCACGCAGGAAGAGGCCCGCGGAGCAGAAAGAGCGAAAGAATGCACGTGGGCAGCGATACGCGGCTGTACGAAGAGGTACGCGCTGGAGGGTCGGAAAGCGGCTCTGAGCAAACGGCTACGACTGCGTCCCAATTTGCGCTGCGGCAGTCGCGCATGACGACTCTCCGCTCTTGGATTGAGCCTCTGAAGGGACGCCTCACGAAGTCCTCGCCCTCGTGGGCGCCGCTGGGGCGTGCGTCCGCTCGCGGATGAGAAGGTCGTCCTTGAGCAGCGCACGATCCCAAGGACTCTTGACGCCGCCGTGGAGGCAGACAACAAAGCCGCCGGGCGATGGATAAGTCGAACGACACGCTCGTGCTCTTGTCGGCTCGTGCTCTTGCCGCTGACGTAATGTCAGCAGCGCAGTGGTACGAGACGCGTGGACGTGGCGCGGAACCTTCGCCGGAGTAACCGAATGGACATCAGCGACATCCCCAACCAGATCGGCAAAGCGCTCAAATATTCGCTCCGCTCGCCGTCACACTTCGTCATCTCCCTCGTGACATCGATGGCTGTCCTCGCAGTCGCTTACGATGTCGTGTATGGATTCGCGTACGTTCGCTGGTGCAACGTGAAGGATCCCCACTACGACGGCAGATATGCCGTTGGGCTGCTCTTGACGGCCATTGTTCTTCCGATGGTAGCCGGCGTCACGGCCTTCTTTCGCGCGAGGTACCAAGCCCGACGCTTCGGACCGACGGAGCTTGGTATTGCGATCGCGCCGTTCGAGGTGTTCACCGTCGATCCTGAAACCCTCGGTACGGCGAACGTGCTTCAGGCCCTCGACATCGTCGGAACGGAGTTCTTCCGGCTGGTGCAGAGCACGATGAGCGAGTTCCCCTGGGCGCGCAATTTTACGTTTCGATTCTTGCCCCAATTCGTCCGCATCAAGAGCAAAAGCGAAGCCGAGAAGCAGCGCGCCTCCCTTGACGCGACTGTGCTGGCGTGGGGCGTAATTACCCAGCGAAGCCGACAGCCTTTGGAGATTCGACTCGAGATGCAAGGTGCGGTCAAGCGGTATACATTTTCGCAGCTATCGGTCGAGGAATTCCCCATACGCGTCCTGCAGACCTTCGCCTTGATCGAGGGTGCGCAGACCGTAAGCGACCGGGGAGACGGCGCCCACGCTAGGCAGCTTTTTGAGCAGGCGCTTCCGTTAGGGACCGAGATCGACAGCAAGCACCCGGGTGCTGGGGTCGTCGCTCGCATCGAGGCTGCACTCCAAACGCTGCCTGCATCCGGCGGTACGGGAGTCTAACCATTCTACACATCCGTCCAGGCGACCTGGTGTCGCGCGGCCCAGCCCTCGGTGAGGGTCCGTAGCTTCTCGTAGCCGCGACTGAGCGTCATCCAACCGGGGTCCCCGTTGTGTTTGAGGTGCCCGCCAAGCGCAGCGATGGCGAGGAGCCCTGCATCGTAGTCCGCGAGGCTGCAGCGCGGGTCGACGTCCGTGGCTCCGTCGAGCACGGGAGCCGCCGAATCGGCGTGGTCCGGTTGGCGCGGCGAGCTGCTGCACCCAGCGGCAAGCAGCACGGAGATAATAGCGCGGCGCATGGCGCAATCACATAGCAACTCCGATGCCGATCGAATCTACGCACAAACGCAGGCACGGCATCGCAAGTGCCGCCAACTGGGGGGGGCTCGACGCCAACTCTGTAGACTCAGTCACGCGCGTCGAGCGTGAGCTTTCGGAATTGATTCTGGTCGAGGAGTGCCCTGTGCTGGCGAGAAACTCGTTGGGCCCTGGGCTTGCTCTTTTGGACGGGCGGCGAGGGCACCGGTGATGTGGCCGAGGAGCAGCTCGAGCTTCTTGCGCATGGGGGCTCAATCGCGGAAAGTACGCAACCAGCCTCGCGGTGCGGCCGATGGGAAGAGCGTGCATGGGCGCGCCTTTTCAATCGCGGTCCGGCTCCTCGCCGGCGAGACCCTGGAACTCGGCGACGAGCACGGGCGCCGCTGGCGTGCGTCGGCGCAGGCGCTCGAATGGGTGCTCGCTGGCGAGGCGGCGCCCGTTGTCGAGGGCTCCGCGGGCGACGTGGCGATCGAGATCGCACGACGTCGCCTCGAAGAGCCACCCCTTGCGACGAAGAGGTCATGAGCTGTCATCGGGGCGATCTCTTTTCCGCCTCGGCGCTGAGGCCTCGCTCTCATGCTTGGAGGCGGAGCGCACGGAGCTCTTCCTGAACCGATGAAGAGTAACTGTGCCGTCGGTTCGCACTTGTGCGGTCCGTGTTTGCGCCGAGGCGCTACTCGGTACGTCGCCCACGAAGGGCCAATTTTCGCGACAATCCGCCAGGATCGAGTTTCGGGACATTACGGGGTGGCGAAATCTTTCTTTCAGCGTGGCCTGGGTGGTGCTCCATAGGTGGTGCCGGCAATCGGTTCTGCAAGGATGGCCTGCTGCAATGCGCCGAGCGCCGCCTGGCACGCCAGCATCACCTTTCGTTTCTGATTCAGAGAAATGGACAGCGAGCGGACATTGGTATTCTCACGGGATAACGCGAGGATCTGCGTCCTGATGTGACTGAACTCAACGTAGCGCGCCGCGGCAGTCGCAAGGTCGGGATCTTTGCTGAATCTGACGAGAGCGGCCAGGCCCCCAAGGCTCTTGCGGACCTGAGTGTCTTCGCCGGCCATAAGCGCCTCGAGCTCATCCATCTTCTGGTCGCTTTCCTCCGCGATGTGCGGGGGCAATAGGGTTTCAATGCGCAGGGCGCTGATCTGTGCTGGAAAGGCGAGGAGCATCATCGTCTTTGCCTCAGGTGAGTCGGCATTCGCGGCCACGAGTCGGGAGAGCGCGGCGTTGCCCTCCTTGACCGCAGTGGCGGCCGGACCGAAGGCCAGGCTGTACGCCTTGACGTTGGTGTCCTTGGCCGCCAGAGGCAGCAGCTCGCTGTCGACGCGCTGAAACTCGGCGAAGGCCGAGACGAACTGAGCTAGAAGCTCCCGCTCGTCCTGGGGCCCCCCCGCCGTCAGCAGCCCCTCTAGCTCGCGTCGTTCCTGTTCGACTTTCCCGGATGCGGCGATGGCTTCGTCGGCGAAGGTCTGGGAGGCGTGATCGGAAACGGCAAGTACTGCGCTCTTCTCCGCTTCCGAGGCCGAGGCCAGGTCCAATTGCATCCGCCCCACCAAGTCGACCCGCCGGGCTTTGAAGGCGAGCTGCGCCATGGAGTCTTGGGTTTGTTGAAAATGCAAGGCCACAAGCATCAGGACAAGCAGTGCAGCCGTCCCGGCCACCACCCAGAGAACGCCGCTCTTGCCGGGTTTGAATTTCATGGCGCCATGATACGGCCTTGGACTCCGTTGCCCATGACCGCGTTGGATTGGCGGCCCGAACCTAAGGCCTCAGGTCGAAACTAAGGAACGCGAGTTCAGGTTCCGACGACTCTCGGGTTGACCGCATAGTTCCAGTTTCCGAGAAGGCGATGAGCCTCGATCGACAGACCTCGCATGATGGCTTTAGAAACTTTGATTTCCGGTGGCGTAGGCCCTTTTGTCGCGCTTCGCGCGAACACGGAGTCGGTGCTGGTCGTCGTGCTCGTTTTTTCGGCGCTGGGCTGTCGCCACCGGAGAAGTTGGGCCCCACTTCCAGCGGGATCACCGGGGACCAGGAGCCCACCCCTGCTACGGCGTCGAGCATTCGCGAGCTGCCGAGATGCAGTTGCACACCACGAGAGCGCTGGTTGTTTCGGCGGCGATTTCCTCGCCGATACTGATCAACTCGACCGTGGTCTGCTCTTGCGGCCCCGAGGGATGCGCAGGCGAACGCGGTCATCGTTTGCGAGGCGGCTTCCGGCCTGAAATGGTTTCTGGCGTGCGCTTTCAGGTCATCGTCGCGCGTGACCGCGAGCGAAGTAGCCCGTCAAAGCCACGCACGCGGCAGCGCTCACGGAGCTGACTCCCTGCCCAGGGACTTGGACCAGGCCCTCCCCTTCCCGACAAGTTCCGGTCCCAGCGTTATCAGCACCATCGTCGCGTTCCCGTCTCTCAACGGCATCACCATGACTATCGGCGAGCTGCATGATCGCTTCGTCCCGCAAGGCGCGGATGACGACAGGAGCCACAACAGGGGGACGGCGAGACGTTACGATCGACGCTCGCAAGCATGGGGCGTGGTGATGGGACGCGGGCAGTCTCGGGAGGAACGGACAGGTTGCCCCTGGTTAATCCGGTAGTCCCTCTTGCCATTGATGCTTTCCTCACGCTGCACATATCTCCATCTTTCCAGACTCGCGAATCGACCACGTGGCCACGCTGCCCAGCGACTCGCCGAGCGGGCCGGCGGGGTCCGTGAAGGTCGTGGACTTCACCCGAACGCGCTCGTCGGCCACACGCTAGCGGAGGACGCCGAGTGAACGCTCGCGAGGCTATTCGACGAGACGTGGACGCAGCGCATGGCCGCAGGCTGGGAGAGCCAGCTCGGAAGACTCGAAGCAATTGTTCGTACGAAAGGTAAATCTCCAATTGGACCGCCGTTCTGTCACTCAACGACCCGACTCGTCAGCCCGCACTTCATGGGTCAGGCACTCTTGGTCACCAGCCGGTCGACGGCGTGCACGGGCGGCCGCTCGCCCGTCATGAGGTGGGTGATGGCCGCGTACACGAGGCGCTGGCTCGCGAGCATACTCTTGCCCGAGAACTCGGCGGACGAAACCTCAATTGAGTAGTGTCCGCCACCCCCTTTGACCTCCACACGAGCATCAGGAATCTTTGTCGTGATCGCGCTCTTTATCGCGGCGCCCACGTTGCCCGAGAAGTCTGTCGCATGCTCGCTCATCGCCGCTCCTACTCAATACCGCGAAACCGCGGGATCGACGTCGCGTGACCAAGCCTCGATACCGCCCTCGAGATTGTACACGGTCGTAAAGCCCTGGCGGAGCAGCTGCTCTGCAGCCGCACGGCTGCGCATGCCGTGGTGGCAGTGAAGGGCCACAGCGGTCTTCTTGTCCAACCCCGAGAGGTAGCCCTGACCCTTGGCATCGAGCGGCTTGGCCTGCGCGATCGACGCCTTCGCCCGCTCGTCCTCTGGACGCACGTCAAAGAGCTCGACTCTTCCGTCGTCGAGCATGGCTTTGAGCGCTTGCGGATGGATGGGCTTGACGCGGGGCGGTTCGTTCGGGTTTTCGATCTTGAACGCCATCCCGCTCGGAGCCTCCACGAAATCGATGGAGATCCCGTCCGCTCGGCCTGCCGATGCGCGCGCGACGTGAAGGGAAACGCCCGTGCACTGGACCTCGATGTCTCCGACTGCCTTGGGCCCGAAATGAAGGTCGGCGTTGAACTCGTCGTCGATTTCGAGCCGAAGCACATCGTTTCCGGCGTCCGCACCGGCCTCCTTGAACGCCTTCGCGGCTGCCGCCGAGAGGGTCACGCGCGGAGCGCGGACGGGCCTCTCCTCTACACCGAGCTTCTTCTGAAGCTCCCCCGACGCAACCATGTCTTTGACAATATCGCAGCCACCCACGAACTCGCCCTTCACGTAAAGCTGAGGAAAAGTTGGCCAGCTGGAGAACTCCTTCATGCCGTCGCGAACCGCCGGATCTGCGAGGATATCAACCGTCTCGTAGCTCGAAGCAAGCTTGTCGAGAATTCCTACAACGGTTGCCGAGAAGCCGCATTGCGGGAATCGACGGTTGCCTTTCATGAAAAGGACTACATCATTCGCACGGACCAGTCGTTCGAAGTCCGCGCGCTGGCGTTCACTGAGAGGCATGAGGCAGTGTGTGGCACGGAGACACGCACTTCTCAAGGGGCCTCGATGGGGCCTCGCCTGTGCTGGCGAGAAACTCGTTTTCGACGCGATTGTGAAGCGAATCGACCAAGTGGGCCCTGGGCTTGCTCTTTTGGACGGGCGGCGAGGGCACCGGTGATGTGGCCGAGGAGCAGCTCGAGCTTCTGGCGCATGGGGGCTCAATCGCGGAAAGTACGCAACCAGCCTCGCGGTGCGGCCGATGGGAAGGGCGTGCATGGGCGCGCCTTTTCAATCGCGGTCCGGCTCCTCGCCGGCGAGACCCTGGAACTCGGCGACGAGCACGGGCGCCGCTGGCGCGCGTCGGCGCTGGCGCTCGAATGGGTGCTCGCGGGCGAGGCGGCACCCGTTGTCGAGGGCTCCGCGGGCGACGTGGCGATCGAGATCGCACGACGTCGCCTCGAAGAGTGTTCGCCACCCCTTGCGACGAAGAGGTCATGAGCTGTCAGCTCCCCCCCGTTGCGAGAGGTCGCTTGCCCCACTCCGTCTTGGCGAGTATGATAGTTGGTATGACCGCATCGAAGATCGCCGTGAGCCTTCCCGCACCTTTGGTGGCGCGAGCTAGGCGTGCGGTACGAACGGGCAGGGCCCGAAGTGTCAGTGCTTACGTCGCCGCGGCACTCGAACAGAAGGCACAGCTGGATGATCTGGCCGAGCTGTTGGGCGAATTGCTGGCCGAGACAGGCGGTTCCCTGACCAGAGCAGAGCGACTCGCGGCCGACGAGGCGCTGGGGCTGCCGCCCGATCGCCGTCGATGAGTGGCGCCGTCTTCGATGCCGGAGCACTCATCGCGTTCGAGAAGGGCGACCGACGCGTGATCGCCATCGTCGCTCGGGCCCTCGAACGAGGTGCGTCGATTGCAGTCCCTGCCGGCGTCGTCGGCCAAGTCTGGCGCGATGGTCGACGGCAGGTCCGTCTTGTTCGCTTGCTTGGCTCGCACGTCGTGACAGTTGAACCGCTCGATGACACGCGCGCACGCGCAGCCGGTCAGCTTTGCGGTGTCGCGCGGACCGCAGACGTGGTCGACGCCTCGGTGGTGCTGAGCGCCCAAGCCCGCCGGGCGACCGTCGTTACTTCCGATCCGCAGGATCTTCGCCGGCTCGATGCGAAGTTGCCGATGGTCATAGTGTGAGAGCGCTCTGAGCCTCGCTTCCCGGATACTATTGAATCGATATTCGGGCGCTTCCGGGGCCCTGCCACGACAGACGCCGGCGGCCGCATAATCAGGTACACGTCATTGCTCGAGCACATCGGGCAGCGCATGACGGTGGCGTCTCGCTTTTCCCTTTTCAGATCGTCAGCGCGGCCGCGCCATCCACACTGACAGCCAACGGCGTACTTCTCGCCGGTCTCCTCGAGTAGGTCGGCAAAGTGGCGTCTCTGGGACTCGACATAGGCGCGATGCACGGCGGCGTTCGTCTCCGAGTCGATGGCCGCTCGCGCGCCGGTCCCGTTCAAGTAGCGGCAGTCGGTTACGAGCTCACCCTGAATGCCGTACAGCTCACCGTTGGTGACGATGCGACGACCTCGGTACTCCTCGACGAAGCGGAGGCGAATCACGGGGTGACATTACTGACCGCGCGCCGGTGCCGCCAGCTCACACAAACTTCGAGAGCTCAACCTCGCACGTGGATCAGGAGAGTTATGCGGAACCCCTAAGCCACCCGGGCGCTCAGGCGGGCCGTCCCTCTACGTGCGGACCTGCTCGAGTCCAGCAAGTACCCCCCCCGACGATCTCCGGACGCCGCTGCCTTCGAGGTTGCGCGGGCCCACGGCCTCCGCCACCTAGTCGTCCGCTACGCCGATACCGGAGACGGGATCAAATCGATCTGGGTCGGCTTGCGCCTTCTGCTTCGGTCGACACGTGCGCGCCGCGGGCTCCGGTCCTCTGTTCCGTGCCAGGCAAGGCGCTCCGGGGTTCGGTATCTATAAGCTCGTCCGACGGAACACCGCGCGTCTTCAAAACCACCGGTCCATCCCGCCGGATCGGGCCGCACGTCTTTCGCCACACGACGACCGCCGTATTTTCGAGACCATTCGGGATTTGGCATCGTGTTTCCGCCCCTGTTAGCTTGCCTTTTGGCCCATTCACTGGACCAAGCGACCTACCTGGTACCACGAAGCTAAAGGATATCCGTGGAGCTGACGGAAATCGAAGCCGTGCAAGATGTGAGACTCGCGGCGATTCACGTCGACTAGGATCGGCCAAGTGGACCACCTATTCACCATCACAGCTCAATTCGTACCGCCGGGCCGCCTGAAGGATGGCGACGAGTTTTTTCCGGACAGTACGGCTAATCCGGTCAAAGAATTGGCTGTCCCTTGATGCGGGCCAGAGCGAGGCCCGACAATAATGCTCCTTCAAGTTTCGCACCCGAAAGGTTGGCCTCAGTGAATTGCGCTCCACGGAGATCAGCTCGTGAAGCGGCCGAAGCGCTGGCCTCCTCCACGGCCTTCACATGCCCACGTAAATCTGCGCCCCCAAGATCTGCGCCTTGCCAGTCTGCACCCCTTAAGTCGGCACCGAAGAAGTTCGCCCTAGTTAGGTTTGCTCGCGTGAAATTTGGACCCCTCAGCGACAACTCATGCTCGTCTGCTTCAGAAAGCGGGCCGAAGTCGGCGTCGGTCAGGTCGGCATCGGTGAAGTCGACTTCTCGAAGCGCAGACCGACGAAAATCCACGCCAACCATGCGAGCGTTTCGAAAGCGTGCTCCTCGAAGTTCGGAGCCGATGAAATTCGCTTCGGAAAGATCCGCACCCGTGAAATCGGCGCCCGCCAAATAAGCCCCGCTCAGGTTGGCCGCTTTGAGGTTGGCACCTCCTAGCGTGGCCACTCCCAGGTTGGCGCCACTGAGTTGCGCGCCCTCAAGATTAGCGCCCACCAGATTGGCACCAAACAGATTTTGTCCCGGATAGTGCTGCCTTCGGCGCCACAAGCCCTGGCGCGATCACAACCGCCAAGACTTCGCGCATCCAAAACCACGAGAGAAGGCCTCGCAACGCATTGGCATCCTTTGCGCGCATCGGCATGCTCAGATCAATGCTGCCAATGGCAATGGCCGCTTCACGCAGCAAGAACCTCCGATCACTCCAGACCCCCTTGCCACCGTTTCCGGCACGAACATCGTCAAAGCACCGTTGCGCCCAGCCGCGGATGGCTGCCTTTGCCGCGGGGGCAGCAAGTGCGACCTCCTCTTTGAAGAACCGGAATGCCTCGTCTTGTCGGCCGCCGAGTAACCGTCCGTCGAGCAGTGGTTCGTCCGTTTCGAATTCCCACCCACGTTCGTCGAGTTGTGCCAGACGCCCGAGCCTCTCGCTCCAATATCGCGCGATCAGAAACTCGCGAAACGATTTGTGCCCGAAAAGGATCCGAGCACTCCCGTCTTCGAGGCTCGCTTGAAGCGCCAGCAAAACGGCGACCTGGATCGTACGCTCTAGCCGAGCGCTGTCCGGCAATGACACCTCTTCCCGAATGATCGCCTGCACGTCGTGAACAGCGATGGCTCGCTTCCGGCCTCCAACTAAATCCGCATCTTCCAGACACTTCGCCTTCCAAGCCACTCTAGCCATGAGCCACAGCATGGCCTTCGGAGCATCCGCCTCCTCGGGAATCTGATTGGTCTCCACGAGTCGAGCGCGAAGCGCGTCGGACGCCTCCGCGATGTGACGGTTTTGGTCCCGATCCGCCTCGTACTTCCCGCGGGCCATCTGATAGAAGAACGCGTAATAGACTTGTGAAAGACTGAGGGTACGGGAAGAGTCCTCTGTCCACCCCGTCGCAATCATGAAGAGAAGAATCGGCGTCTGGGCAATTTCCAGTAGGCCGCGTTTCGCAAGCGACTGAACGGAAAAAGCCTGCTGGGACGTGATAGTCGCCCATTTCGCGATCCATTCCCCAACCTGGCCGCCCAACTTGCCCGCCTCGTCCATGAAGCTTAGCGGCTGCAGGTCGAGGATCGGAATACCTTTCAGCATGTCCGGTCCTGGTAGGGCGGCGGGGCGAGTAAAAATAACGAACTTTCGATTTCGGTTTGCCATTTCGCGAATTCGATCGAAAAATCGACGCAGCTCGCGGTCCCCGAAGACGACTTCATCGAAACCGTCTACGAAAAATAACACGGCGCGGTTGCTCGGTGAGATCGTCAAAGCCGGGTCGTCGTTCGGCAAGTCCAACCCGAGCGACCTCGCTTGCCGCCATAGTGCGCGCCTGACGACTCTATCCCAGGAGTCGTCTTCGCTCGAAAAGTCTTCGCTGCATTTGATAAATATCGGCAGGCGCGAGCTCGTTGCCGTGTCCGGTTGTTCCAGCCACATGACGGCTTGGTTTCGCGCGTACAGCCGCGCGGAGAGTGACTTGCCGTGACCGAAATCAGCTCGGACAATTACGATGTCGTGCTCGGTCATAATGCGGTCTAGATATGTGAATATAGGGAGCGGGGCGGCGGTCTCGCGATCAAGTCGAGAAACAGCTAGGGGCTCCACATAGAGCCGTTCTAGAGGATATTGTTGCTCGTTGCGTCCGCCGGTAACCCTATTGAAGATATCGGACGATCCCCAGGTGGCCATTTGCCTTGCCAAGAGCTCGAGCAGCATTAATGGCCGGTTGGCCGAGAGTGCCATGAGATATCTTCGAATTTCCTCTCCTACATTGGACGATAACGTCTCATTGTACACAAGCCGAAAGAGTCGCTCGAATTCTCGATACGCGGTAATGATGATCAATGGTTCTTCGCCAGCCATGACCAATTGCGGGTCAGTAAAGGCATCCCATAGAGGGCGGTAATAAGGAGTATTGACTGGATCGCCAACCAGGCTCGAGACGAGGTCGAACTCACCCTCCAGGGGGCGTGAGCCGAGTTCCAAGAGACGCACGGACGCGACGCGGACGCACCGTTCAATTTGCTCCGCGCGCACCTTCGCGGGGGCGTTTCGTGTGAGCGGCGTGAGGAAGCCCTTCGTAGGCGCCAGGTTTGGGTCGCCAAGCCAGTGTCTCTTGAAGGCCTCTCCGAAAGTGCTGGTGACGAGGACCAGATGGCGGGCACCGATACTTCGAGAAGCGCCGTTGCCGCCCACCGCAACGACAGCCGCCGCGGTCTCGATTAGATCTTGAACCAGACGGGCGTGTTGCTCGAAATGGTCTCGCGAACTTGCAATGCCCCACACGTCTGCGCCAAGAGCGACCACTTTCGTGAGGGAGGCAGCGAGAGTTGCAGCGGTCAGAACCATTCGGCCCAGTATTGGGCGCACAAAGGCGCCGGTCAACGCGGTACTTGCCCGACTCGTTCTTCGCCACGACAACACTCGGCGCGGCGTTACGGCTTCGCTCCGGGCCGGCGCTCGTCTTTTCCTTCGGCTCGAAGGTGCCAACCTGGTCCGCGTTTTCGCCCCGGATGCATGAACTGCGGGCAGCCGACAATCGGGCGCTATGTGAACGGCGCCCTTGGGACGGACTCCCCCGCTTGAATCTCCGACGTGCCTCGGATGAGCCAACGGCGCGATGTTCGTCGGCTCGCGGGTCGGTACCGCGATACCGGCCGACATAAGTTCCTTCAGAAGTCGTTTCACTTCCCGTTCGAGCCGCAGGCTGAAATAGAAGCCCAGCGCACGATCGGTGGGTAGCGCGGGGAGACTGGCGCACCCCATGGAACCGACGATGCGCTGGTACCACTACGTGGCCTACTTCTTCGGGGGCGCCTTTCTCGCGAACACGCTCCCCCACCTCGGCAACGGGATCTCCGGGCACCCCTTCCAGAGTCGGGACTCTTAACGTTCCGAGGCCGCTGTCAGCTCAGTCCCCGTCGCCCTCGTCCTCTCCCACGCCTTTCCCTGTGGCTTGCCCCTCGAGCCGCCTCCACACGACGACCCAGTCGGTCGCGATCTGGCGCTGCGCGTCGATCAGGCTCATCGCTCCCGAGCAGACCTGGTGATGCAGGAAGTTCTCCACTTTGTCTTTCTGGTGAAAGCCAGGCGCGGGCTCGGCCGATTCGGGCCACAGGTTCGCGATCGTGTTGTCGCCGCCCAGTTCGAGGGGAATCAGGTGATCGACCTCGTAGGCGCCCCGCAGCTGCGGGTATGAGATGCCGTACTCGTGGAATGCTTGCCGATGGACCTCGGCGGAAACTCGACGCCGTTCGCGGGTCGAGCGCAGGCACACGACATTCATGTCCGTCGTCATCACGGCGCCCGGAGTGCAGGTGGGATCGGGGAGCGACCCACGAACGGCGCAGCCGCTCTCCCTCGTGCGCGACGGTGGAGAATAGGGGCCAGCCTCACCATTCGGTTCGGCGACGATTGCGGCTGGCAGTGGGCTGGGCGACGTGCTCGGTGCCGAAACCGAAGAGGCGGTTGGAGGGGGCGCCGGGAGGGGTGCCGGGGGCGTCGCCGGAGGAGGAGCCGAGGGAGTTGCTCCCGTGCAGGCCACAAGAAGAAGGGCGAGCGTCGTCGCGACCGCGGGGGTACATCTCGCTCGCACCGCGCGACGATACATGCTCGAAGGCGAAACCACGCCCCGAGTACCAACGAGACGTGGTCGCGAGAATGACCCACGAGCCAAGCGCTCGGTTCGATCGACAGGCACGGGGTCCGGGCTCGCTATTGCGGCTGCGCTGGGAAAATGATCGCGACCACGTGCTCACCCCGCGCGTTGCGTTTGTACGCGATCCGCGCGCCCACGACGTTGCGCCCGCGCGCGAGATCCTCGACGGCCGACATCAAGGCGCGCACGCCAAGCGGCGGTCGCGGATCGGGGTCGACGAGACGCCCCGGGGGCCGCGGGTTGTCGGGCACCCCAACGCTTTGCACGTGAACGCGCGCGCAGTCAACAGCGGGGCTCCTGCTGGCGGGTCTCGTCCACGGCTTTGCTCGTCCACGCCGACGGATCGAATGCCGTCTAGGTTCGGTTCGGAGGACAACATCCATGGTGGTGCTGCCTTCCAGCGGGCCAAGGTTCGCGACCTCTACGACCTGCTGCGCCTGCTCGCACGCGCCGAAGGTTCGACGGCGACCTTCGGCGCCGCCTCGTCGTGCTCAAGCTGTGGCAGGTGCGCAATGCGTTCGATGCCCGGGCTTCTTCGCCAAGCTCCGCGGCGGGGGAGATTGGGAGGCTCTGCCGCCTCCTCCTTCCGTCGGAGCCCTACCTTCTTGCCTCTCGAAAACTGTACGCTCGTTCAGTTATGCGCTAGACGGGGAGCCATGAACCTCGATGCCACGGTGCTGCGGGCGATGTTTCGACAGACAAGCGGCCGGACTGCGGTCAGCAAGCAAGAGATCGCGGAAGAGGCAGGCGCACGCGTCGCCGTCGTCGACGCGTCCCTTGGTCGGCTGCGGGCTCACGGTCTCGCGCAGACGCGTGGGGCCGGATCGCCCTGCCTGACGCTGGCCGGGCTGGCCGTTGCCGTGGCCCTCGGATCGGTCAGGCCCCGCGCATGGCGCACGCCGGACCGCATCTGTCGCGGGCGGCGTGAACGAAGTGGCGCGGGTGCGAGGTCCTATCGCGCGCCAGTCGCACCTCAGACTCGCGTCGCGCTCGCTCGACGATCACCGGTGATTGGCCTTGCCGTCGTCGCCGGCCATGGGCGCTCGGGCCCGTAATGTTGCGCATGTGGATTCAAGCGAAGGTCGTCGACCAGCTCTCCGAGTCAAGCACCGCGCGACGAACACCTTCGTCAGAGCGCACGAGCCAGCCGTGCCGCACGCGACGCTGTCGCGCAAGGCGTAGCTCACGGGCCGTCCGCCGGCTCAACGACCCGTCCAGCAAACAGCACGGTGCTCGTGGGACGATCGACGATCCAGAACAGAAACGGTCGATCGACGCGCACTTCGATCGGGGGCTCCCGTGGAGACGCGGCCCCCATGTACGAGACGACAACGGTGGCTGCGGCAGCCTCCGTTCCGTCAATCGTCCACGTTCACGAGCGCCTTTTGCGAGACGCTCGACACGAAGAGCTCGCGGGTGCCGTCGATGCCGGAGAGATCCGCGCGGCGGTACCGAAATACCGACGACAGCCCCATCTCGGAGAGCGGACCCTCCAGGGAGAACTGCGATTCGCACCGGAATCGTGGCATCGAAAGGTGCACATGAGCCCGTCGCAGCGGCAAGGCGAGAAGCTCGTTCGCTAGCGGCTCAGCCTTTGCCAACCCGTTCTCGTCGGCAGGAACCGCTACGCGCATCGAGAGTTCACCGCGGGTGTACGTGAGCTCCAAGACCTGCACTCCGTGGAGCTCGCCATACCCGTGATCGGTCGTGTGCTGCATCATCGGCACCTCGACCTTCCTCTTGGGCGCGAAGAAGGGAGCGGGCTGCGTTAGCTCCTCCGGGAACGTCTCCATCCACCCGGCCCTGAGGTACGCGGCATTCGTGGCGATGAGCGCCGTCTCGGGACGCACGGGTCCGACGAGGCCCACAATCTTGTGCTCGGTGGCCTGGTCGATCCACGCGTTCATTCTTGCGCGGCTGCCTTCAGGGTCGCCTACGAAGTCCAGTTGCTCGAGGGGGGCGCCGAAGTCCTCGACCGCCGCTCTTACAAACTCCTCCAGCAAGGGGTAGCCCGTCGCCCCCCAGAGTCGACTGGCGACTCGAAGGATCGGACCGTCCGATGGTTGGGCCCGCTCGGGCACGGCAGGGCCTACGTGTGCGCCTCGAGCCGCAAGCTTCCCCAGCAGTATCCTGAACTGCTCTCTCGTCTCGGTCGGGGTGGAAAAGCCGAACGCTTTGCGGATTTCGTCTGCCGTCTCACCTCGGGCGCCGAGGGAACAGAGTGCAAAGGTGGTGCGAACACTGAAGGGCGAGAAGCACCCGTTTCCGGCATGCGCTCTCAGGCCGTCGAAGAGGCCGCAGGCGAACTGCGCGTCGCCGCGAGCGGAGTCCCATGTGCAGTTCGCGCCGAGGATCCCTTGGGGGGACTGGCGGTGCTGTCAAACGTCAACCATGGCGAAGAAGCTACAGTTGTTATGCCAGTCGTCGGTGGACTCAGCGGCAGCGCCATAAGGTCCAACGGGAATCTTGTGGATAGCTTCACAATTGTGATGGACGAGCAGCAAACGGGAATCTCGCGCAGAGAGTCGGTGGCGGCCGAGGGGGGCACCGGAGTCTGGCAAACATGATGCCAGGACAATGGCTAATCCGGGCATTTGATGGTGAGGGAGCGCTTGCGCAGCAAGGGGCGGATCTGGCGCCGGGCCAGACGCGTGAGGGCCTGCTGCTGGAATTTCGCAAGCCGCAGCTTGCGGCCGCGGCAGCCTACCCTGACCAGGATATGGAGACTGCCGTTGACGGATCGTCTGATCCTTGGCCATCCGTATCCTTATGCGCTTCATCACCCTTTTGGCTGTCGCGGGCCTAGGGCTGGGATGTGGTGGCTCGGCGTTGATCGGGAACGATGCGGAGCCTGGTCCGGACGCCGGATCGTCGACGTCAGACGCGGGCGGCGGGACGGATGGGACCAGATTCGCAGGCGCTGACGCTACAACCGATGGCGATTCAGTCGCTGCAGCGACTGTGGGCAGCGACGCTCAACGTCTTCCGGATGCCGGAGCCTCTGTATCCGACCCTGGCGCGGACACGACCGGCTTCGCGGGCGTTGACGCCACGATCGACGGCGATTCAAGCGCCTCATCATGGGTCGACGGCGATACTCGACCCGCGCCGGACGCCGGGTCCGTCGCATCCGACGCCGACGGCGCGCAGGAGCCTGGCTATGCGGGTGTTGAGGGTTCAACCGACGACGCTCCAGCTGGCGCATCCACCGTCGATGGCAATGCAACGAGTAGCGCGCCGTGCGGCCCCTTTACCTGTGGCGGCGGATGCTGTCTGCCCGACGGCGGCTGTTTCATTTCCCCCCCTAGCGCTCCCCCGGATATTCCGTGCGGCTCGAACGGCGAGGTCTGTGCGACATGCGCATCCGGCGAGTCGTGCCTTGACGGTGCCTGCCAGCGCGATGTGGGCGTTACGTGCACGCCTGCGAATTGCGCGGGCTGCTGCCTTGTTGCCGACGACGGTGGCGGCAACGTCTCGACTCAATGCTTCACCGGGCAACAGGACAATTTTTGCGGAGGCGGTGGCGGGCAGTGCCAGCGCTGCTCGCCAGCGACAAGCGGTGGCCACTGCGTGGCCGATTCGACAGGCGGACACTGTGAGGGCGCGGGGCAATGCAACGCGACGAATTGCGCCGGCTGCTGCTCCGGGGCCCTCTGCGTGGAGGGCTCGCAAAACATCGCCTGCGGCCGCAACGGCGTCGCGTGTCAAGACTGCACCGGAAACGGCGGCGCGTGCTTCTCCGGACCAACACGCGACGGCGGGCAGGATCTCGTGTGCGCATATGGTTGCCCGGGGCCGGAGTTTAACTTCGGTTGCAAGTTGTACTGCTCTAGTCCCTCCGATTGCGTTCCTGGGCCGTGATCTGGCTTTTCCCGACCGTTCGACAGGACCAAGTTGTTCCCGAGTTGCGCGGAACACGGTGACACGAGTGGAGGTATGCAGCAATGACGGAAGCAGAACCAATCAACGACCGGGACCACGTACGCGGAGCGAAGTCGCCACTGCTTCACGTCATCGAATACGGCGACTTCGATTGTCCGCACACGGGGGCGGCACAAGCCATCGTCGACCCCATGATGCAGGAGAGCAACGACATTGCGTGGGCCTTTCGACCGATTCCCTTGCGAGAGATCCATCCAAACGCGGAGCTCATCGCGCGAATCGCTGAGGCGGCACACCGGCAGGGCCAGTTCTGGCCGATGCATGACCATCTGATGCGGCACCGGGCGCCTATCGACGAGCGCGGACGTCGGTGTCGACATGAGTGCCCTCCGGCGCGACGTGAACGACGAGGCGATTGTCGGGTTGATCGAGCACCACGTCACGAGTGGCCGAGCGAGCGGCGTGACCAGCACTCCGACGTTCTTCTTCGACGGCGCCCGCTATGCGGGTCGCTACGACCTCGCGATACTGCGCGCGCGGCTTGTGGAAGCACGCCGACGGTTCGCAGAGGGCCTCTCGTGAACCAGTCCGAGTCGGGCGCGCGGGTCCCACTTCCATAAGGGGTCCGCTGCGACCGTAGGACCCAACCTCGACGCGGGCGGCACGTCCACCCCGCACCACGAGCGCCGAGTTGCCGACCGAGCGAGCCGTGCGGCTCCCCACGACCCCGGCGTGTAGGGCGAAGGGCCGCCGCGCTCGAATACCCATGATGATGGCAGCGACCTTGGGGAAGCGCAGCGCGTCGACTCGGCCTGCGCGATCGCAGCGCGTCGGAACGGCGTCCCTTTTCGAGGCGCCCTCGCCGACTACGATCGGCATGCCAAGAGGGCCAGCAGGCCGGATCCCGGGGCCCGACCGCCCCGCGCTCGATCGTTGGGCGGACGGGGCGTGAGTGGCGGTCTCAGCCCGGGGCGTGCCGGGTGACAGGACCTTCGCGCCTCGGGAGCGCGACACGTCGCGCCCAGACAAGCGAGCGCGCAGCGCCGCGTGGGCACACTGCTCACCGAACTCACTGTGGAGGCCCGAAGGGTCGATGGCTTATCGGAGCGATGCCTACGTTATCAGAGAACCGAATCTTTGATCGCCTTCACGGGCCTGGCGCGCACGCCCCTGCTGGCGGGCTTTGCCGCGAACTTCTGCTTCTCCTTGGTGAAGGGATTGATCCCCTCGCGTGCAGGTCGAGCCGGCTTTTTGACGACCAAGAACTTGGCGAAACCAGGCAGGGTGAACACGCCTGTTTTCTTCAGCTCCGCGTGGCCGACGCCGACCAGGGTCTCGATCACCCGTGTCACCTGCGTTCGTGAAATCCCGTCGCCGACAGAGTCTGTAACGGCCTGCAGGAGCGCGGTCTTGGTAAGAGGCTTCTTCTTCGCGGTGTTTGTTTTCGCCATGCTCGAATCTCCTTTGCGCCTTCGCGTTGGCCCAGTCAATCGCGTCGTGCAGATCGAGCAACGTTTCTCTCCGGACCCCGGTTGCGATCGCAGACAGCCCCTCGGGCGCCGTCGTCGCGTTGGGTTCGGTGGTCGGTCGGCCGGCCGCCCGGCGTTCGGCCGCTGTCCTCCACTCGTTCTCGCGGGCCGCCGAGAGCATCGCGCCTCGTTATCTTCGACCCTGGCGGGTGCCGGGCTTTGCTTTCCCCGTGTCCCGCGAGCGGGAGCCCTCGCGGGAATGCAGCCCGTCCTGCCGAGGAGCTCCGCGCGGCCCGCGCTGGGCGAACGAGCCGGCGGAAAGCGGCTCACAGCCAGGCAGGACGCCAATGGACACGACGAAACCCAAAGTTCCCACGACGCTCAAGGTTCCGGTTTACGAAGTACGCCTCGTGCAGGCCCGCAGGCCCCTGCGGCTCGCGGAAGACTCCGTCGGCGACCCCCGCACGGCAGCCCGCGCGCTGCACGCGCTCATCGGACTCACCGACCGCGAACACTTCGCCTGCCTCTTCGTCAATGGCCAGCACCGCGTGACCGGCGCGCATATCGTGGCCATCGGCGGGCAGCACAACATCGCCAGCCTCGACATCCGGGGGCTTCTCCGAGCGGCCCTTGCGGCATGCGCCTCGGCCATGGTGCTGTCGCACAATCATCCGAGCGGAGACCCCCACCCGAGCCAAGAGGATATCGCGAGCACCGCTCGGATCATGCGCGCTGCCAACATCCTT
>Ga0265314_10001869_pt1 | contig 22577 bp, 23 predicted proteins | sample 4126metaG_FD_203106 | JGI IMG/M metagenome (GOLD analysis project Ga0265314, IMG submission 203106) | Rhizosphere microbial communities from Carex aquatilis grown in University of Washington, Seatle, WA, United States - 4-1-26 metaG | ecosystem: Host-associated > Plants > Roots > Rhizosphere >... | reverse complement strand
GACATCCAGGGCTACACCAAGCTCAACGCCTATCGCGTGTTCGGCAATATCGCGCGCCTGACCTGGGACTACGATTTCGGCGCCGTCACCGGCGCGGTGCGCGTCGGCGTATGGTCGGAATGGTCGGCGACGGAGCGTCAGCGCTTCTATCTCGACATCACCAAATGCGCCGCAGCCAATAACGGCATGTGCCCGGGCTTTGCGGTCGAGCATTCCGGCCTGTTCGCGGATCAGAAGACCTCCAGCGGCACGGTCTTCAACGGCATCGCGGGCGTCGGCTATGCCGAGCACACCGGCTGGAGCCAGTACCAGCCCTTCATCGAAGTCGACATCAAGCCGATCGAGGATCTCACCATCACGCCGGGTCTGAAATATGTGTGGTGGGACCACACGATAGCGCCCGGCTCGCTGGTCAAGGGCAAGCCGCCGACGATCTATGGCGCGACCGTTCCGGCCAACCCGTCGGACTTCACGACCACGCGCCTGCTTCCCTTCGGGACGGTGAACTACAAGCTGGCGCAGAACTGGAGCGTCTACGCGCAATATGCCAACGGTATCTATGTGCCCGACATCACGGCGTTCGAGGTCAACACGCCGATCTCGAGCTTCCCCAAGCCGATGACGACGACGAACTACCAGTTCGGCTCAGTCTATTACGCCGACAATTTCTCGGTCGACGGCGACATCTATTACATCAAGAGCGACAACACGATCCAGCAGGACACCTGCAACAACGTCGTGCCCGGCGGCAACGCCTCCGATACCTGCAACTACAATGCTGGCACGGTGATCCTGAAGGGCGTCGAGGGCGAGGCGACCTATGCCTTCGACGACCAGCAGTTCGGCGGATTGCTCGACGGCCTGGCCGTCTTCGGCAACGGCTCGGTTAATTCCGACAAGGCGCACACCAAGCCGCTCGATCCCACCTCGCCCTCCATGCAGGACAAGACCGCACCGTTCTGGACCGCCGCCGGCGGCCTGATCTTCAAGCACAATGGCTGGAAGCTTTCGCTGATCGACAAGCTGACGGGCCAGCAATATGCCGATGCGCCGTCCAAGCGCGTCTTCGTCGGTGGCGCCGAGTTCTACCGCATCGGCGCCTACAACAAGCTCGACTTCACCGGCTATTACGACATCGACGATTTCGGCGACACCGGCGCCGACGTCGAGATCGGCGGCGGAATCTACAACCTGTTGAACGACCGCAGCCTGGTGGCCGTCACGATCGACGACAAGACGATCTCCGGCCTTTCGGTGCAGGATGTCTCGGCGCGCGGCGCGAGCCTCGACCAGTACTTCTACGCGCCGGAGCGCAGCTATCAGTTCACCATCAAGGTCCAGATGTGAGGTCGACGTGAACATGATCCGCCGTTTTGCCTTCGCCGCAGCACTGGCTTGCGCCTTCGCCGCGCCGGCCGCCGCAACGTCGTTCCTCTCCGCGGAGCAGGTCGATGCCGGCCTGCTGCTGCCGCCGCCACCGGCGAACGACTCGCCACGCGAGGCGGCGGAGATCGCGGAGCTGAAGGCGATCGCGGCGGCGCGCACGCCGGAGCAATTCGCAACGGCGACTGCGGACGCGAAGGACGAGTCCGGCGAATGGTTCGCCTCGGCCATCGGTCCGGACTTCGACTTCGCGAAGCTGCCGGCCACGGCGCGCCTGCTCGCCGATATTGGCGAGACGGAGGACACTGTCGCCAAGGGCGCCAAGAAATACTTCCAGCGCGACCGGCCCTGGATCGTGGCCCCCGATCTGCAAACCTGCACGCCGAGGAAACCCGGCCCGGCGCGCAATTCTTATCCGAGCGGCCATTCGACCCGCGCCTTCGCGATGGGCGTGACGCTCGCCCACCTCATGCCTACCAAGGCCCAGCCGATCCTCGCCCGTGCCGCGCGCTATGCGGAGGAGAGGTTGATCTGCGGTGTGCATTTCCGAAGCGATATCGTGGCCGGCGAAGCGCTCGGTACCGCGATCGCGCTTCAGCTCCAGCAGAGCCCCGATTTCCGCAAGGAATACGACGCCGCGGCCGCCGAACTCGCCGCCGCGCATCTTCAGTAGCGCGATCTCACCGGGACTTTATGGAGGCTGCGATCCCCGCGAAAATTCGATAGCCTGTCGGCCGACATCTGCTGAGAGGTTGCGTCCATGAAGCGGCGGCCGAATTTTCTGGTGATCGTCGCGGACGATCTCGGCTTCTCCGATCTCGGCGCGTTCGGTGGCGAGATCGCGACACCCCATCTCGATGCGCTGGCGACGGCCGGCCTCCGGTTCACCGACTTCCACACCGCGCCGGCCTGTTCGCCGACCCGCGCCATGCTGCTGACCGGGACGGACCATCACATCGCGGGCCTCGGCACGCTGGACGAGGTCGCGAGCAAATCGCAGCGCGGCCAGCCGGGGTATGAAGGCTATCTCAACGAACGCGTCGTGACCGTGACGGAGCTTCTGCGTGACAGCGGCTACCGCACCTTCATGTCGGGCAAGTGGCATCTGGGCATGACGATCGAGACCTCGCCGCATGCACGCGGTTTCGAACGCTCCTTCGCGCTGCTGCCCGGCGCGGCCAATCATTATGCCTCTTCGCCGAAGGCCGGGACCGGATTCCGGCGGCAGGACACGCTTTATACCGAGGACGACAAATTCGTCGCTCTGCCCGACGATTTCTATACGTCGGACGGTTTCACCGACAAGCTGATCGAATATCTGGACGAGCGGCCGAAGGACGATGCGCCGTTCTTCGCCTATCTCGCTTTCTCCGCGCCGCACTGGCCGTTGCAGGCGCCGGACGATCTCATTGCGAAATATCGCGGCCGGTACGACGCGGGGCCTGACGCGCTGCGCGCGGCGCGGCTGAAGAAGCTCATCGAGCTCGGCCTCTGTGCGCCCGATATCGTGCCGCATCCGGTCGTGGCGCGCTCCAAGCCGTGGGACGAGATGACTGCCGCCGAACGCGCGGTCTCCGCGCGCACGATGGAAGTCTATGCCGCGATGGTGGAGCGCATCGACTGGAATGTCGGCCGCCTCGTGGAGCACCTGAAGGCGTGCGGAGATTTCGACGATACGGTGATCCTGTTCCTGTCGGACAATGGCGCAGAGGGCGCGCTGATCGAGGCGGTGCCGGTGTTCGGGCCCAAGCTGATGGAGTTCATCGCTGAGCATTACGACAACCGGCTGGAGAATATCGGCCGGCCCAATTCCTATGTCTGGTACGGCCCGCGCTGGGCGCAGGCAGCGACGGCGCCGTCGCGGCTCTACAAGACGCACACTTCGGAAGGCGGTATCCGCGTCGTGGCGTTCCTGACCGGGGCGGCGTTCAAGCGGCAAGGCGCGATCAGTGAGACTTTCGCGACCGCGATGGACATCGCGCCGACTTTGCTCGATCTGGCCGGCGTCGCGCATCCCGGCAAGCGCTGGCAAGGCCGCGATGTGGTGGAGATGCGCGGCCGCTCGCTCCTGCCATATCTGAAAGGCGCGGCGGAGGCGGTGCACACCGATGCGGTCGCGACGGGCTGGGAATTGTTCGGGCGCTGCGCCATCCGGCGCGGCGACTGGAAGGCGCTGCTGCTGCCGCCGCCCGATGGGCCGGGGCATTGGCAGCTCTACAATCTCGCGCGCGATCCGGGCGAGACGAACGATCTGGCCGAAGCCGAGCCTGAACGTCTGGCGGGGTTGGTCGCCGATTGGGACCGCTATGTCGAAGAGACCGGCGTGCTGATCGTCAACGTCGCGACCTGAACGGCCGGGCAGGCAACGCCCGCCCCGGGAAACTCGCCGAGGCGGGCGCCTTTCAGAGCGCTCCGTTTCGGGAGAGCGCCCCTATTTGTGTTCCGTTGGCGTGCAGATCGCCGCGCACGCGCGCGATGGCGTCGAGCATCGCGTTGCGAGAGTCTTCCAGATTCGCGACGGGAACCGCGGCGGTGTTGCAGCCTTGCGTGCAGACCTTCGCAGACGTCATCGAGACCAGCGTCTCGATCATCTGCGGGCGTCCGAGTCCGAGATCGGGCTGATGCGGGATCATCAGCCAGACGAAACCGAAGGCCAGCAATGCACGCGGGATGACTGTGAACATCGTGCAAGTCCAGAAGAACAACGCGAGCGCACATTGCTGGTAACGCACGAAATCCGATATTCGTAGCGTGTGCTTACGGACGACTGCGTAGTTTCCCCTAACGAGTTCTTACCGCGCACAACGTCGTTTACACGTTGGCAATATTCGACCCGCGGAAACTCAGCGTCTTTCGATTTCCTCGCGCAGCATCTCCAGTTCGAGCCAGCGCTCCTCGCCCACGGCGAGATCGTGCTGCGCCTGCGCGAGTTCGGTGGAAAGCGCGCTGAAGCGCTTCGCGTCGCGCGTGAAGAGATCGGGCGCGGCGAGCTGCGTCTGCAATTCGCCGATGCGCTTTTCCAGCGCGGCGATGCGGGCGGGGAGCTTTTCGAGGTCGTGCTTGTCGGAGAAGTTCATCTTTCGCTTCGCAGGCACCGCCGCGCGCGCCGGTTCTTTCGTCTCGGTGGTTTTCGCCGGCTTGGCCTGCGCCTTGGCTTCGACGCCGTGGCCGCGCTGGGCGAGCATGTCGCTGTAGCCGCCGGCATATTGGATGAACGTCCCGTCGCCTTCGGCCATCAGGATCGAGGTCGCGACGCGGTCGAGGAAATCGCGATCATGGCTGACCAGGATCGCAGTGCCGGGATAGTCATCGATCATCTCCTCCAGAAGATCGAGCGTCTCGAGGTCGAGATCGTTGGTCGGTTCGTCGAGCACCAGCAGGTTCGACGGCTCTGCCAGCACCTTGGCGAGCAGAAGCCGCGCCCGCTCCCCGCCCGAGAGGACCTTCACCGGCGAGCGCGCCTGCGCGGCGGTGAACAGGAAATCCTTCATGTAGGAGGTGACGTGGCGCATCTGGCCCGCGACCTCGATGTGGTCGCCCCGCCCGCCGGTCAGCACATTGGCCAGCGTGTCGTCGGGCGCGAGCACGGCGCGGGTCTGGTCGAGGCGCGCCATCTTCACGGCGATGCCGATCTTGACGTTGCCGCTGTCGGGCTCCATCCGCCCGGTCAGGAGATTGACCAGCGTCGTCTTTCCGGCGCCGTTCGGCCCCACGATGGCGACGCGCTCGCCGCGATGGATGCGGATGGAGACGTCGCGCACCACCGTCTTGTCGCCGAAGCTCTTGGAGATGCGTTTCGCGTCGATGACGCGCGTGCCGCCTTCCTCGCCCTCGGCGACGGTCATCTTCACGCTGCCGGTGACCTGGATCTGCTCGCGCCGGCCCTGGCGCAACCCGCGCAACTTGGCGAGGCGGCCCTGGTTGCGCTTGCGCCGGGCGGTGACGCCATAGCGCATCCAGTCTTCTTCCATGGCGATCTTGCGGTCGAGCTTGTGTCGCTCGATCTCTTCCTGGGCCAGCATCTCGTCGCGCCAGGGCTCGAAGAAGGCGAAGCTTTTCTCCAGCCGCCGCGTCTTGCCGCGGTCGAGCCAGACGGTGGCGCGCGACAGGTTCTCCAGGAAGCGGCGGTCGTGGCTGATCAGCACCAGCGCGGATTTGAGCTGGGTCAGTTCGCCCTCCAGCCATTCGATCGCCGGCAGATCGAGATGGTTGGTCGGCTCGTCGAGCAGGAGGATGTCGGGCCGGGGCGCCAGCGTCCGGGCGAGCGCGGCGCGGCGGGCCTCGCCGCCGGACAGTTCCTCCGGCCGCTCTGTCCCGGAAAGACCCAGCTTGCCGAGCAGGTAATAGGCCCGCGCCGGGTCGTCGCCGGGCATCAGTCCGGCCTCGACATAGGCATGGGTATCGCCATAGCCGGCCAGGCTGGGCTCCTGGGCCAGGTAGCGGACGGTCGATCCAGGCTGCGCAAAGCGCGTGCCGTCGTCGGCCTCCATCAGTCCCGCCGCGATCTTGAGCAGCGTCGATTTGCCCGATCCGTTGCGTCCGACCAGGCACAGCCGGTCGCCCGGGGACACCGACAGCTCGGCCCCGTCCAGCACGGCGGAATTGCCGAATGTCACATGAATGTCTTGCAGGAGCAGAATGGGCGCAGCCATCGCCGCCTTATGTCAACATTTTAGCGGTTCTGCACGGCATTTCGGGCTTGAAAAACCCCGTCATTGCGATCAGTTTCCCGGGCCTCCCCATTGAAAGGATCATAAGGTTGAGCGGCATGCGTGGTTTCAAGGAAAAGGGCTTCAACGACCGGCTTCAGGAACAGGCGAAGGCGAAGGCGGCCCTCTTGGAACGGGCGCGCGCCAAGGCGCCCCAGAACGATCCGGAATTCGAAAAACGTCAGGCCGAGCGTCTGCGCATCGCGCAGGAGCGCGAGGCGCGCATCGCCGCCCGCGCCGCCGAGAAGGCGGAGGAGCTGCGCCGCGAGGCCGAGCGCAAGGCGGCCGAGGAAGCCGACAAGATCGAGGCCGCGCGCCTGGAAGCCGAAGCGCGCGAGCGCGCCAAGCGCGAGGAAGCGGACAAGCTCGTGCGCCTGCTCGAGGAACAGAAGGCTGCCCGCGACGCCCGCTACGCCGCCCGCAAGACCCGCCAGAAGGGCAAGCGGTGAAGAACAGCCGTTACACGTCCGCCCATCTCGACGCTTGGCGCCGCGACGGCGCGGTCGTGATCGCAGACTTCTTCACACGCGAGGAAGTGGACGCGGTGCGGGCGGATTTCGAAACCGTCTTCGGACGCACCGAAGGTGCCGCCGAGGCGATGGACAAGAAAAAGGACGGCCAGGTCGGCAGCTTCAACAAGGCGCAGTTCACTGATATCCAGCCGGTGCCGATCGACTGTTCGCCGGCGCTGAACCTGATCGGCGTGCATCCTGCGCTGATCGCCTTTGCGAAAGAGGCGCTGAAGACCGACGAGGTGCGCTGCTATCAGTGCCAGTCCTGGGCGAAGTTCACCGGCGACGCCGATTACGACCAGCCCTTCCACACCGATTTCTCTAACCACACGCTGACCGTGCCGTCGGAAGACGCGGCGAAGAATTCGATCACCATCCTGTGCTATTTCAGCGACGTGCCCGACGATCACGGGCCGATGCACTACGTCACCCGGCCGGACGCCGAAAGGGTCGCCGGTCCCGAGGCCTCGCTCGACTACAATCCGGCGCATCAGGCGGCGCTGCAGGAGGGTCTGACGCGCTATGCGCGGTCGAGCGCTTCGACGGCGGGCACGGCCATTCCCTATACGATCGACATATTCCACCGCGGCACCAATCTGACGGCACCGCACGGCCACCGCTATGCGCTGATGACCTGCTTCAAGAAGGCGGGCGACGATTCGATCGATTTCACTGCCTGGCCGTTCAGCCACATCAAGCCGTGGCACAAGATCTTCGACCACGCGACGGTCGACCAGCTCGCCTGCTTCGGCGTCAAGCGCCCCGGCGATCCGTTCTGGACCGAGACGACGCTCGCCCGCGCGCAGAAGCGCTATCCCAATTGGGATCTGACGCCCTGGCGCGAGGCGCTGGCCGCCAAGATTGCCTGAGCCGGTCCTTCCCGACGTTCTGGAGCCTGGCCTGACGGTGGTGTTCTGCGGCACGGCCGCGGGACGGATGTCGGCGGCGCGGGGACAGTACTACGCCCATCCGCAGAACAAGTTCTGGCGCACGCTGCATGCGACGGGTTTGACGCCGCGCCTGCTTGCGCCGCACGAATTCGCGCTGCTGCCACGCTTCGGCATCGGCGCCACCGATATCGCCAAGCATGTCTCGGGCATGGATCACCAGTTGCCGAAAGGCAGCCTGGGCCACGACGCGCTCGACGATCTGCGCGCGCGCATCCTCGCGGTGAAGCCGAAACTGCTCGCCTTCACCAGCCTGGCCGGCGGGCGCCGCTTCCTCGGGCCCAAGGCGAAGCACGGCAGGCAGGCGGAGACCTTGGGCGATACCGCGATCTGGATTCTGCCCTCGCCGTCGCCCGCGGCGCAGAACGCGTGGAATGAAGGCGTGTGGCATGCGCTTGCCCGGGAGGTCCTGTCACATCGCAACGGGATAGGCGCTGGCTGAGCCGCGGCGCGCCTACGGCTCGACGGGCAGGCCGGCGCAACGCTCGGGACGACGCTGCGGATTGCAGGCCGCGATGACGCCCTCGGGCATGCGGGCCTGATAAGGGCTGAAGCGCGTGTCGGGGCGCATGTAGTCGGTCGAGACATATTGCGCGCCGGAGGCGAGCGCCTTGTCGCGACGCGTGGTGTCGTTGGTGCGCGCTTCCAGCGTGTCGGCGTCGGCGCGGGTACGCACCAAAAAGCCCTTCTGCACATCGGCGGTGATGCGCGGGATGTCGGCCGTCTCGTTCAGCGTGAGATAGGCGGCAGCCGGCGATTCTTCCGGCGCGTTCACGAACATCACGCGGCCTTCGAGCGATTTGCGCCCGCCGACATAGGCCGCGATCTTCGCGCCCTCCTCGTCGAGGGCGAATAGGAATTTGCCGCGGCTATCGCCCAGAGTCGGCCAGCCCTTGGTCAGCACCGCATCGCGCAGCGTCGGCGCGCCGCCCTGCACCTGGTCCGGCGTGACGATCTCGTCGCGGGTGAAGACCGACAGGATCTCGGCATCCAGCGCGTCGAAGGCGGCGGTGTCGAATTTGAGCGGCGTGACCGAGCCGGGCATCGCGATCTCGTCGTCCTTGGCGTTCATCGTGACGAGGATCGGCACATGGTCGGGATGCGCCTTCGACCAGGTCTTCAGGTCGGTGAGGCACGCGACCAGCGTGAGGCATACCGAATGGAAGTCCACGTCCTGCACATGCAGGACCTTGAAGCCCGGCTTCGCCATGATGGCTTTGAAGTCGGTGGGGAGGGTCTCGCCCGTCATCGCCGCGCCGGCCGGGTTGTCGTAGAGCCCCCCCTGCGGATCATACGCGACGTCGATCTCGATGGCGCGGGCGCCGTCGTCGAGCTGCTGCGCCAGCGGCAGGTGCGAATAGTCGAGCTCGCGCGCCGCCTTCTTCGAGCCGAAGCGGATCAGGCCCATGATCGCGTCGGGAATCGCGGCCTTGTAGCTGTTATGCGTGCCGACCGTCACGATGTCGTTGAGGTGCAGGTTCTTGTCCATCCAGGCGCGGGCGCAGTCCGGACCGGCCGCCTTGGCGTCGGGCGCGGCGAGATCGCAGGCGGCAAACGCCGGGGCCGCCGAGAGCAGAAGCGCCGCCGCTGCACCGATCAGAATTCGCATCAAGGGCTCCCGGGGGATGCGGCGCGAATCGCACCGTCTCCGATCTTATACGGCGCTGCGGCGTCCGCCAGTCGCGCCTCGATCCAGGAAAATACCGTCTCGAGCACGCGATCATTGTGTTTCCAGTGCAGAAGCAGATGCGGCCCGCCCTTGAAGAAGGCCCACTCCTTCGCCCCCGCCAGATTATTGTGCAGGCGCGCAATGCAGGCTTCGCGCACCACGTCCTCGTGGCTTCCAATCATGGTCAGCGCCGGGATGCGCACATGCTCGGCCTCGTCCACCGCGCTGCGCGCCAGCTTGAACAAACCGAACAGGATGGCGGGCCGGATGCGGCGCAGCACCATCGGATCGCCGAGCAGGCGGATGGCCGCACCCGGGGTGAACTCCCAGGCGCTGATGCGCTCGATCACGATGCCCGCCCGAGGTGCGAAGAAGCGCAGGATGCGGGTGAGCGTGGAGCCGAACAGCCGCCGCAAGGTGCCGGAAATGGCGCCCGGTGCCGCCAGCACGATGCCGGCGAGATCCAGATCGGGCGCGCGCGACGCGGCATGGACGGCGAGGGCCGCGCCCATGCTCTCGCCGACGATGAAGACGGGAACGGCAGTGCCGAAGCGCATCCGCAGATACACGATCGCCTCGATCACGTCGCGGATCATGCGGTTCTTGCCGCGCCAGGTGCCGCGGGTCGAGGTCGCGCCGAAGCCGCGCTGGTCGATCGCCAGGGCCGTCATGCCGCGTGTGGCGAAGAGCGGACCGATCTCGTCGAAGGCGCCGCAATAGTCGCTGGCGCCGTGCAGAAGGAGAACGAGGGCGCGGGGAGGGGACGCGGCCGGCCACAGCCGGTAAGGCACGTCGGCGCCGTCCGACGCGGCGAACACGCCGGTGAACACGGCGTTCGCCGGATCGAGACCGCGCAGCGACCAGCGCCGGTCGTCGATGCTGGTGCGTTCCTCCGGCGCCGTCAGCTCGAAGCCGAGGCGATAGATCTCGCCCATCGGCGGTCAGCCGCCGGTGACGCGCCGCGCCACCGTCAGTCCCGCGATCAGCAGGACGAGGAAGATCAGCATGAAGACGAAGAACAGGATCTTGGCGATCGCGAAGGACGCGCCCGCAATGCCGCCGAAGCCGAGCACGCCGGCGACAAGGCCGATGACCAGAAACAGCAGCGCCCAGCGCAGCATCATTCGTACTCCGTCAAGATCGCGGAGTGGGAACGGCGGGGGAACCTGAAAGTTCCCCTCGCCCGGCGTTAGCTTTCCTTGACCGGCGCCGGCGCCGAAAGCGCCCAATCGACGATATGGCCCATCGCCTGGCCGAGCGCCTGATTCATCGCCGCCACGACCGCCGGGACCGTATTGGCGTCCGCCTGGGCTTCGGCGCGCGCCTCCAGCGATTTGACGATGGTGCGGCTGTGCACGCCGACGAGCCGCGCCTGGATGCGCACCACGGCGTTGGGCGCCGTGTCGACAGTCTCGTAGACCGCTTCGAAGTCGCGGATGTCGGTTTGCAGCAGGTAATCCGATTTCAGCCCGTCCGTGTCGCGGGCCACCGCGGCGATGCGGTTGCTGGCCTGGAAGGCGTCAAGCAGCGCGCTCTGCACGAGCAGGGAAAGCCGGTCAGGCCAGGCGGCGCCGGCGTAGAAGTCCATCGTGCCGTCGGGCTGCTGCAGCACGATGCGGGTGGTGTCGAGGCTGTCCGGCGCGTCGGGCAGCACGATCGACATCTGCCAGCCGACGCGCGGGCCGCCGCCGGCCGGCGGCACGGGAGGCCGCAGAAGATAGATCGGCGGTGCCTCGGGCGGGCCCACGATGCTGCTGCACGCCGAGAGCGCGACCGCGGCTGCACCGGTCACGAGCAAAGCGCGGCGGTCGAGGAGGAGCTTGGTCATTTCGGTGTGTATCCCTTGCGCCTGTCGCCGAAGATCACGCGCGTCGGCTCGCGGTTGAGTTCGTCGCTGAGCTTGGTGAGGCTGCCCACCAATCTGCGCGAATCCGCGACCAGCGCGGAAAGCTGTGCCACGCCGTCGCCGGTCACGACCGCGTCGGCATCGGTCGAAAGCTTGTCGAGCCGCTTCAGCGTGGCATTCGCCTGCATCAGGGTCGGATGCAGATCGCGGCTGGCGATGGCAAGGTTGTGGGTCGCCTCGTTCGTGTTGCGCAACGTCGCCTCGATGTCGCCCTTGTGCTCGGCCAGCGAGGTGGTGAGCGCGTCGAGGTTCTGCAGCGTATCGGCGAAAGCCTTCTGGTTTTTCTCGTCGAGGATCTTGTTCAGCTTGTCCGCGATGCGGTTGATCTTGTCGACCACCTGCGGCGCGCTTTCCTGGAGCGTCGCCCACACCGACGGCTCGGACTGGATCTGCGGATAGGGCTTGTGCGTGGTCTGCGGCAGCTTGTCGGCTTCGTCGCGCTTCTTGCCGCCGATGATCTCGACATAGGAGCCGCCGGTCAGCCCCTGGCTGGCGATCGAGGCCTTGGCGTCGTTGTAGATCGCAAGATCGGGGCGGACCTGGAGCGTTGCGATGACGCTGGAGGGATCGTTGGGCGCGAAGTCGAGGCTGTCGACGCGGCCGACCTCGATGCCGTTGTAGCGGACCGTCGTGCCCTTGCCGAGACCGGTGACCGAGCCGGTGAATTTCGTCGTGTAGTAGACATATTCCTGGCTGTACTGCACGCCGGCCAGCCACAGGACGGTGACCACCAGCGCCAGCATGCAGGCCAGCACGAAGGCGCCGACGGCGACGTAATTGGCCTTGGTTTCCATGTGGCGTCCCCCTTAGGCCGCTGCCCGGCCGCGCGGGCCGGAGAAATATTCCTGAATCCACGGATGCGGATTGCGGCGCAATTCCTCGATCGTGCCGACCACGATCTTTTTGTCCACCAGGACCGCGATGCGGTCGGTCGTGGCGCGCAGCGTGTCGAGATCGTGCGTCACCATGAACACGGTCAGGTTCAGGCTGCGCTGAAGGTCCTTCACCAGTTCGTCGAACATGGTGGCCGAGATCGGATCGAGGCCGGCCGTCGGCTCGTCCAGGAAGACGATCTCCGGATCGAGCGCCAGCGCGCGCGCCAGCCCGGCGCGCTTCTTCATGCCGCCCGACAGTTCGGAGGGATGCTTGGGCGCGGCGTCTTCCGACAGGCCCACCATGGAGAGCTTCATCGAGGCGATCTCGTTCATCAGCTCCTGGTTCATGTCGGTGTATTCGCGCAGCGGCACCTGGATGTTCTCGGCGATGGTCTGCGAGGAGAACAGCGCGCCTTCCTGAAACAGCACGCCCCAGCGCATCTCGATCTCGCGCCATTCCGCTTCGCTCAGATGGCCGGTGTTGCGGCCGAACACCTCGATCGTGCCCTCGCGGATCTCGTTGAGGCCGATGATGGAGCGCAGCAGGACCGACTTTCCCGTGCCCGAGCCGCCGACCACACCCAGCACCTCGCCGCGGTAGACGTCCAGGTCGATATGGTCGTGCAGGAGCTGGGTCCCGAAGCCGTTGACGAGGCCGCGGACCTTGATGACGACGTCCTTCTCGCTTCCGCCCGGCATCCTCAGATCCCCAATATCGAGAACATGATCGAGAAGCCCGCATCGAGCACGATCACGAGGAAGATGGATTCGACCACCGAGCGGGTGGTGAGTTTGCCGACGCTGGCGGCGTTGCGCTCGACCTGGAGCCCCTCGAAGCAGCCGACCAGCGCGATGATGAAGGCGAAGACCGGCGCCTTGATCATGCCGACCATGAAGGTGTTGACGCTGATCGCATCGTGAAGCTGGCGCGTGAATACCGGAATGGTGATGCCGAGGTCGAAATAGCACATCACCGCGCCGCCGAGCAGGCCCATCATGTCGGCATAGAGCGTGAGGAAGGGCAGCGCGATGACGAGGCCGATGATGCGCGGCAGGACCAGGGCATCGACCGTGTTGATGCCGATGGTCTGCATCGCGTCGATCTCTTCGTTGACGCGCATGGTGCCGATCTGGGCGGTGAAGGCGGAGCCGGAGCGGCCGGCGACGATGATCGCGGTGACGAGGCCTCCGAGCTCGCGCAGGAGGCCGACGCCGAGCAGGTTGATGGTGAAGACCTCGGCGCCGAAGCGCTTCAACTGATCGGCGCCCTGATAGGCGAGCACGATGCCGATCAGAAAGGACAGCAGCCCGACGATGGGCAGCGCATTGAGGCCGGTCTCCTCGATCTGATGCACCAGGGCGGCGACGCGCAGATTGCCGCGCGGATGGTAGATCGCCTCGCTGACTTCGACCGTGACGCGGCCGATATAGCCCAATATGCCGACGCCCTGTTTGAGACCGTGGATCGTGGACTGGCCCACGCGCGCGACGAATGACAGCAGCGTGTGGCGATTGTGGATGACGACCGGTGGGGCGGTGTGCTCGTGCTCCACGGCGTGGAGCAGCGTGTCGTACATCGTCGGAATCTTGATGGGGGCGACGCGCTTGCCGCGATTCTCCCATTCGCGCTTGGTGCGCACCAGAAGCCAGGCGCCGGCGCTGTCGATCCGTTGCAGGGCCGAACCGTCGATCTCCGCATCCGTCGCGTCGCCGAGGTCGATGCCGCGCAGCTGGCCGTCCAGCGTGGCGGCGTCGCGGGTGGTCCACACGCCCTCCGCCACGAGGCGAAGCAGCCGCGGCTTCCGCTCCATGCGGAATCGGGCACGCGCGTCCGTGGCGTCGAGGGCGGTGCTCATGCAGCGGGAACTCTAAACGGGGATGGACTGTCAGGCCATGCTACACCGGCGGCAGGAAAAGCAAAGTCGGCCGCTGGAACTTGCGCGCCCGAATCACACCAGAGCGCGGCCGGTCATCCGCTCCAGAACCTTTAGGGGGGAGCGCTCCGGGTGGGCCAGGGCCTCGATGGGGAGGTGGAAGGTCTGCTCCAGCGCGAACTGGCCGGCCAGGGCGGCGTGCATCGCCTGGTCGGTGAAGCACATCCAGCTCGTGCCGGCGGGAAAGGCGAACTCCACCTGCGGCGCATGCTTCTGGTAGTCGGTGTCGAGCTTGGCGCCGTCATGCAGGCCGAGCATGAGATAATCGTAATCGCTGCGCCGTCCGCGCGTGATGCCCAGCAGCTCGAACAGCCAGGGTTCCAAGGGCAGGGGCTTGCGCGCCGTGGCGGCGTATTTCCGCGCGACGTCCTCGAAAGGCTCGCCGACATGCCAGGTGCGTGGGCGGCCCATCGGATGGACATTGGCGAACACGCGCAGGATGCGGCGCCCGCGCTGCGGCCGCGTCGGGAAGGCGTCGACATGCAGCCGCTTGTCGTCATTGCGCGGCGAATAAACGCGGCCCGCGATCTCCACCGGGCGATAGCTTGTGCGCGCCTGCTCGATTTCCGTTGCGTAGCCGGGGAAGAGCGACAGGACGAGCGCGCGGGCGTGATCGGCGAAACGGCCCATCATCGCGGACAGCGCGGCACGTTCCTCCGGCGAGCCGGCATCGCCCTGGATGCGCCCGTCGGGATCGCGGCTGATGTTCTTGGCGCGTCCGTTGGACAGCGCATCGGTCAGCAGCGTGTTCTCGCTGTTGCCGACGATGAAGGGGAGTCTGGGAAAATAGAGAACCTGGCCGCTCTCCAGCGCGTCCTGCGCCGCGGCGCGCGTGGCATCCTCGAACGGCCCGCTCCAGCGGGCGATGTCGAAGGTCGAGATCGGTTCCAGCGCCATGGCGCCTTGTAGCAAAGCCGCCGGGGCTACTCCAGCGAGCCGGTGATCGAGGCGCGCTGGCTGATCTCGATCCAGTTGCCGTCGGGATCGCGCACCATGGAGATGCGTGCGGTGGTGCCGAGCGTGGTCGGCTTCATCGCCTCGCGCCCGCCATGCTCCAGGATATGCGCGTGCTCGGCGTCGCATTTGTGGACCTGGAAGGTGATGTAGCGGAAACCGGCGCCCTGGAACGCCGTGTCGCCGGGTGCATCGTCGGATTCTTCCAGCAGGATGATGGTCTCGCCCGCCTGGAACGACGCGCCATGGGCGTGCGGCACTTCGGCGAGGCCAAGCGCCTCGCGGTAGAAGCGCTTATGCGCTTCGAGGTCGCGCACCTTGAGCTTGATGCCGATCTGCTCGATGCCGAGCGTGCCCGGCGGCACGAGGCAGGCCACGGTGTCTTCGGGATCGTGCAGGACCTGGATGTCCGTCACGCCCGGACGCGCGATGAGAACCTCGGCGTATCCGGCGCGCGCCGCGCGCGGCAGCGGATCGGTGAAATGATTGATCTTGAGGACGGAGCCTTTGAGGTCGTGGCGGTGCTGCGCTTGGCCCCGGCGGACCGGCAGAAGGTGGTCGAACGGCACGCCCATCGCGCCCTGCCAGAAGGCGAGCATCTCGTCGAGGCGGTTCGTGTTCAGCCCGATATCGACGCGTGGTTTGGAGAGGTTCATGGGGTACCCTAACTCACCGACCAAACACCGTCATGGCCGCCCTCGTGGCGCCACCCATTGGCACTGCAGCCCGGCGGGATTATGGGTGGCCGGGACAAGCCCGGCCATGCCGGGTAGGGATGTTGGTGGAAAAATCCCTAATCCACCTGGGCGTCGAAGAATTCATCGGGGTCCTCGACATCGACCAGCCGGCCCTTGCGGATTTCCAGGAACCGCGTCGCCGCCGTGCGCGTGAAATAGCGGTCGTGGCTGACGAAGATGCAGGTCGTGTCGGACTCTTCGAGCTGCTCCTCCAGGTCTTCCTGGCCCTCGATGTCGAGATGGTTGGTCGGCTCGTCGAGGATGTAGAAATTCGGCCTGAGCAGCTTCATCCGCAGGAACACCAGCCGCGACTGCTCGCCATAGGAGAGCTTGGCGATCCTGTCGTCCAGCCGTTCGAACGGAAATCCCGCCTTGGCGAGGATCGCCACCGCCTGGGCGTTGTTCACCGTCTTCACCTCGCAGATGTAGTCGCGCAGCGAAACATCGAGCGGCAGGTCCGCCATGCGCTGGTCGAAATAGACGAGGTTGGTCGCCGGATTGAACCGCACCGGGGCGCGGCCGTCATAGTGCTCTTGATCGGGGTCATAGGCGCGCGCCAGCACATTGAGCAGCGTGGACTTGCCGCTGCCATTGGGCCCGAGCAGCGCCACGCGCTCCCCGGCCGCGACGACGAGGCGGTCGATCGTGATCAGCGTGCGCGCGCCGTCCGGCGTCTTCACGACTAGGTTCGAAAGCCGCAGCGCCACCTTGGCGTCGATCGCCTCGTCGTTCAGCTCCAGCTTGCGGTTCTTCGGCCGGTAGACTTCGGTCGCGTCGTCCTCGATCCGCGCGATGCGCTTCTGCGTCGCCCGCTCCTTCTTGTGGAATTTCGAATTGAGCACGCCCCACGCCTTGTAGCGCGCCGCAACCTTCTCCAGCCGCTTGACCTCGCGTTCTTCGAGATGGCGCTGCTTCGCGGCCGTCGCGTCGCGCTGGAGCAGTTCCTCGCGCGCCACGGGGAAGTTCGCCTTGAAGGCATGCGCGCCGTCCTTGCGCAGGAAGATCGTGCGCGTGGTGTTGCGGACCAGGAATTCGCGGTCGTGGCTGACGATCAGCATCGGCAGGCGGTCTTCCGCCAGCCAGGCTTCCAGCTTGTTGATGTTCTCGATATCGAGATGGTTGGTCGGCTCGTCCAGCACGACGATATCGGGATCGCCGATCCTTGCGGCGGCGATCAGCATCAGCCGCTGCCAGCCGCCGGAGAGTTCGCCGAACTTCTTCTCCGCGATGTCGGGCGGGATGCGCAGATCGTCCAGCAGGACGTCGACTTTCCAGGTGTCGTCGCGCGCGTCGGGTGGCAGCGCCCGTTCGAGCATCTCGCGCACCGGCACGTCCGTCAGGTCCGGCGGAATCTCTTGCGGCACGGTGCCGACGCGCAGCCCGCGCGATTTCACGACCTGGCCACCGGACAGTTCCAACTCGCCGGCAAGGCATTTCAGCAGCGTCGACTTTCCCGCGCCGTTCTCGCCGACCAGCGCGGTGCGCGCGTCGTCCAGCAGGAACGACACGTTCTCGAAGATTTTCGTGACGCCGAAGTGAAAGCCGCCCCGGTCGATGCCGAGAACGGCTTGTCGCGCTGCCATGACACGGTTCGATGAAATCCCACGCCAGTTTCGCACAGCCATTTCCCGCCGCCAAATCGCCGCCTTGACGGGACCGGCATAGCAGCCATGCTGGCTTCAGCGATGGCGCTCAAGCAGCGAAGCGGTAGCGCGAAAAAGAGGGAGAACGTCATGGATCGGTTGAGGGGCAAGGTCGCCATCGTCTCGGGCGCGGCCAGCGGCATCGGGCGGGCGAGCGCCAAGCTGTTCGCGGCGGAGGGCGCCTCCGTCGTCGCGGTGGATCGCGTCGATGCTGTGAACGAGACCGTGAAGGCGATCAAGGAGGCCGGCGGCACGGCCCTGGGCCTCATCGCCGATGTGTCGAAGGAGGAAGACGCGGCACGCTATGTCGACACTGCGGTCAAGGAATTCGGCAAGCTCGACGCGATCTATGCCAATGCCGGCGTCTCGGGCGGGGCGCAGCCGCCATTCTTCGAACTGACCGCCGAGCATTGGCGCCAGGTGCTGGACGTGAATTTGATCGGCGTGTTCCTCGCCATCAAGCACGCCGCGCGGGTGATGGTGCCGAACAAGAAGGGTTCGATCGTTTGCACGGCCTCGGTTGCCGGCATCCGCTCCGGCGCCGGCGGCGGCCCTTACTCCGCGTCGAAGGCCGGCGTGATCAATCTGGTCACCACAGCGGCGAACTATCTCACCGGCACGAATGTCCGCGTGAACGCGATCTGCCCCGGCATCATCGAGACCGGCATGACCAAGCCGATCTTCGACTACGCCAAGCAGCGCGGCACCGAGGACCGCATCGGCCAGCTCAATCCCTTGAAGCGTTACGGCCATCCGGAAGAGATCGCCTATACCGCGCTGTTCCTGGCGAGCGACGAGGCGTCCTACGTCAACGGCCAGCATCTGGCGGTCGATGGCGGCTTGACGAGCTCGATGCCGGTGACGGGACGGATCGGGCGCTAGTTCGGTGGGTTGTTCTTTTCGAGGAAATCGACGGTCTTGCTCAGCATCAACTGTCGGGTGGCGCCGACCGAGAGCCAATGGTCTTCGCTGTTGAGCAGAATCATCGTGACGGCCTTTCCGTCGCGGACCATGGCGTCGTGCATGAACTGACTTTGCACAGAGGACACCACGGAATCGTTCGTGCCGTGGACGAGCAGCACCGGAATGTCGACGTCCGACGAATGCGCGAGCGGCGCCACCTCGTCGAGCTTGCGATCGCTGAAACCAGACACGCCGAAGAATCGCTCGAGATAGCGCTCGCCGCGGCCATGTCCGGGAAGGTGAGACATCATGTTCATCGGATCCGAAATGCCAGCCACGGACGCGGCGCAACGATAAATGCCGCGTTGCAGGGCCGCGCCGGCCAGCGCGGCATAGCCGCCATAGCTCGCACCGATGATACAGACGCGCTTGGGATCGACGATGCCTTGCTCGGCCAGGAAACGCGCGCCGTCCGACAGGTCGGTCTGCATCTTGTGGCCCCATTCGCCGAAACCCGCCGCCAGGAACGCCCAGCCATAGCCATCGGAGCCGCGAAACTGCGGCTGCAGCACGGCATATCCGCGCGAGGCGATGGCCTGCGCCCACCAGTCGAAGCCTGGCATGTCACGCGCCGCCGGTCCGCCGTGCGGCAGGACGATCAGCGGAAGGTTCTTCGCGGGCTTGCCGTTCGGAAGCGTTAGGAAGGCCGGAATCTTGAGCCCGTCCGCGGCGGCATAGCTGATCGGGCGGACCTCGGCGACATCCGCCGGCTCGATACCGGCATAGGCATCGCTGAGCAGGTCGGCATGGCCTGTGTTCAGGTCGATGATCTCGTAAGAGGCGCCGTCACGCTTGCCAGTGACCAGCGCAACGATCCGCTTGCGATCCGCGCTCCAGGATACGAATTGCACGTCCTCGCCCGGGAAGGCGTGCACCACACTGTTCCAGGCGCTTTGATCGGAGGCCTTGAAGAACGTGAAGTGAAAATGATCGTCGACATTCAGCGCGCCGATGGGACGATGACCGATCGGATCGTAGATCAGCGACGGCTCCGTGCCCTCGACGTTCAGCGGCGCCGCGGCCGAGCCGTCGACGAGGTTGAATTGGCGAAATACCGCGCGCCCGCCTTCGGTGGTGCTCACAATCGCCGTTTTCCCCTCTGGTCCCAGGCCCAGAAGGATCGGTGTCTCGATGCCGGAATTGACACCATAGACTTCGGTCCAGGCCGCTCCCTTCCGCATCAGAAGGCTCCAACGCTGCTTGTCTTCGTCGTAATCCGTCCGCGCGACGACGTTGCCGCTGTCGTCCAGGAGAAACGCCTCGGTATTCTTCGTGCCGTCCTCGATCTCGGTGACGTCGCCACTGTCCGGGTCGACCCGAAACATCGTCAGCACGCCGGCGAGGCCGGAGAGCGTCGCGCCCGGAACGAAGATCTGCGTTTTGCCGCCGATCACGCGCGACTCGGGCGGGCCGGCCTCCAGGTGGCCGGCCAGGCGCGCCTTCTTGAGCAGGTTGACGATCGTTCCAGTCAGGATGTTGTAAGCCACGGTGCCGGACAGTTCGCGCTCGCCGTACCAGCCCATATAGCGGGCATTCGAAACCGTGATCAGAAGCGTGTCGTTATCGGCCCAACGCAATTCGCGTAACTTGTCCGGCCCGGCCTGGATGGCGTTGATCACCTTGTGTCCGTCGATCGACAGGACCTGGATCATCCTTCGGCCCGGACCGTTCGTCACATAGGCCAGCAGGTTTCCGTCCGGGGAAATGGTGACATTTTCGAGCGCGGGCAAGGCGCCATAAGCGTCGAGCGGCGGTGTCGCACCGGCTGCGACGGGAAGCGACAGGACCAGCATGACGACGATCGTCCGAAGCAGACGCATTTGCCCCTCCGCGTCACGAGCGGACGCACGACTTGTTCCCTGGCATGCAGAAATGCCCCGAAGGCATATTCGACGACCGCGGTGCGGTTGAAAAGGGCTAGACGCGCTCTGCCAGCACCAGCCAGTCCCACGGCATCCGCGTGCCCGCGCCGCGCGGCTTTCGCAGGCCTTCTTTTTGCCAGGGATAGGTGACGGCGACGACCCGCTTGGTGCGAAAGCCGTGGCGCGCCAGGAGATCGCGCAATTCATCGCGCGCGAAATGCTTCTGCCTCGCGCCGCCGCGGTCGACAAGGCCGTCCGGTGCAGCCGCGATGGCCTCGGCGCGCGTCGTGCCATAGGCGACGCGCTCCACCATGCGGTCGGATTCGATCGAGGGCACGACGATCAGTGCGTGGCCGTGCCGTCGCGTGACCGCTGCGATGCTCGCCCACATCTTCTCGCGCGTTGCGACGCCCGGCATGGTGATGACGTTCATGCAGACGGTGAGATCGGCGCGGCGGCCGATCCTGCGCGCGGCCGGCGGCAGGCTGGACGTCATCCAGGAAATGCCTTCGCGGCGCCCGAGATTCTTCCTGGCGCGGGCGATGATGCGCGGTGCGTGCTCCACCCCGATGCTCTCGCGGAACAGGGCGCCATAGCGCGCGATGAAGGTACCCAGCCCGCAGCCGAGATCGACGAGGACCGAGGTCTCGGGTGACAGCGGAAGGCTCTTCATCAGGCGCGCGATCGTGCCGGTCTTCGTCTCGCGTGTGATGTCGCAGACCTCGCTCTCGAAGTCCTTTGCCAGCCTGTCCCATTCCTTCCGGCTCACCATGTGCTAAGGGAAGGGCGATTCTTCGGTCTTGCGCAAATGTGCGGGAAGTTCACCCAGGCCTTGAACGAAGCGGAGGACGACCGCGCCTTCGCCGCGCCGGCATCCGAGACCGTGACTCCGATGCGGTTCGCGGATGTGCTCCGGCTCGGTGCGAATGGTGCGCGCGAAACGGCGCGCATGCGCTGGGGCTTCGTGCCTGCCGGCGCGCCGAACCAGGCGAAATTCGGCACGAAATTCATCCATGCCCGCGCCGAGACCATCGACCTCAAGCCGACCTTCCGCGACGCGTTCCAGCGACGCCGCGCGCTGGTCATCGTCGACTCCTTCAACGAAGGCAGGGAGATCACGCCGAAGAAGACCGAGCAGTATGTCGTCACGCCGCGCGGACGGCGCACGCTCGCCATCGCGGTGATCTGGGAGCGCTGGAACGGGCCGGGGCCGGTGCCGCTCGAGACGTTCGCCATGGTAACGACCCCGCCCAACGCCCTGATCGCGACCATCACCGACCGCATGCCGGCGGTGATCGACGAGGCCGATTGGGCGATATGGCTTGGCGAGGAGCCCGCGACGGTCGACGAACTGAAGGCCGTCCTGAAACCGTCCGACCTGCCGATGGACATGGAAAAGGCGGGCAAACCCGCGCCGCCGCCCAAGCTGAATGCGCAGCCGGAGCTGTTCTAGATGCGCACGCTGCTCCACTTCTCCGAAGCCCCGGACATCCAGGTCTTCCGGCCGCATGTTCCGGCGAGCTCGCCGGACAATCCGCCGCTTGTCTGGGCGGTCGATGAGGAACACGCGCCGGGGTTCTGGTTTCCACGCCGGTGCCCGCGTGCCTGCTGCTGGTCGATCGGCAAGCCGCTGACGGAGACCGGGCGCTCGCTGCTCGGCACGGGCGCGAATACGCGCATGCATGCGATCGAGAGCGGCTGGCTGGAGCGGATGCGGAGCTGTCGAATCTATGTCTATCGCTTCGATCCGGCACCGTTCACGATTCCCATGGTGCCGCAGGCCGGCTATTTCGCGACGGACGAGACGGTGACGCCGCTGTCGGTCGAACCGGCCGGCGATCTCCTGGCGCTGCATGAGGCGGCCGGCATTGAGCTGCGCCTCGTGCCCAATTTGTGGCCGCTGATCGACGCCATCGTCGCGTCGGGCCTCGAATTCTCGATCATCCGGAAGATGAACGCGTTGCCGCGCGCCAGCACATCAGCAGCGTAGCGATGCCGAGGCCGAGCGAGGAGGCGTTGATCCAGGCCTCGGTCAGCATGGGACCGGATTTGGGCAGCAGGGCATAGAGCCCGTGCTCGACATTGCAGGTGATGTCCATCGCCGCGAGATAGATCAGCGCGCTCCCCGCCATCAGGCCGAACAGCGCGCCGTTGCGCGTCCCGCGCCACAACCCGATGCCGGCGAGCAGCATGCAGAGCGCCATCCAGCCATCTGCCACAGGGAAGGAGTCCTCGAAGGCGCTGTACCAGTAATCCGGCAGCACGCGCACATCGCCCGCGATGAAATAATTCGCCCAATAGGCGATGGTGACGATCGCGCCCAGGATCAACAGTGCTGCAATGATTTTCACGCCGGCCCCAAACCTAAGCTGTCATGGCCCGCGAATGCGGGCCACCCAGGTGACATCTTGCACGATGCACGCAAGGTTGTGAAAGCCGCGAACCTGCCGGCCGCTTGCAGAACCCAACTGGGTGGCCCGCAT
>Ga0265314_10001868_pt1 | contig 22578 bp, 10 predicted proteins | sample 4126metaG_FD_203106 | JGI IMG/M metagenome (GOLD analysis project Ga0265314, IMG submission 203106) | Rhizosphere microbial communities from Carex aquatilis grown in University of Washington, Seatle, WA, United States - 4-1-26 metaG | ecosystem: Host-associated > Plants > Roots > Rhizosphere >... | reverse complement strand
TTCCTTCGTCAATGACTGCAATCGAACAACCGGCTGGTTCATATCCACAGCATCTTTGGCGAATGGATTGTCCGCAAGCCGGGTCGAGAGAGCCTCATAGCTGTATAGACCGCGACGCCGATCAGATAGAAATTCTTCCGTGCCTGCAAAACAGAATCCAATGCCTTCTACACGGCCCTGCAAGCAGTCATTCAAGATCTGAAGGATGATTTCATAGTTCTTCACACGCGCAGGGCCATTGTTGAGGCGCTCTGAAAGAACAACCATTTCATCGACGTTGACGAAAATCCCTTTGTATCCGGCGATTCTGAGAAACGCGCCCCAAAGCTTAAGCACATCGTAAAGATGATTGTCCTCGATGATGTCTCGCACGTTTAGGTCCTGCCGCGCCTCCGTTCGGGTTTTATACTCGCCCCTGAGCCACCGGGTCGCGGCATTCGTTAAGTTGTCGTTGTGAGTGGCGAATCCTTCTACGTATTTCGCCATAACTCGAACAAAATTCGTGCCATGAGTCATTTCCAATAGTGGCTGCAGGCGCTTGGCAATGATCTGTTCTGCCGGCCCAGACGCAGGATTTGCACTAACTTCGTTGTAAATCTCGGAGACGAACCGTTCCACGATGCCAGGCGCAGCACCGCCTTCCGGTTTCGCGCGTGTCGCCATGTTATTGATCATTTCCGTATACAGTGCGACTGCGGCGCCTGTGCCATGAAGTCGGCGATCAAGTGTAATATCAGCCTGAAGCACCACGAACTTGCGTTCAAGCGCCACGGTGCGAACCAGATTTAGAAAGAAACTCTTGCCACTGCCAAATCGCCCGATGATAAAGCGAATCGCCGCGCCGCCCTCCTCGATTCGGGACAGGTCAGAGAGCAAAGCCTCCAGCTCGCGTTTGCGCCCAACTTGAACGTGATGCAACCCGACCTTTGGCACTACGCCCGACGCAAGACTCTGCAAAATTGCGGTTCGCTCTCGTGGCTTGATATTCATACTGGCCCTTTCATTCCTTATTTAGCAATTTCCGGTTAACGATGACGGGGTCGCCGTCTTCCACTAAAAAGTCCCCAAGGTGCTCATCCGCCCATTCGTTGATGCCGTCTATCGCGGCCGTCAGTGTCGTTCCGTGTTTCCGAGCCAAAGTGTCCGCCTCGGTTTTTTTCCATTCATCGCGCAGCACAAACTCTGCAGCAAATGCGCGAAGTGAAGCGGCCAGGAAAACAAACGGCCCTGTAGGTTGTGCCGTATTCAAAACCGGTGGTTCCGGGATGGGCTTGGACCCTGCAACTGCGACATTGACTGGCACTGCTTTAGCCACCTCGTCATCGTCAAGCACGGCGGTATCAGTCATCGCGGCGACAAGGATTTGCGCAACCTGGTCGCTCTCTGCCCGAAGGCGGCGAATTCGATCCAAATCTACGGCGCCTGGCAGCGGCACTGAGTTTTCGTCTTCGGAATCCAATACGCGGATTGGCGATTCCGGTGGCCGATACTCTGCCTCGGCAACATCCTTTTGCGCGAGATCGGCACTGAGTCCGAGATTGACGTACATTTTCTCAAGCGCGCGAAACTCGGAATTTGAGATTCCATTCGTCTGTGCTGCGACTGAAACGAGAAAGCGGCCGATTGCATGCCGTTGCTTGTCGTCAAGATGGTCTTCGAGCAGTTTCTTTAATCCAGCGAGCGACGTTCGCTCTTTGAGCAAGACATCGATCAGAGCAGATAGACGAATTTGCTCATTCCTTCCAAGCAAGAACCTCTCTGTGATAAACTCAACAATAATCTGGCGCTCTTCTGCGTCGGTAATCCCATCTGCCTCTGAAATCTCTACCGCCAGACGCAGTACAATGCCGGCAAGCTGATAATTCTTTCCTATAGAGCTCACCGGTAGATCCGGCAGCCGAAGCACGGCGATACATGCGTCCCAAGGATAGGACTTCCCAGTGTACCTGGCATCCGGCTCCAACGCTGTTCCAAGGCTCTCCGCCATATCGCAAATTGACTTGGACTGTGCGAGCGTCAGCCTCGCTCGCGACGAGACTCCGCCAAATGCGGCGATGCGGCCCGCAGGGATGAGAATGGCTCCGTTTGGAGGCAGAAACTCCGATAAAAGGTTTTCCCATTCCTGTTGTTGTGGATGCTGTACCTCGTGTTTCAATTCTACGGGCAACGATTCAAATTCCCTCGCGCTCAAAACCCCATCGGAGTCCGTCGTACGTGCGTATTTCTTCAGATCATCGATGCAGGAATTCCAAATTTCGATGACAGGCGCAAATTGAGTCCTCCACGCATTGAGAATTGGCCAATTTGCCAACGGGATTTTATTAAAGTTTGACGTGCCGCTTAACAGCGACGGCGAAGCGGGCTTGTACGTCACGCTCCGCGCGCGTCCGTCCGTCTGGGGTATCAAGCCATCGCCGAACTTCTCGGCATATTTTCGCTCAAAGAGTCGAATGAACTCGTCAGGGCATTTCTTGGTTACAATGCTCCGACGGGACCTCTCGTCGGTCTCAGCAAATTGCAGTGCCCAAGAGTAGGGCAAGGGCTGCGTTGCTTTCGCTAAGTATCCAACGATGACGGCCTTTACTTCATCAGAAATGAGCCCATGTTGCGCCTGAAGCATCCGATCGATGAGTGCCAAATCAGGCCGCAACCGGCCAAGCATGATCAAATGCGATAACAACGCAGTGGAGTAGGAACAGAATGAGTGTGAATGATTGTAAACCTCCAGCAGTCGTACGATTTCTTGCGCGATGATGTCGACATCCGCATTGTCGATCAACGTACGGCGCTCCAGGCCATAGAAGAATAGGAAAACGTACCCGAGATCCATCTCAGGATGCTGGCGGCCTCCGGCGAGCCACTGCAAATAATTCCCAACCTGATGTGGTTTGACTTCACCAAGTTGAGGCCAGTAACCAAGTGCCTTTGGAGGCTCCCATGCAGGCGCAGCAATTACTCGCCTCAAACAGAGGAGGCTCGCATCAAATCCATCCATTCGCGCGCAGTCGGCAACATAAATCAAGGGATCGGTCAATGTCCAGCCGGCGACCTCTAGTCGCTGGCCGATTCCAAGAAAGACAGGCGAAACATTTTCCCGACTTTGAGTCACCTTCATTGGCAAATCGGATTTGGATGATGAACTCGGACCGGGGAGGAATACGCGCATGGCAGGGGCCGGCTGCTTCGGAGGCGACTTTGTTTCCTGACGTGTGTGCTCGCCCTGCCTAACGCGGAAAATGACATTGGGATCTGGGAGTCGCGCGTGCAAGTAGGGTGCGGGCACCAAATCGGGAAGCGACTTTGCCAGGTATTTTCCAAAGGTCACGCTCACCGCGGTAGGTCTCAATTTTGAAAGTTCGTGTTGGGCTTGCGTTGCTCTCTCCAAGTCGGCTTGGAACTGCGCACCTGACTGCTGGAATTTTTGGTGAAGGGCTTTCCGCCGATCTTGCAAGGCCAAAGCCAGCGATGACTGTGGATCTGCCAGGGCCTTCTCATGCCCATCAACGATCTGCGAAACCGCAAAGCGCACGTCAGAAATCCGTTTATCGCCAAAGCCGGAGATATCAATGTTGCGATTACGCAGGTCCTCGACGGTGGAGAACCCGGCGGCATTAAGGCTGGTAATCGATCCGGGCCCAATGCCCGGATAGTGCCGCAGTTCCTCGATGGGAACGCGGCGCAGCGCAGCACTCAGATGGCTTTCCATCAGATTTCCTTGCTCTCGCTTTTCCTGAATTGCCAGGTTGTCAAAATTGCGTTGTTCAGCACGAATTCGTTTGTCCAATTCGGCAGATAATCGCAGGACCTGCTCTCGCCATTTGCTCTGCGGTGTTTGGGTAAAGTCCCAGTACAGATAGGCCATGGCTGCGGCAACACTGCAGCCCAGGAGGGCGAGTAAGACTATCAGCCACATATGAGTACCCTTCACAGTTCGATAAGTTCGGTCAGTTTATTGGACTTAGGCGGTGGGACAAGCTGCAAGGGGATAAAATCCATTAGGAGCCGACAAATAGTAGCCTAGTCTTGAGTCCGGTAGCACCGCGCGATCCGGACTGCCTCGATACGCAAAGGATCGCGGCGACGCTGCGGATGCCAGTTCCGTCGACCGAAAATCCAAACTGGAAGGGGTTGCAAATCATTCACCGATTGCGGCGAAGCCAGTTAAGGACTTCGAACATCGCGCGACAGTCGACCTCGTTGTATCGTCCGATTTCCAGCATCAATGGGTGGGCGGAGAGTGGAGTACACGCCGCTGACGCTTCGCGCGCAGCGGTCCATGCGGCCACCATGGCACCGAGGCCATCCGTTGGTCCGTCGGTCCAAGTGGTGGCGATAAAGCCTGCTGCATGCATCGCCTTTGTAATCGACTTTAGCCCGAAATTGAAGGCCCCGGTCACTGCTACAGGCTCGGCCCGAATCACACGGTCGAGTACATCGAACCAAGGCAGTGGGCTGGGCCAAGTAGCATCCCGATGACGGATGCGCGCTGCATTGTACGCATTTTCCAGGCTGACAGGCTCAGCTGCGGACCAGTGGCAAATCCGAGCCTGGTCAAGATTGACTCCCGATGCTGAGCACGCCTCCGCCATATTGTTAACCCAGGCATCGACGATTCGGCGCTCCTCCGCAGCCGTGATCGCATCAACGCTCCACTGCATAAATAACCAGCTCCCGTCCTTGGCCATAAGTCCACAGCCGATCTGAACGATGAGCGCTTGGCCTCCAAGACGAGGTAGGAGAGTGAAGTCATCGTTGAGGTTGCTCACCGTCTCGAAATCCACGTAGAACTCCATTGGGGTCACAGTGCGCCAATCTGAATCTGTCTTGATCCGCTGGGGCACGACCGTTGGTGCCGATACTTTGTTCGCTGCCAACACTGCATCCACGCGTGCCGCGAAGGATGGCGAGGTGATTCCGAGCCGCGCTGCCGATATGCCGTCATCACTCCAACGTCGAATCCCTTCACGGTGAGCGGCAGCACGCCTTACTGGATTCATCGCAGGCAAGAGGGTGAGTTCGCGGAGTGAATCAGCAATCTCGCGCTTGGCCCAATGCCAAGGGGCGTCATCGCCATTTCTTGCATGCGGGTATAGCTCAGGAACCGTCGGCTCCGGGAGAACGTGCCAGGACGCGCCGGCCACTCGGAGCCTGCGAATCCATTCTATCGAATCCTGCGCAATCTGCTCGATAGTCGTCTCTCGGTTCGGTAGCCATCGCTCCATGTCGACGCGCGCGAGCCGCTCCAAGCAGCCCTCGCCACGATGTTCGCCCTGTTCCCAAGTGCGCCCGAGGAGGTATGCAGACGGTGCCACATAGCCCTGTACGCGAGCGAGAGCCTCCGCGTACAACCAAACTTGCACAGCATACGCAAGCTGGTCAGCGGAACCTGACACGTGTCCGTCCGCAGTTAGGTCGAACGTATGAAATTTCAGATCAACGGGCCTGTAATGGAAGCGCGTTAGCCCGAGTCCCGGTGCCTGAAGGCCGGCCTCTTCAAGAGAAATGAGCTCCGGAAACCAGGATGCAAGAATATCTGACCGGACGAGAAGATCGACGACACCGTAAGTTTGTCTAGCTGGATTGCGGAGGACGGCTTGGGTAACGACTGGAACTCCCGCGCGGAGCGCATCGATGGTGGCGACTGCCTTGGCAATTGCTCTGGCATCGTCGACGGACTCCGCAATTCGAACGACAGCGACTCGATCTTGCAGAAGACGCACAACACCAGCTTCGAAAGCGAGCCCCTTCTCGAGAACGAAGCGCCGAAAGTCGCTGCGTGGATCATAATTTTGGCGCTGGTCATCGCGCAGAAAACCAGCACGTTCGCCGTGAATTCGGAGCCAATCGAGGATGGGGTCTTGAAGGACCCAATTCCTGGTATGTTCAATGGGCACCCATTTACTCCATTCAATCTCAGTCTCGGGCGCACACTGCTGACCAGCATCGTCTAAGACCAACGCGGAGCCGCCAGTCGGAGCCGCCGATGCGCGCTTTAGCATTAAGGATTCACGACGAAGCTCAGGCGCAACTTCTCCCCCTCGCTCCACTCCTGGCGGACCAAGCTCGGCCAAAGTGGACCAAGTGGTGTTACTCGCAAGCAGGCTGGTGCCCACGGCTTCCTGCGCTAGCCTGGCTCCCGAAACGAGCACCTCTCTGGCGCTGGCGCGAAGCGATAGTGGCAGCCATGAGGTCAGTCGATCTGCGCTTAAAGGATCGACTAGAGGATGTGTCGCGCGTTGGCCCACGCGCAAGAGTCTCGCCCACAAACCAATAGCCGGCCGAACCACCGGCAATCCCGCCTCAAGCGCCGCAGCATTGGCTGCTATTGGAATCTCAAGTCCGCGGCGATCTAAATCGCCAAAGTATCGGATCTCTCGGATTGATGACGCTGGTCCCTCCAAGATGAGTTCCGCAAGATAGCAGACTGAAGCTGCGAAGTTGCCTCCGGCACCGAAAACCACAAGGCCAATGGGACTTCCAGCAGGAATCGTCGCGAGGACCGAGTGATAAGTGGCCACATTCTCTAGCACGAGTGCAATTGGACCTAAACCAACGCGACGGTATGCGAATGGCGGTGCATACAGTCTTGCCCGGAGCAATTCGAGCGATAATCGTCCTGGAGCGAACAAGCGCCGATTGCGGCGAAGCGTGTCGAGTCGCTTCTCATCTCCAAAGAGCTCGAGCGAGCGTTCTCCCATGGGAATTAACGTGCCATCATCACCGCGGTCTCTGAGAAAAACCTGGATCGCTTGCAATGCGTCGAACTCTGATCGACGAAGCGGCAGGCGAGCCGCCCACGCGAGTTCTGGGCGCCAAGGATAGCTAGCCGCCTCGCGACCCACTGGCGGATCGGTCCCACGATTGAGCAGTAGAAGGAATCGCGGCAATGGTGGTAGTTCGGACCGATCAACATCTCGTGATGCTTTAATTAATCCGGCCTGAATCAATTCGTCAATTGCCGCAGAAAGTCGTGCACGCCGGTCAGGAGAAGTTATAAGGGCCGGTTCAGCGGCAAGGAAAGCCGCGGTATATGCCTCGATGCGAATCCGAGCGCGCTGCGGTTCGGTCTCGGCAAGCGCGGCAGCGAAACGGCGAGCGAGTGGTGTTTCAACTGCCGTTGGCTTCATTTTCGGAAACCTTCGCAACGCGTTGGGCTGACAGGCGGCCTCCCGTCCCGTCCTCGGGCGGCACGAGGAGCTGAAGGAGCGCTGGGTTCGCCCTTACATATCGTCGCATGGTCCGCCGTGCGGCATCGTTGGATAATGCAATGACGTTTGTGAATCGTCGAAGCGCATTGAGATCGGCGATGCCCGTTGTGTAAATCAGCTGGATTCCAGCAGCTGCCGCCACTGATCGCTGGACCTCAATGAGAAACCCGGCATTTGCGTTGCCCAGTGGATTATCAAGTAGTAGTGTTCCCACGGAAGCATCACGCGCGGCGCTACGGCTTTGTCTGCGCAACTCTGATAACATGAGCATCATAGCTGTTGCGACAGTGGCTCGCTGACCATTAGAAAATGTAGGTGAAGAAAGCTCGGCTACAGGTACGCGAATAGGTGCGAATGCCTCGTTGGGCTTAAGTATTTTTACACGAAACTCGCCAACAGCGCGATCAAGCGCAAGCATCAGGAGTTTGCTTCCCGTTGGTCGATCCGAATTCGGATCTAGGACTTGAATTACGAAGGTGCGGAGCCGTACGTCGAGTTCTTCAGCTGGCGGTTTTTCAAACCGAATTTCGAGAAATGATTCGCCAGACCAGTCGCGAAGTCGCGCAGGCATTTTTGATCGTGTCTCTGCGAGACGAAGATAGCTAAGCGCTTTATGTACACTTTTCGCAAGGCTCGTTGTCGCTAGTTTTCGATCCTCTTCTAGAGTTGCAAGCTCGGACTGAAGGACACCGATGCAGGTGCGAAGCTCCGCGACGAGTTCTTCAGCATCTCTGGCGAGTACCTCTGGGGGAGACTGCGCAAGCCGACGGTAAAGTCGATCGGACGCGGCGAGGTCCGCATATTCCTCACGGGCGAGAAGGGCTCGCATGGCGGAATCTCGCTCGCGCCACGCTTTTTCCGCGTCGCGCTCAGAGTCGACCGCCTCGTTGAGCCGCCGTGCAGTAGCCAATCCAGTCGTGTTCGCTTTTTCCGCATCGCCTTCAAACGGCTGTACAGTTGGAAGCTCTGCACCATCGGATAACTTCAATCCCATCCTAAGCTGCGTCGCGAGTACGCCGAGACCATCCGCCAACTTCTTTGCACCCTCCGCTAAGGTGCGCGCAGAATTCTTCTCACGTTCAGCTGCCGCAACCTGACTCTGCGTGTTGTCGGCATTTTGTCGCGCTTCAGCTGCGAGTAATGCAGCGCGATGGCGATCGCGAGGTGTGCGCTCTTCCGGGATTTTCGCGGCGCGACGTGACGACCGGATTTCGTCCTCGACCGCTACGAGTTCGGCCTTAGCTTTTTCGTGCTCAAGGTAAGATTCACGCTCGGCTGCGCGGGCGCTATCGGCTTCGGCGTTCGCACGATCCGCAGCCGCGCGCCGGCCAGCGAGTTCACCTGCATCTGGCGACGTCAACAAAAAAGTTGCACGCGTCCGAACGTCCAAGGGATGTGTCGCTATTGCCGCCGCGAGATGGTCACGGGCTTGGATAGCGGCAGCACGTCGAGCAGCAATATCGGACGCCGACGTTTCACCAGCCAGCCGCAGGTCGAGTTCAGCAAACCGGGCGCGGAGCTCAAATAGATCCTCCCGGGCAGCGGCGATTTCGATCGCTTCCAAGAGGGATGGCGTAGGAATGGGGGAACCGAGGGCGATCTCCAATAATTCACTTTGGATGCGCTCGTTGGCAGCCTTATGATCCTGAGCAACAGCCGCCTGTCTCTCAGACTCTTGGTCTGCTGACTTCGCCGTGCGCGCCGACTCCTGCGCAAGCGTGCGCCAATTCGTAGCATCGGCACTCTGCCGCTCAATGGTGGCTGCCAAGCCCGCAACAGAATTCTCGTCCTCAAACAGTCGCTGCAACTCGGTTGCGCGCTGATCCGCCTCATGGGCAACCCGACCAAGGTCGATCGATTCGGTGCGAAAGGCCTTTAACGACGCGGCGATCTCGACCCGACGATGATCGCGCCCAACACGTGCATGATTGAGCCGGGCAAGCTCCGCGGATTTTGCGTCGCGTTCGGCGATACGCATGGCGAGCCAACCTAAGGGGTAGGCCGTCGCATGGCGGACGAGGGCTTCTGCTAGGCTACGCGCTCCTGCCGCTCGAATGTCGAGTGTTGAGCGCTGTTCGTCTAATGATGCAAGGCGCACTTCGCGGCGCGCGCGCTCCGTACCGGCGGCAGTTCGGTCCCAGACAGCTTCTGATGGCGGCACCACGAAAGTATCTGCACGAACAGCGACTCGCTCCGCTGCCACAAGCTCTGCGGCAGAACCAACCGCGATGATCATCGCAGGATCGAGCGATGCAGTTTCCAAAACGGCTTTCGCCTTTGCGAGGTCTTTCGATTCGGTGAGAACGATGCCTCCGACCAGGTCGGCTCGATTGGCAAGAACGGTATCACGTCGCCCCCGAGAAATTGCTTCAGCGACGTAGCGCGTGCCCGGCAACGCCCCTGAGATCCCGGCGGCGGCTAGGCGCGCCAGTGCGGTTTCCACATCGGGCGGCGGCGGAAGGAATCCGGTCTCCTCAAGTCCGCGCATTGCGCGCTGATCGTCGACCGCCTGTAACTCAATGCCAAGCCGAGCGCCATCCGTTTCCTTTGCACGACCTAGAAGGCGCTCCGCGATACCGGAGCCGACAAGTTCAAGATCGAAAACCGGAGTTTCGGCGAGCTCAATCACGAGTGGATGAGCCGTGAACTGGCTGCGCTCGTTCTCCGCACGTTCGATGTCTCCTGCAAGCCGGGCGTGAGACTCGCTAACTGCAGCGATTAGAGGTCTAGCGAGACGATCCTCTTCGTCGAGACCACCACGCTCGCCGTCGAGCGCTGAGCTCTCTTTCTCAATGAAATCAATCCTAATTTGCGCGTTTCTCGCGATTGTCGCTTCGCGATCGCGTGCATGGTCTGCCCGCTCGTCCGTCGCGACTAGCCCCTTGGCAATGAAACGATTGCGAAGTGCGGCAACCTCGTCAAGGCGTTTCTGATTTGCCTCGCGGGTGGCATCAAGCGTCGCGGCCTCGACATATGCGTCCCGTTCTTCAATGCGCGCCGCCGAGGCGCGTTTCTTAGCTTCTTCTACACGGGCCTTCGCGGCACAGGCCTCGTTGGTAGCCAGAACTGAGTTCGCCGCGAGCTGACGAGCAAGAAGCATCGCGGCCTCGTCCCTCGCTGCCTGCAGCGGCCGCAGCCGTTCGATTTCTGCCTCGTAAGCCTCCTCGAAAACTTTCACCTTCGCGGATTCTTCGCCGAGTCGGGCAAGATCCTCAGTCAATGTCCAGGCGCGCACATCCAGCTCCGCCTTTTTCGTACGTTCCGAGGCAGCTTCGTTTGTGGTCTTGGCGTCAACCACCCAAAGCGTAGCTCCTAGCCGACGGAATTCACGCCACTCATCGCGGTACCGGTCTGCCACAACGGTGAGTCGCCGCGCTTCTGTGTCTTGGTCGATCGACCGCCGGCGCTCCCGCTGCTCATGCGTCTTTGCAATCGTCTCTCCGCCAGCGAACGCAGCAAGGAGCGTAAGGGCGGAGGCGCGTGCTGTCTGAGCTTCGACGCGTGCGGCTGCGAGAGCGGTTATTAAACCGACTAGCGGCTCGAGTTCGCCCAATGCGGCCTGCTCGAATCGAAGACGGCGCTCGTACTCCGGAAATCGGCGCACTTTGTCGGAGACCTCGTCGAACTCACGGTCGAGACCGGCGAGCTCCGCTGGGTCGAATACAGTGTCGAGGAAGAACTTGATGAAGTCGCGATCCTCCTTGAATCGGGCGATTGCCGACGCGCCCGCCTCGTTGTGGTTCATCTCGCCTTGGTAGCGAAACAGCGCGCGATCAAGCCCGAGCTTGTCGAGATGATCGACCCAATCGCGCTGTACCTCCGTTGTCGATACCTCGACTTTGGTGCGGGATCCCGTTTTATTGAGCTCCTCAAGCTGTTCGCGAAATCGGCGCAATGGAAGGCGTCGAACAATAGTTCCACCTTCGGTTGACGCATTGATCTCAAATGCAAGGCGATCGATCCCAACAAGATGGAGGGGACCGCGAATGGAATACCAAAGCCTGGTAAGGTCCTCAGGCTTGCCGGTCGGCTTGCCTCCTCGCCACTCCGCAACGAGCCCGGTGATGAGAGCCTCGTCATCAGCGAATCGCCCTTCGTCTACACGTCGCCATTCCACGACAACATGGGCCGTGTCGCGTTCGAGAACATATCCGAGAAGGCTTTTCTGGCGCTGCGTTGTTTCCTCTGTTCCGATCCTCTCGACAATTGGGGGATGGAGTACAGAAAAAAGCAGGCGCATGAGTACTGTTTTTCCGCCCGTATTCGGAAGGAACAGTACACTATCCGCTGGGCCCGTCTGATCGGGTTTCCGCAGATCGAGCTCCAGTGGATCGTAGCGGGCTGGCTCAGGACCCACCGAGGCGAGTCGAATACGCGTAATTTGGAAATTCACGATGTTGAATCCACAGCGAGGTCTCGCACGTGAGCAAGGGCGGGCCCAATGCTCCCAACCGCATCCTTCACGTGTAGCCGAAAGCGGCTTCGGATGCGAAAAGCATCCTTCACGGTTCCGATTTCGTCAGCAAGACCGTTTGCCGCAAGCCATTTCAGGGCGCGACGGACCATACCAGACTTGACATGTGGGTTACTTCGTTCATCTCCCGTCGTGTCTTCATCTCGCCATCGTAACACCAAACGATAAAGCGGCTCAACTTGGGGTTCTCCGACGGGTGGATCCTGGTCTCCTCCGCGTTCTCGAATGCGATCCGCCATCCGGTTCATCAGACGTATGATTTGCGACACGCTTATTTGCGGCAACGGTCCATCATCGACATCGAGCGAATCCGCCGTAGGGTAGCACGCGGTTGCGATAGCGAGGAAGATGAACGCGTTGAGATAGCGTTCCTCTGCGGTCATCGCGGCGTAGTCGTCAAGCCGCATATAATATGGAGATTCGGATCCCCGGGCGGCGAGAACCAATCCATAGACTGGAGAGCAGTCTAGGATATCGAGTCCCTGACCAGTTGCGACCGTTGTAACGCGTTGGCGGAAATCGGGGTCGCTTCGGAAGCGCATCACGAGTTCCTGGTAGTCGCCGCTTCGGCCAGGCGATAGTCGCGGGTCGAGTCCGAATGCGATCATTTGCCCAATCGCAAGAAAGTCGTCGGTCATGGCGCTCTACCTCCCGCTGCTAGAACGGTCGCGGCATAACCAGCATCGTCCGCGGTGAGCCTTCCAACGAGGAGATCATCTCCGGCAAAGAACTCTGTCTGAAATGTTTGGCCATCCCTGGCTGCCGCCAAAACTGCCGGAGCTCCCGGTCGAACGGAGTCAAGGTCTGGTGAAGTTGCTAAGAGAGTTCGCAAGCGAATTAAGTCTGCAACATCAAAGCCTTGGTCCTTTTCCGCGGCAGCAAGCAAAACCGATAGCCTGGCAGGTGGATCCAATTCGCGGAGTATATGGTCGGACAGTGCCCACAGCTCAGCCGTAAACGCCAGAGGATCCACTAAAGGCGTCTCCCATTCAGGAACCTCGAGCAATGGACCAAGATCTTCCCGCACTTGAGCAGGGCGCAAAAGAGTATGAATGAATGTTCCAATGCGAGGCTGGCGACGCGGAATTACCGACGAACTCCTTGGACCGGGTCCAAATCCGAGAAGGCGTTCAGCAAAGCTTGCAAGTAGATCGCCAATCGGACCGACGGGTGCAGCGAGAAATGGCAGAAATGCTTCGTTTGTGAGATCAATTGCGCCGATCGTTGCCGCCCGACCGAACACTTGACGGTCTTGTTCCTCCACATACACGCGAATCGCGCCCAAGGTGGTCGCGTGCAGCTCTTGATGGCGCATGAAGCAATCGTCGACCGTCTCCACAAGGGCTGCGGCTTGACGCCGCAAATCGTCGCGACCGGTCGAATCCCGGGTGTCCTGCATTGCTGCGAGAAGGCGCTCCTCAGTTCGCATCCGGTCCTGAAGATGCTCGCGAATTTCTGCAAGCCGCTTCGGAACTTCCTCTCGCCAGCCGGCACGCCGTATGTCACGCTTCGTCTCTTCGATAACCTGCCGAACAAAACTAGAGAACTGAATCGAACGGATTTTTGCTTCTCGCGCTGGCTTGGCGGCGTCATCGAGTCGATGACGCCGAATTAGGTGTTCAAGCGTAGCTTCGGCGGCGACTTGGGCGGACTCAATGTCGGTATTCAGCCCCCCGACAAGCACGTTGATTGCCTCATTCGTTGCGCGAAGGTAGATTCCACCTTCCGCGTCTTCCTGCTCGGTAAGCAACGCGAAATCGAATCGTCGGCGAACCTCATCCGAAGCAGACGTGTATTCGCCGACATTTGGTCTGATGAGGATTTCAACAAGGTCGGTGACGACTGGTTTGAGATCGTCTTCAGTTACCTCAAGAGCAAAACGTCTAGCCTCGGAAGAAAGAATTGCATCGAGCGCTTCACGGGAAATTCCTGTATCGAAGCCCATTCGGTCCACCACCGCGTCGATTGCAGCGAGGCCGAGTTCATAGAAATCAAAACGCTCCCAACCACGACGCCCCCGGTTTGTTTGAAGTGAATGCAAGGGCTCGGTGCAAGCGAGCGCTTTGACGCGACGTTCCCGTGCTGGATCAAGTTCACGCACACCGGTTGCGACTTCATCGTTGTTTTTTTTGTCAGACATTGCTTGCCTTGACGCGTAGATAAACAGCATCCACCAATACACTGGAATCCCAGACTCAGCGGATCACCGAGAATAGCGTACAACACAATATCTTTGGAGAGAAATTTGTACAAAAGAGCGCCGCATCCGGCGTTGAAGTTTAACCTCGTCGCTAAATTGGTTGTTGGAATGTTAAAATCCAATGGCGCAAGTTAAGCATCTGTCGCCTTCTGACGTTCTCTGACGCATCCGCGACCGTTGGCCTCGCAGGCCAGCGCTCTGCCCTTCGGTTCAAAATTTCCGGATCATTCCTAGGCAATGCCGGCCCCAAGATCGGCCAAGAAACCGAATCGTAGGCACTGGGTAGGCACTTTTGTTTCTGTCGTTCTTATAAGTATAAGCGGGCGACGGGCATCGAACCCGCGACCTTCGGCTTGGGAAGCCAACGCTCTGCCACTGAGCTACGCCCGCATTTTTATAGGTGAACTGGGCTGAAAACCGTTCAATGACTGCTCCAAGCGCATTTTTCCGTACCTCAAACAGAGTGCGACCGGAACATTGAATACCGGTCACACGAGCGAAAGGAAAGAAGCCAAATGCCGAAACCTACGCAATCACATCCCAATTAGGGCCCGGAAAGTCGGTATACTCGGCGACGTTCTACGTTGCAAGCGGCAAGATAAAAATCGGCGCATTGAGAACCAACAAGCGAAGACGCCGCAAACAATATCGCGCGGGATTGGTCGCACTCTACAACCAAAGGCTCGCGAGCTTTGCCGATCCAAAATCGACGCGAACGTTGTCTTGCTAGAGACCCGTCGCTTGTATTCGAAGTCGACATCGGCGCTCCCCTACCATTGAGTAAACTTCACCCAATTTTGGATCTTTTAGTAATTCAAAACAATTTTTCGAGCGGAGACGTCGTGCAGTAAACGGCCATGCCGAGATTGCGGTGAGCGGCATGGTCGTTGCGATCGCAAGACCATCGCATTCGATCTTGGATGACTTCATGGCTCAAGTGTTCCATCCCAGTAGTAATTCGATCGCAAAGGCGAGCCTGCTTTGTGGCGTGTTGGGCGTGGCTGCGCTGATTTTCGGAGCTACGGCTGTGGATCGTTCGCCGTATGTGACGCGAGTCGCGACGCCAGTTCAACAACCGATTCCATTCAGCCACAAGCATCATGTTGGAGAGTTGGGAATCGATTGCCGTTATTGCCACGTGTCCGTAGAGCACTCGGCTTTTGCGGGAATCCCCGAAATGGAGACCTGCATGACGTGCCATTCTCAGATCTGGCGCGACAGCCCCATGCTTGCTCCGCTGCGTGATAATTACGCGGCGGGCAGATCCGTCGAATGGACACGCGTACACAATCTTCCCGACTATGCGTATTTTCAGCACGACATCCATATCCATAAAGGCATCGCCTGCGAAACATGCCACGGGCGAGTCGACGAGATGCCCCTCACCTGGCAAACCAACACGCTGCACATGGATTGGTGCCTGGAATGCCATCGTGAACCGGAGCGATTCATTCGACCCAGGGAACGCGTTTTCGAAATGGGCTATCAGGCGCATGGCGACACGCTCGAGCGGGGACGGAAGCTCGTCAAAGACTACCACGTCGCGGACGTGCGACTTACAGATTGTGTGACCTGTCATCGCTGAATGAACGACTGGGCGCGCTTTGCCCGAGGACCGAGATGCTGTCAGAAATTCGATCGCGATTGGGCAGCACTCACAGAGAACGCTACTGGCGCAGTCTCGACGAAATTGCCGGGACGCCGGAATTTGAGAGCTGGCTGCATCGCGAATTCCCGGCGCAGGCATCGACTTGGAACGATCCCGCATCGCGCCGAACATTTTTAAAACTGATGGGGGCATCGTTGGCTTTGGCTGGAATCGCCGGGTGCGGGCCAACGCCGGCGCAAAAAACCATTCCGTACACTCAGGCGCCGGAAGACCTCATTCCGGGCAAGCCCTTGTTTTTTGCGACCGCAACAACGCTGGGAGGAATTGCTTCGGGCGTACTCGCGACTAGCCACATGGGCCGGCCGACAAAAATCGAAGGCAATCCACAGCATCCCGCGTCGTTGGGCGCGACGGATACATTTTCTCAAGCGTCGATATTGTCGCTCTACGATCCCGACCGATCGCAAAACGTGCTTCGTGGTGGCGTGCCTTCGACGTGGGGCGACTTTTCCGCGTCGCTCCGCAGCCAGCTTGTCGCGCAAAGGGGCGCGCGCGGCGCCGGAATGCGTCTGTTAACCGAAACAGTGACTTCGCCGACGCTGGCGGCACAAATCTCAGAAACTCTGGCGGCATTTCCGGAAGCCAAATGGCATCAATACGAACCCATCAACCGGGATAATTCCCGCGCGGGCGCGATGCTCGCATTTGGTGAAGACGCCAATGTGATTTATCGGTTCGAAAACGCGGAGACAATTATTTCATTGGACGCGGATTTTCTCGGCGCGGGCCCGGGCCACGTGCGTTACGCGAGAGAGTTTGCAAAAATGCGCAGAGTGCGCGAAGCCGGAACGAAAATGAACCGGCTGTATGTTATCGAGCCGACACCGTCGGTTACCGGCGCCGCTGCCGACCATCGTCTTCCATTGGCGCCCCATACGCTTGAATCGTTTGCTTTTCATCTGGCGCAGGAACTGGGGATCGATGTGAGTTCGATGGGAGCGACGCTGGCGCCGCTCGCGGATCCGCAACAGCGTCAATGGATTTCTGCTCTCGCGCGCGATCTTCGCCAACATGCCGGATCAAGCATCGTCATTCCAGGAATCGCGCAACCGGCCGCAGTGCATGCCATCGCCCATCTGATTAATGAAAAGCTGGAAAATAACGGCAAGACCGTCGAGTTCACCGCGCCGCTGGAAGCGCAGCCCGTGACGCAACTCGATTCTTTGACCGATCTCGTCGGCGATATGCGGGCGGGAAAAGTCGACGTCTTGCTGGTGATGGGCGGCAATCCAATTTACACCGCGCCGTCAGATCTACGTTTTCAAGAGGCCTTAGAGCGGGTGGCGTACAGCGTTCATCTCAGCGCGTACGCCGACGAAACATCGCGACTCTGCCACTGGCACATTCCGCAGGTACACGAGCTCGAATGCTGGTCGGATGCGCGCACGTACGACGGCAGCATCACGATCATGCAACCGCTAATCATGCCCTTGTACGGCGGAAAATCGGCGCATGAACTGCTTGCGCTACTCCGGCCGGCGAACCTGGCCGGCGAGAACAGTTACGAAATCGTACGGAATTCCTGGCGGAACCGAGGCCTCGGAACTGACTTTGAACACGCCTGGCACAAGGCTGTTCACGACGGAATTGTTCAGAATTCTGAATCCCCACGGAAAACGCTCCGAACAAGAGCAGCTCTTAACTTTCAGTCGAATTGGACCGATTCGCTGAATGCACCGCATTCTGAACTGAGCATCGTGTTTGCTCCCGATCCCGTCGTCTGGGATGGCCGTTTCGCAAACAACGGCTGGTTGCAAGAGCTGCCCAAACCTCTGACGCGACTGACGTGGGACAACGCTGCGCTTATCAGCCCGCGCAATGCTGAACGATTGCAGCTTCGAAATGGACAAGTCGTCGAACTGCATGCCGCTGGAAAAACGTTGCGCGTGCCGATCTGGATCATGCCAGGCCAGGCCGATCATTGCGTGACGCTCACCTTTGGGTACGGCCGCACGCATGCCGGTCGCGCCGGAACCGGAATCGGGTACGACGCGTACGCCTTGCGCACCTCCACGGCGCTATGGATGGTCGCGGATGTTGAGCTTACGCCGACACAAGACATGCACGTTCTTGCCACGACGCAAACACATCACAGCATGGAAGGCCGCGATCTGGTGCAGGAGATTGCCCTGGGAGACTTTGCGAAAGATTTTGCAGCGCAGGAATCCAATGAAACTCCGCCCTCGTTGTATCCGCCCGTTCCAAATGCCGGGCACGCTTGGGGAATGGTGATCGACCTCAACGCTTGCACGGGATGCGCCGCGTGTGTGCTCGGCTGTCAGTCCGAGAACAACATTCCTGTTGTTGGAAAAGAAGAGGTGGCGCGCGGCCGGGAAATGCACTGGCTGCGAATCGACCGTTACTACAAAGGAAACTTGGACAACCCTGACACCGTCTTTGAACCCCTCGCCTGCGTACATTGCGAGTCGGCGCCGTGTGAAGTCGTCTGTCCGGTTGCAGCGACTACGCATAGTTCAGAGGGGCTGAATCAAATGGTCTATAACCGCTGCGTGGGGACGCGGTACTGTTCGAACAACTGTCCTTATAAAGTCCGGCGCTTCAATTTCCTGGAATACAACGAGCCGGGCGCGCTCCCGCTGATGCTGATGAAAAATCCCGACGTGACGGTGCGCGAACGCGGCGTGATGGAAAAGTGCACGTATTGTGTGCAGCGCATCAATTCGGCACGCATCAATGCGGAGATGGAAGATCGGCCATTACGCGACGGTGAAATTGTCACAGCCTGCCAGTCAGCCTGTCCCTCCGAAGCAATTGTTTTCGGTGACATCAATGATCCGAACAGCCGTGTCTCAAAACTAAAGAGCGAGCGCCACCAATTCGGCGTGCTGTCCGAACTCGGCACCCGACCGCGAACGACCTATCTCAGTCGCGTACGCAATCCCAATCCGGAACTGGATTCCATTGAGGGCGCGCCCGGCGCATAGCCGCGAGACACTCATGCCAGAGGATGAAACACTCACTGCCAATCGGCAGACCTTCGGATCGATCACTGACAAAATCAGTGCCATCGTCCAGTCACGCCGGCTGCCGCGCTTCTGGCTGATCGGTTTTGCGGCGGCGTTTTCGCTGACAATGCTGTTGCTGGTTTCGGTGCTATGGCTATTAACACGCGGCGTTGGGATCTGGGGCATCAATATTCCAGTCGCATGGGGTTTTGCGATCACCAATTTCGTCTGGTGGATCGGCATCGGACACGCCGGAACGCTCATCTCCGCCGTGATGCTGCTGCTCAAACAGGAATGGCGGACATCGATCAACCGGTTTGCCGAAGCCATGACTCTTTTTGCGGTTTCGTGCGCGGGACTTTACCCGTTGCTGCATCTGGGCCGCCCGGAATATTTCTACTGGCTGATTCCCTATCCCAATACGATGGGCGTCTGGCCGCAATTCCGCAGTCCGCTGATGTGGGATTTCTTCGCGGTCTCGACTTATGCGACTGTTTCATTTCTGTTCTGGTACATCGGCTTGATTCCCGATCTCGCCACGCTGCGTGATCGCGCGACGCACTCGTTTGGCCGGATCGCGTACGGCATTCTAGCCATGGGCTGGCGCGGCTCGGCGAAACACTGGGCGCGCTACAAAATCGCGTATTTGCTGCTGGCGGGACTGGCCACGCCGCTCGTGGTTTCCGTGCACACGATCGTCAGTTTCGACTTCGCGGCGGGAATTCCTGCGGGCTGGCACTCTACCATTTTTCCGCCGTACTTTGTCGCGGGCGCGATTTTTTCCGGGATGGCGATGGTGCTGACTCTGGCCATACCGTTGCGCCATTTCTACAAGCTGCAGGACTTCGTCACCGAATCGCATCTCGACGCCATGGCGAAAGTAATGTTGGGCACTGGTCTGATCGTGGCGTATGGATATCTGATTGAGCATTTCATGGCCTGGTACAGCGACAACGCCTATGAACAATCCATGATCGTCACGCGTTCCTTCGGACCGTATGCGCCGGTGTTCTGGGGAATTCTTTTCTGCAACGTGCTCGCGCCGCAGTCGCTCTGGTTCAGGAGCATGCGGCGAAGTCCGTGGAGGCTGTTCGTTGTCGCACTCGTCGTCAACGTGGGCATGTGGCTCGAACGCTTCATGATTGTCGTGACCAGCCTGCACCACGATTTTCTGCCATCCTCATGGGGGATGTACTATCCCACGTTCTGGGACTTCGCCACATTCCTCGGCACGATCGGATTGTTCTTCACGCTGTTCTTCTTGTTCATCCGCTTCCTACCCATGATTTCCATCACTGAGATGCGCGAACTTGCTTCAGAACATGTGTCGCCACCGATGCCGCTTGATGTCGGACCCGCGCATCAGCCGGCGCTGCAAGCTGGAAAATCCCCTGATCGGCCTGCTTACGGTGTGATGGCGGAGTTCGAGTCGCCCGACAAATTGATCGCGGCAGCCCGCCGCGCTCGCGAGGAGGGCTATAGCCGAATGGACGCGTATAGCCCGTTTCCCGTGGACGGTCTGGCGGAGGCGCTGGATTTCAAATGTCCCGGTGTGGCTCGCCTTGTTTTTTGCGGCGGCGTGTTCGGCGCAATTGGCGGTTACGCGTTGCAGTATTACTGCGCTGCCGTGGCCTATCCGCTCAATGTGGGTGGCCGGCCGCTGAACAGTTGGCCGGCGTTTGTTCCCGTCACGTTTGAGACGGCCGTTCTTTGCGCGGCTTTGTGCGCGGTTGGCGGAATGCTGCTCATGAACGGTCTGCCGCAGCCGTATCACCCGGCGTTTAACGTGCCGCGCTTTGCATTGGCTTCCCGCGATCGCTTTTTTCTGCTGATCGAAACTCGCGATAAAAATTTTGAGAGAGGAAAGACCGAACGCTTCCTTGCAGCCCAAGACGCGTACGAAGTTTCGGAGGTGCAACCGTAGCCATGCCGCGTACAAGCTTGCTCCGACTTTTAGGCATGGCCACCCTCCTCCTCTCGAGCGCGGGTTGCGAAAACAACATGCGCGACCAAGCGCGCATCAAGCCATTTCAAGAAACGCCATTCTTCGTGGACATGCGCTCGGCGCGCCCCTTGCCGCCGGGAACAATCCCGCGCGGACAGCTCAACGAGAACTCTGAATATTACAGTGGACGCAACAGCGATGGATTCGCGCCGAAAGCTCCCGTTAAAATTACGAAGGATCTTCTGCAGCGCGGACGCGAGCGCTACACGATCTATTGTTCCGTCTGCCACGGCGCGGATGGATATGGTCGAGGCATCGTGGTTGAACACGGTTTCACGCCGCCGTCCTCGTACCATGTCGATCGGTTGCGCGCGATGCCCGACGGCTATTTCTTCGACGTCATCACTCACGGAAAAGGCGCGATGTTTTCCTATTCGAATCGCGTCGCGTCAGACGACCGTTGGGCGATCGTTGCTTACATCCGCGTTCTGCAGATGAGCCAGCACGCCACGCTCAACGACGTTCCGGAAAGCGAAAGAAGCAAGCTCGGGAATCTTCCGCAATGAATGGTGCAGATGAGACGACAACGAAACTCAACCGGCTTCAGCGCTATGGGCTGCTGGCAGCCATGGTTGGCGCAGGGCTCAGCGTTGTCGCGCTGTATCAGGGCGCCGATCGGTTTCTCCATTCGTATCTCTTCGCATTCTGCTATTGGAACGGCGTCGGACTGGGATGTATGGGGTTGTTGATGTTGAATTATGTCGCCGGCGGACGTTGGGGCACCGTTACGCGGCGGTTTCTCGAAGCTGGGGCGCTGACACTTCCGGCGATGCTCGTCCTGTTCACTCCCATCGCGCTGGGCACACGGCATATCTACGTCTGGGCAGTCGAAAGTACTGTTGCAGTCACCGCGGCTTCTCTTCATCCGCACAAAGCCGGTTATCTGACGTCCGGATTTTTTGTCCTGCGATCGCTGGTCTATTTTGCATTGTGGATTGTCAGCGCGCTGATGCTGCGACGCTGGTCGCCTGACGATCGCGCTGAAAAGAATAAGTACACGCTGCAATACTTCAGCGGCCCGGGGCTGATTGTTTACGTTCTCGCCGCCAGTTTTGCAGCGTTCGACTGGACCATGTCTCTGGAGCCGGATTGGTATTCGACCATACATGGTATGGTGTCCATTGTGAGCCAGGGGCTGTCGGCGCTCGCGCTTTGCGTTCTATTCCTGAGATACCTGATGCGAGCCGCGCCGTTCGACGGCGTTGTTACACGTGACGATTTTCATGACTTGGGCAACCTGCTGCTCGTCTTTGTCATGCTTTCGGCGTACATGAGCTTCTCCCAATTTCTCATCATCTGGTCTGGAAATCTGCCGGAAGAATCCGCCTGGTATCTCCGCCGGAGCCACGGCGGATGGCAATGGATCGCCGCGTTTCTTACCACCAGCTATTTTCTGGCACCCTTCATCGTCCTGCTCCTCCGAAACGTGACGTACAACGCAAGCCGTCTCGCCGGCGTGGCCGGACTTCTCGCCGCAACCCATCTTTGCCAGTGTTATTGGTGGGTGATGCCGTCGATTGACTCCAGTGCGTTGCCGCAATTGTCCGATGTTGCAGCGCCAGTCGCGCTGGGCGGGGTGTGGCTGATCGTATTCATTCACTTTCTGAAACAGGCGCCGCTATTGTCGCGCGCCGAAACAGATAGCGCCGTTGACTTTGCGCGCGGTGGAGCGGCCGCATGACGACTCCTTCAGAATTGCCTCCCGATCGGTCGCCGCGCGTCCGCTTTGAGCGCCGTGACGTCAACGCGCGAGTCCTTTTGATGATCGGGGTCGGGACTGGTGTGTTCATGCTGCTGATTCACTTCGGTCTGCTGAAATTGTTTCACTTTTATCGGGGGCAAGAAGACCGAAACGATTCGCTGCCGTCGCCGTTGATGACGGCCGAATCACAACGCGTAAAATCTTTTGCGACACTACAGGAAATACGTGATGCCGAGCAGGCACGATTGAACAGTTACGCATGGATCGATCGCGAGAAACAGGAAGTGCGAATCCCTATTGATCGCGCCATGGATATCTGCATCGAACAAGGCCTTCCAGATTGGCAGCCCAAGA